>Ga0316218_1004552_pt1 | contig 10491 bp, 8 predicted proteins | sample TBH18003metaG_FD_203634 | JGI IMG/M metagenome (GOLD analysis project Ga0316218, IMG submission 203634) | Freshwater microbial communities from Trout Bog Lake, Wisconsin, USA - TBH18003 | ecosystem: Environmental > Aquatic > Freshwater > Lake > Hypolimnion/Profundal zone | place: USA: Wisconsin... | reverse complement strand
GTGCATTCATGTCCTTAGGGTGGTGCTGCTGATACTGTTTGAGCAGCGCATTAGCTTTGCGGTATTTCTTTTTGGCTATGAGGCTATTGGCTATCTTAAAGGTATCGGGAGCAACGGGCTTGGCAGACCTGACCTGGGCATGTAGTTTGCCTACACACAGCGACATTACAAGTAGCAGGACGGCTTTTGCTTTGCGTGTAGTAAGTATGCTTTGCGATCTGGTGTTTACCATACAATTACATCTTAGGCAGCAGAAAATTTTCAAAGTCAGGTTCTGCAACCCGGATAAATATCGTGGGCAAAATTTAACGGGAGTGCTAAGATAGTAAAAAAGTAGAAAGTCTATAGTACATAGTAGATAGTATATAGTCTACGAGTACGAAACCAAATTATATACCTAGGCTCCTTCTTTCAGCTTTTGCAGCTCCTGGTCTTTTTTCTTCTTGTCGTCTTCTGCCTTGCGGGCTTTGGCCTGATCGGCTTGCAATTTTTCGTTAGCCTTGGCTATTTCAGCTTCTTTTCGCTTTATTTCTATGTTCCTATCAGCCTGATCATCAATCTGTTGCAAAAATGTGCTTATAGAGCCTGCAGCAGTTGCATCACTCACATCTGTGATGTAGTTATCGTACCCTTTTGAGGCTACGAGGTATACCTTAGCCCTCTTTTTCTTGCCTTTTACAGCGTAATAGAGGTCTATCTTGTTAGGGCTGGCTACGGTCCACATAACACCTTTGTAGGTATAAAACCCTTTCTTCTTGTTGTGCTTAACTAGGTTGGCCTCTTTCATTTTGGCATTCAAAACCTCCTGGATGTCTTTGCGGCTGTTCTTACAGGCAGCTATAAAGCCCTTCTTTTCGTCTTTGCCGATCTTTACTGTACCCTGCGACACAAGCTGTGCATTTGCAAATAAGGGCAATAACGCAGCGCCCAATATGATAGAGCGAATCATTTTTGTCATGTTGTGTGATTTTGGGTGCAAAATATAAAAATATCGTTTTGGGTGGTATAGAATTATTGCGGACAACCGAACATTTAAAAAATAAGTATGCGGGAATGTGCATAAAAATAACCTTAAGGACACTTCCTTTTTTCAGAATGTATTTTACCTTTAAGAACATAAATCAGGAATTCGTGAGGAAACAATTACAAATATGCATCTACGCATGTTTCCTTTTTTGTCTTACACTCATCGGCTGCAGAGCCGCTCACAACGGCTATGTGAATAATCCTGCTTCAAGTGATGCTTCAAATGACAATGCGGCGAAGCCAATAACAAAGACCAAAAGCAGGCCATCAAAACAGTATAACGAGCTTTACAGAAAATCGATAGTTGTAGCCCAACCGCAGGTTGCAGATAAGCAGTCCGCTGCAAAAGCGGGAGCTACCAAAAGCCCCCTTGCCACTACCCTGGCAGCAAACACAGCGTACGATACAACTGATAATAAAGAGGTTGCAAAAACGACTGCAAGCAAAAAAGAAGAGCAAACTAAAGACATCATACAACAGGACGAAGTAAATGAGCGCACACAGCCTTTGATAGAAGAGCCTACCCCACTGCTGCTGAGTGAAGCCGATAGCCTGGTGCTTAAATATGCAGACCTGATAAATGTAGAGCATAGCAAGTTGACCAACTATCCACTGTATCAATTTATAGACGAATGGTATGGTACGAGGTATAAGTGGGGCGGCATGGATAACAGCGGGATAGACTGCTCGGCGTTCTCTCAAAAACTATATGACGAAGTTTTCGGGCTGGAGCTGGAACGGACATCGAGACAGCAGCACAGGCAGAGCACCCGGGTTAAAGATATAGACAAAGCTACGGAGGGTGACCTGATATTCTTCCGCATACACCGCCTGGCGATATCGCACGTGGGTGTATACCTGGCCAATGGTTATTTTGTACATGCCTCCCGCTCCCGCGGAGTAGTGATCAGCAGCCTGAACAATAAATACTGGAGCCGCAGGTATGCCGGGTGTGGGCGCATGTTAAGGGATGAGGGCGCATCGGTAACGGAGATGCTGGCGCCGTAGTTTGGTTAAATTCCAAATTCCATTTTCCAAATCCAAATCCAAAATCCAAAATCCCAGATCCCAGATCTCAAATTCCAAATCCCAGGTTTCAAATTCCATCCTGATAGCTATAGTGACGGAATGCTAACTCCTTTTTTGGGCAACAGTTTGCCCTACTCTACTTGCCATGTGTAGCTAACACCTCGCGCTCAAATGTTGCAAATTTTTCATCAAGCTGCTTCTTTATTTTATCCTTGATGCTGTCTTCTTCTATAAAACTGTAATCTATGCTGTTGTATACAAATCGCTTGATGTCGGCATACTTTACATCTTTGTAGCGCTTAGCAAGAAGTACATACTGGCGGGTGAGGTCGCTGCGTAGCACACCTGCGTCATCAGTACAGATAACTATAGGCACATTAAATTCGTTATACAGCGTGAAGGGGTGCGCATCGTTCTTCACCTTTAATATGAACTCATTGCTGTATAGATTGATCTCTATAGCTATTTTATTCTTTGCCATATACTCCAGCAAATCGTAGCTATTGTGTTCATATGGCAAGTCTACACCATGACCTATGCGGTTGGCGCCTGCGGTATGTACGGCGGCGTTGATGTGCCAGGTCATTTCTTCCGGCTTCACCATACCAAGGGCCAGCTCACCGGCGTGCATCGCGTATTTCACATTCGGGTATTTGCTGTGCATGTATTTAAACATCTGCATGTGCAGCCAGTAGTCGCGCATGGACACATCATCATTCTCCGGGGCTACAATGTTGACGCCAACTATGAGCGGGCTTTTGTCAGCAGAAATAAAACAGAGGATAAGGTTCTTGAACACATCGGCAGGCTGCTGTGTGCGGGCTACATAGCTTTGATAGCGCATGGTAAAGTCGCCGTCATCGATATGCAGATTTTTGTGCAGGGCTGCAACATTCGCATTGAAGTCTTCGGCAGCGGCGGAGGCCCCTTTTTTCAACACGGCCTGATATTCGCGGTCTAGTATTTTCTTTATTGCAACCTCGTCTTTATCGGCTAGCCCCTGCTCCAGTTTTGTATTATAGGACGTATCCAGCCCGGTGATATGATTTGGGATGCCGGTGAACATGGTCTCAATGTAGCTCACGTTCTCGCTCTTCGCACGGTTCTTCAGTTCCAGCAGGCCTACATCGTATCGTACACCACTGGCAATACCAAAATTGCCAAAGGTTTCGAAGAACTGCTTATCGCAAGGATAGCTGACACCGTTGTAGTCTTTGACTGACCATTTCTGCAACAGCTTCTCCTGGTAGGACGGCCAATCGCCGGAGGCTTTGAGGTCTGATATGCGAATAGCCCCATCAGCCGGAGTTTTGGTCACCTTCAGTGTATTGGTATTCACATACCAGTTACTGTCTACAATACAATCTATATATGTCTCTGCGTAGACCGATCCGGTGTAATGATTGTGGAGATCGCCACCTTTGGGCATCTGCTGAAAGAAAGCAGTAAGCTCGGCAGTATTGCCCCGTATCTTTTGCAAATACTGATCAACGGTCTGAGCATCTGCCCGGCAGGCGCCAATAACCAGCGCAAATAAAAATAGCTTTTTCATGTGTATGATTCCGGGGTAATATTAATACTTTGGCTGGGAAGTAGGTAGCTGATAAGAAACATTATCTTAATTGAATTATAAACGTAAGCAGAGAAGACCACAAACGTCATTTATTAAATCAATACCCCTATAGAATATTAATCTTGGGCTGCATCTAATATTTATTGACCTTTACTGCTGCCTATGTCAATAAAACTTATCCCTGATACACCCTACCGAAAAATCTTTTTGTTTGGCCTGCTGGTGCAGATCATAGCGGCATGGTTCAGTGTTGGATATAATCATTCTGATGAGCATTTCCAGGTACTGGAGTTTTGCAATTACAAATTGGGACTATCTCCGGCAGCGGCATTGCCGTGGGAGTTTGGGGCGCAGTGCCGCCCGGCCCTTCAACCTTTTATTGCGTATTGTGTATGCAAGCTGCTGATGCTACCCGGCATGTACAATCCTTTTTGGGCGGCATTCCTTTTGCGGCTGGGAATGGGTGCGCTAACGTGGGTGGTAACTTGCCGCATTGTATCGCTGATGCTGCCGACTTTTGCTACAGAAAAAGGAAGACGGGTATTTACCTGGTGCAGCTTCCTGCTGTGGTTTGTGCCTTATGTAGGCGTGCGCTTCTCGGCAGAGAACTGCGCTGGCGTGCTGTTTTTCCTCGCTATCTCCTTGTTGCTTAATGTAAATGAGTATGTATCTGTAAAGCGAGGCATGCGCCTTTTGTTCGCAGGGCTGCTGCTTGGCTTCACTTTATTTTTGAGATTACAGATGGCCTTTGCCTTCCTGGGGCTTGGATTGTGGCTTATATTATACTCCAAATGGCGCATTAGTGATTGGCTGCTTATCATCGTTGCAGGAATGGCTGCTATAGGCATGGGGGTACTGACAGACCACTGGCTGTATGGTGACTGGGTGTTTACCCCGTATAACTATTACTACGTAAATATTGTGCAGCACAAGGCCGCCAACTTTGGCACCTCGCCATGGTGGGAATATTTCATCTTATTCATCGACTATGCAGTTCCTCCAATCAGTATCATCTTATTGCCCTTATTTCTTTACGGTGTGTGGAAGAAGCCACGCCACCTGTTCACCTGGACCAGTGTTGCTTTTATTGCCGGGCACTGCCTGATAGCCCATAAAGAGATGCGCTTCCTGCTGCCTATGAGCATGGCATTCATTTACCTGGTGTGCAGCGCTGTGGATGTATTATCGGCCCGCTACGACTGTAAAAAAGGATTCAGATCGGCACTGTCTCTTGTGGCGGGACTCAACATTGTTCTGCTCGCGATCAAGATATTGACACCGGCACACGAGGCTGTCAATTATTTTAAGTTTGTGTATAACTATGCGCAAAAACAACCTACAACACTCATTAGCTATAAAAACTCGCCCTACAGTCCTATAGGACTGGAAATGAATTTCTACAAACCGGCATCGCTGCAAACATTTGTAGCAAACAATACGGAAGACATTACTGGCGTATTAAGCCAGTCAAAAAACAGGTCCGTACTTTTTCTCAACCCGGAAATTCATCAGCTACCGTTGATTACTCCTTTCGCTAAAGAGAACATATACTGCATACTTCCCGATTGGCCGGTCATCAATATTAACGACTGGGAAAGCCGCTCGTATATATGGAGTATCTACAAATTGCAATAGGAACGAACGAACCCTGCTTGTTAACACAATGTAATTGACAGCAAATACCTCTTTATTCCTATTACTGCTTTATATATTGTGGGCAACTCAAACACAAACTCAAACTATATGGCTAGCTGGAACTGGATAGGTATTATTATACTCGCCGTTATCGCTTTCTTTATTTTCAGGGTATTTACCAGGGATTCAGAAGATTAGTATTTCGCAAATTGTCTTAGCCAGTAAATCATCTTGCTTTGGCATAACTTTAGTCTCTATAGTAAAAAGATGAGGCTCAAAAGGAAATTAGTGTGGCTGGTGGTGCTGCTGCTGCTTACGGTGCTGGTTATGTATGGCCTGCCTTATTGGGGCAGCCTTATACCTGCATATGACCGTTTTGTGTTCTATCCTTTTCAGTCAGCGCGAGGCGCGGTGTTTGGTGCGGTTCCGTTTAGCTGTGGTGATGTTTTTTATGTGGCGGGTGGCTTATGGCTGGCTATAACTGTGGGCAAGTGGGTGCATTACCTCTTTCAGTTTAAAACACGCAAGGCACAGCTTGCAGTATCGGCGCTGAATACGATCAATGCTGCACTGGGGGTTTACCTGTTCTTCGTTATCGGCTGGGGCGCTAATTATTATAAACCATCGCTGGGCAGTTACTGGCAACTATACCCTAAAACAGATAGCGCCCATACCCTACCCGATAGTACTGCCAAAAGACTGCGCAAAGAAAAACTGGTAGCCTATGAGCAATACCTGCTGGAGCATGTGAATGCCTACGCTCCAGGGTATCGTTCATTATCTGTAAAAGAGATCAACAACAGGGCTTGTAATTATTACTGTCAGTGTACAGATAGCAAGGTAAGTTTGCATGGGCTACAGGTAAAGCCCAGCCTGTATGGGTACTTTATGGAGTATGCAGCAGTAGGAGGTTATTACAACCCATTTACCGGCGAGGGACAGGTAGATGCGGGGATACCTGCATTTATTATGCCCTTCACACTAACACACGAGATGGCGCACCAGGCAGGGATAGCTGCCGAAGACGATGCCAACCTGCTGGCCTATGCGCTGGGCACTGCTACGCCAGACAGCACTTTCCGATACTCGGCTTACCTGGACCTGTGGCTATATAACAATGGCCGGTTGTACCGCAGGGACTCAGCGCTGGCCAAGCAATTTGAAGCGCGACTAAACCCACTGACCAAGGCACATATAGATACTCTTGAGGAGATAGACCGCAAGTACCACAACGAGATGGCCCAATACAGCTCGAAACTGTACGACAGCTATTTAAAAATGCAGGACCAAAAGGACGGCATACGCAGCTATGGCAATGTAGCAGGGAGTGCGTGGCTGCTGGAGCAAAAACGGATGAGAGGAATGGATAGTGTCATCAGGATACCGTGATACGCATATAATTACTACCTTAGTTGAGTATTAGAATTCACTCAAACCGCTCTATTATGAAGTCATTGATCCTCATTTCATCTATTATCATTTCAGGTACACTATCGGTCTATGCACAGGGCAATGCGAAAGATTACTTTCATGTCCCTCCTATAACATTTGAAAAGAAAGCGTACTTCCTGTCTGATGCTTACCATCCGCAGGATATTTACTACAAACAGGAATACATACCCAAGGGCGAAACTGCTGACCAGTTCAACTCAATGGTAACGATTGATCTATTGACCGCTGACATTGCGGTAAAGGACATGGTAGCAAAGAAAGTAGAAGAACTGGAGGAACTAAAGAAAAACGACCCAGTTGTAAAATATCAACTAATAGAAAATTCCGAAAAAGGAGAGTACATTCTCGACTTCCTCATCACCCAGACAGTAGGTGATAAGGTGGGTATAGTAGAATGGAATGTTTACCGGTATAAAGCTTATACCTATGCCCCCGGCAAAACAGGTGTGCTGCTTTTTGCCTACACGAAAAGAGGATACGGAGATGGCATCACCAAGTTTTTCAGCACCCTTAAAACAGACAGGGCGGAAATAACCGACCATATGACTGCGTATAAACTGCCGGATATAAAGTTAAGTAATTGAAACAGGAATGTAGAGCTGTTATTGCCCTTTCGCAGCCTGCTCTTTCTTTAACTGATCAGCTACAATTTTGTACATACCTATGTAGGGCCTGTTCTCTTTTTCTTCCAGTTCGAACATCTCCTTGCCATACTTTTCCCATTTTGGGTCTTTAGTGATGTCTTTAATTTGCTCAAAGAATTTTGTTTGCCAAAAATCAGGATTAACCTCTGTGGAGTTGTCTTTGAAAAAATTATACAACTGCAATTGGTTGAAATGTTTTAGCCTGCCTTCTTCCTGCGTTGCTGCATCAAAGTAGGTAACATTCTCTTTTTCGTAGTACCATTTGCCTTTGTACTGCACACCACATACGGTATATGCGTATAGCTGCGGTGCCTGATCAAGATAGCCGGAGTCGCGGATATCCTTGTTTGTAATAACATTGATGTTCTTGTCCTTTTTATTTCCTTTCAGCATGTCGAAACCGGGCTGCGAGGGTTCCAGGAAAAAGGCCACGAACTTTGTTTTATCATCGCTGATGAGGCATTGGTACATGCTACCCGGGTTTATATTGCTATCATTGGTTACCACACTTTTTACCAGGTCTTTATCAAACGGTTTATTGAGTTCCTTGCTCAATATTCCGGAACGTTCTCCGGCCAACGATATTTCTCTTTTTATTTTAGGGCTGTTGAACATTACAGAATCTATTACATCCGCGAGTGCCTGCGACAGTGCGTTGCTGATCGTACAATCCAGCGAGCTGTCCTGGCAGCAAAATTCAAAGCCGGGGTTCTTCCAGTTGCCTATGTAATCGTGATCTAATACCAGTTTGCGGGTATCGTTGTCGTACAGTTGCACCCTGATCTTTGAATAGCTGATGCCCTGTTGCTGATACAACTCTACAGAGGGGAAATTCAGTATATACTGGAGGTGTTCCTTCCCGGCCAGCTTACCGAGTTCAGCCAAGCCCCCACCCGACTTTATATCTTTAGGAAGTATAAGCAGATCTGGGAACTGCTCCCCGAATCTATAAGTAAGATATCTTGTAGAAATGAAATTTACCTGTTTAAAAAAATCCATTTTTTTAACGTACTCAAAATCTGCCAACTGCATCCTTTGCCAATTTTCAGGTTGCTTCTTGAATTCATCCTGATCGGCGATGCCACCTTGGGTTAGCGAGTCCATTTGCTCCCTTATCCGTTTATTCAATTCATTGATCTGCACCTCAAATTGCTTACCCACTTTTATAGAGTTAGGAGAAAGGATAAGTATTTGCGGCTCATACTTCGTTTGTGCGAATGAAGTAGCAGCAAGGAGTAAGATGATAGCGAGAAGGGGGTGTTTTTTCATAGAGTTAAAGTTAAATTTCCTTTTTAAAAACCAACTAATAAATCAATAAGCGCTGCAAACTTATCGTCATTTTTCGTAGCTTTGAATAAAATAAACGAATATGTTGAGTGTCAAAGCGGTATATGACGGAAAAGAAATAAGATTTCATGACAGCATAAAGATCAATACCCCTCATGAGATCATAGTTACATTCCTTGAGGAACCCGATGAAGATATCACGTCATCAGCTGTTCAAAAAATGGCTATGTACGGGGGTGCATTTGATTTCCTGAACAATGAGGAAGAGGATATTTACACTAATGATGATCTTAAAGTAAAATACTGATGCAAAGAGGTGATATTGTTCTCATGAATTTTCCCTTTTACTGACTTTTCATCTGACAAACGCAGGCCAGGAGTAGTTGTATCAGGCAAATTAAGCAATAAAAACGATGTAATTATTGCGTTCATCTCCTCATCTATTCCAATAAAACCAGAAGCTACAGATTACCAGCTATCTATCGACCACAAAGATTTCCTCATGACGGGATTAAAAAAAACGTCCATTATAAAGCTAGACAAACTAGCAATAATCAACGTATCCATTGTACTGGGTAATATTGGAAAACTATCTGATCATATAATGGCAGAAATTGATCCGCGCCTTAACTTGCGTTAGCATTAAAGTAAATACCCTACCCCCTATACTCTCCCCATACCCCACGCAGTGTATCAGCGATCTCGCCGAGTGTGCAAAGATTTTCTACTGCTTCTATTACAAACGGCATGAGGTTCTCTGTGGTGCTTGCTTTTTGTTTTATGGTGTCGAGGCAGGCGTGTGCTTTTTCATTGTTGCGGGTGGCACGCAGCTTCTTTAGCTTTTCGGATTGTACTACACGTATGGAATCGTCTATTTTGAATACGGGTGGTGCGGCGGCTTCGGCAGAGGTGAATTTATTTACCCCTACTATTACCTTGCTGCCGTCTTCAATGGCCTTGTTGTATGCATAGGCCGAACGGGCTATCTCGTCCTGCATGAAATGATGCTCTATAGCTTTCACCGAGCCGCCCATGGCATCTATCTTTTCTATCAGCTTCCAGGCAGCGGCTTCTACTTCGTTGGTCAGGCTTTCTACATAGAAGGAACCTGCCAAAGGGTCCACAGTATCGGTAGCGCCACTTTCAAAGGCCAGTATCTGCTGTGTGCGCAAGGCTATGGATGCAGCCTCTTCGGTGGGCAGGGAAAGCGCCTCGTCATATCCATTGGTGTGCAGCGACTGTGTACCGCCCAGTACGGCAGACAGCCCCTGCAGGGCCACACGCACTATATTGTTCTTGGGCTGTTGCGCAGTAAGTGTGCTGCCACCGGTTTGCGTATGGAAGCGGAGCATCTGCGCCCGGGCATCAGTAGCGCCAAGGCCTTTGGTGATGTGTGCCCACATACGGCGGGCAGCACGGAATTTGGCTACTTCCTCGAACAGGTTGTTGTGGGCGTTGAAGAAGAAGGAGAGGCGCTGCGCAAATACGTTAATATCTAATCCTTTGGCAATGGCAGCTTGCAGGTATGCCTTACCATTGGCCAGTGTGAACGCCAATTCCTGCACTGCATTAGAGCCGGCCTCGCGTATGTGGTAGCCGGATATGGATATAGTATTCCACTTAGGCACCTCTTTGCTGCAATACTCAAATATATCGGTAATGAGGCGCATGGAGGGCGCGGGCGGATAGATGTACGTGCCACGCGCAGCATACTCCTTCAGTATATCGTTCTGTATAGTGCCCGATATTTTTTTGATGTCGGCACCCTGCTTGCGGGCAAGGGCTATATAGAATGCCAGCAGTATAAAGCCTGTGGAGTTGATGGTCATGGAAGTGGTAATGTCG
>Ga0316218_1004540_pt1 | contig 10506 bp, 3 predicted proteins | sample TBH18003metaG_FD_203634 | JGI IMG/M metagenome (GOLD analysis project Ga0316218, IMG submission 203634) | Freshwater microbial communities from Trout Bog Lake, Wisconsin, USA - TBH18003 | ecosystem: Environmental > Aquatic > Freshwater > Lake > Hypolimnion/Profundal zone | place: USA: Wisconsin... | reverse complement strand
TAATTGTGCCTTGCTGAGTATGTGTACCTGTTAGCTCTGTGGAATATACGGCCAGGTCGTAAGAGCCACCAGTTGTGCAGTTGAAGCCAATGTATTTATCGGGGTAATTATTAACTGTACTCAATACGGTATCATATAATATGCCGGATAGCGGACATGAAGCATACATATGCCCGGTGGCATCTAAAGCATGAAATGAATAGATGGTACCTACAGGTCCCAAAGCTTTGTAATAAAAACCACTCGTAGCGCTGATAGTGTCGATAGCAACCCCGGCAGAATCGATCTCAATAGTTATGGGTTGTCTTATGTAAAGTTCCCCGCTATCAAAAACACAGTTGCTATTGGCATCAAAAAACATTTTTACAGGGAACGTTTTGCAATAATTCTGTTCGTAGTTGAAGGATATAGAGTCGAGTGGCGTAGTTCCATTATATACCACTTGCTTCACACTATAAGTGCCGGGTGATGTATAGGTATGGTACACATAAGCATGGCTTACGCCCGTTGCAGTCATTGGCATATTTGATGATGTGCCATCCCCGAATGTAGTAGTAACATTAAAAGTAGAGGAAGAACCGCACACACTTATGTAGAAACCCTGCGCATCACATACTGTATCGGGTGTCCGGATCACAGCATATGCTGAAATACCTGATGTGATAGTTGTCAAAACGGGCGTGGAATAAGATGATAATCCCGTAGAGCCGCATGTGGCTCTACACCGGTAATGTGTGGCTATAGATATTGTATCGGTGTAGCCGGTGTCGTTTGCTCCTGCAATATCCGTCCACGTTGTTCCATCGGGCGATCGTTGCCATTGGTGCGAGATATTGCAGGCTATAGATTCACCTGTAAGTCGCAGGGATGTTGTTGATCCCACACATACAACAGAAGGAGTTGCTGTAGCTGCACCTCCCGTAGGGGTGCCAGTACAACTCGGAGGCGTGACAGTTATATTTTTTGATGCTATGCAGGAGCTTCCCCCAAATGCGTATTCCAATGTTGCAATTCCGGCACTTAGGCCAGTGACTACACCCGAGAAAGGGCTTACCGTAGCTACTATAGTAGGCGTGATTGTGAAATAGCCCCCAGCAATGCTATCTGTTTCTATTGTAGATGCAACGTCACAGATGATATTAGCACCCGTTATTGGGCCTGGCGACGGAGCGACATTTACGGTAAAAGTGGCGAAACAGCCTGTGGTAGTAGCGTGATAGGTGATAATAGATGTACCAACTGAATGCCCAACTACATAGCCTGTGAGATCTATTGACGCGATCGAAGGATTTGAAACCGCCCAAGAGCCACCAGAGGGTATAAAGGAGTAAAAACCTGTAGTATGATTGCATAATGCTGATGGGCCAGTAATTGTAGGTACTGGATTAATAACAACGATTACAGATCCTGTCATTGTACTCATACATCCTCCGGCTACTGCAATAGCAGTGTAAGTTCCAGCGAGTGTTTCGACACCGAAGGATATAGCACTTCCTGTACCTGATATGAAACTACCAATGGAACTGCCAGAATGATATAACTGATAACTTGCGATTGGGCTGGAACCGCTTAATCCCACTGTCAAGCCCGATCCGCCGGCACAATAACTACCCCCACCAATAACAGAAAAGCTGGCTGGTACAGGATTTATGGTCATAGGGCGCACAACATAACTACCACCCACAGTATAAGTGATCGTAGCAATACCTGCCGATACACCCATAACGATACCTGTAGTGGAGCCAACCGTGGCTATTGAACTATTGCTACTGGTCCATATACCACCCGAAGATGTATCGCTTAGTGTAGTATTTGAACCACTACACATAAAATTAATTCCAGTGATGGGGCCTACGACCGCAAATGAAGAAAAAGAGATCAGCAGTAATGCAAGTGTAAAGTATAAATTCCTCATAAGCGTTATTAAGGCTATTAAAGTACAAGTAATCTTTATTGCTCCACCACAAATCTTAACTCCTTATCCACATGCGCCGAATGCAGCGACACCTGGTACATACCATTGGCAGGCATATTATTAAACGATATCGTTGCGCTAAGATTGCCGTTGGTAGTGGTTGTTTTGTTTTTGTACACGGAATTGCCCAGTACGTCTGTGATCTCTATTGAGACTTCTTCGTCTGCGCCTAAGTTGAGTGCGCCCTGTACTAGGAATGTACCCCTGTTCGGGTTGGGTGCTATGGATATACCTTCTTTGGTGTTAAGTGCAGGCACACTTACGTTGAAGAGCGTGATGGTTACGGTGTTGGATAATGAAGAGGTACCGCAAAGGCCATCGGCAGTTACATCGCAGGTGATCACATCGCCATTATAAAAGCCATCGGATATGAATGATGATGAGGTAGCGCCGGGGAATGGTGTGGTGTTTATCTCCCATTGGTAGGCTGGGTGCGCACCGCCGTTTATGACACTTGCTATCAGCGTATCGGTTTGACCTACGCTTACAAATGTGGTAGCCGTGGCTGTTATGGATACTGTTGGTGTTACTTCAGGCAGTACCACCATATGCAGTGTTTTTGATGCGGTATCCGGCAGGGCGCAAAGGGCGTTGCTGGTGAGGCGTGCTGTCACAACATCGCCATTGGCGGGTATGTAGTGGTAGCTGCTACCGGTATCTACCGTAGCGCCATTTACGGTCCATTGATAGGCAGGTGCGCTGCCGCCATTAGTAGCTGTAGTAGTAAACGCTGTGAGCGAGCCGGAGCAAACGGTGTCTGTCCAGGCCGGGCTGGCGGCGAGGGTGATGGCAGGCAATACCGATGGCTCTATGGTAATAGCCTTGGTGGCATACTTAGTGGCGCAGCTATTGCTTACGGTATAGGTGATGATGTCGGTGCCTGCGGCTACGCCGGTCACCAAACCTGCGGCTACTGTGGCTGTGGAGCTGCTGCATGTCCAGGTACCGGGTGTAGATGCTTCTGTGAGCAATACATGCGCGGTATTGCACACGCTGGCCGGGCCGGATATTGGATTGATGCCTATGATGTTCTCTATGGTATTGGTCATCACTACGGGATTGTCATCAAAGAAGATGCCTGCGTGGTTGTAGATGGTAGCGCCATCCGGCAGGCTGTTTTTTGCCTTTACCGTAAATACCACCTGGCCGTTGCACTGGCCGTGGTGTGCGCTGTCCAGCAGGCGAATATTGGGGAAGTCGAATTTGATGATGTTGTGGCCGCTCTCGTTGGTTACATACATATTCATCACTGCTGTGGAGGATACTATTTTTATAGTGTGCGCGTCCACATTATCAGAGAGGGTGTCCATTACAAAAATGTTCATGGCCGTATCATTGCCTGTATTCTCGAAGTTGATGGTGTATTGCAGTGGTGTGCAGGGCAGTATATTACCCTGCGGGGTAACGGCTATAAAATTGGGGTCGTAAGAAGATATGATGGTATCTACACGCGCTACAAAGTTGTTGGTCGTATCCACATCTCCGGTATACGGGTATACGGCAAAGCTGGAGTTAACAGTATCTCCCGTAACGAGGAACGGCCCAGTGATGCCGAGATTATACCATATGGTAGGCCATTCGTAGTATGGCGCGTAGATGGATACTGGCGGAAGGTGCCAGGTAACTGTAGTACCAACCACAGAATATGGAGAAGGGTATGAACCGGTAAAAATATACTTAGGGCTAAAGTTCATGACCACCACAGTGCTCTCCGGTGTGCAATAGGTATTGCGTACATTGATGCAACCCCAGGCTACGTGCCTGCCACAATACATATCGGCAGTGATGCCCAGGTCGAATGCAGCGGTGGATGCACAGTACGTGCCGAAGTTCTTTTGTGTGTAGGTATTGGCATAGCTGCTGATGGTGTCGTAAATGATGCCGCCGGCGGGACTGGTGATAGATAGGTTAGTGTCCAACCCTATAGGGCGGAAGGAGTAGATGGTGCCGGAATCGCCATAGGCTTTGTAGAAGAAGCCATTCATGGTAGTGATGGTGTCTATCACTATCCCGTTAGAATCCACCTCTGTGCTGACGGGCATGGTGAGCATAGCATCGCCGCCATCCAGCGTAGAGTCATTATTAGTATCGAAGTAGTAGGTGATGGGCAAGGTGCGGCAGTAGTTGTAGTTGACAGTGAAAGTGGCCGAGTCCTGGCGGGTAATGCCATCGCGCAACACCTGCTTCACGGTATAGGTGCCGGAGAAATTGTAGGCATGGAAGATGGTATCTATAGTATATGGCACACCGATATAGGGTGGCTGTATGTGCGTACTGTCTGATGTGCCATCGCTGTAGTAGGTGAGTATATTAGAATTGGGAGCAGAGCCGCAGGTGTTTATTACAAAGCCAAGGCCGTTGCAAAAGTGGGATGGTGTATCAATAGTATATTGCGCGGTGATGGTATTGTAGACTGAGCCACTTATAATATTAGAATAAGAGAAGAGACCGCTGGAGTAACAGGTAGCCATACAACGGTAGTAGAGTGTGGCCTGCGGGTTGATGTTTATAGAGTCAAATGAACCGCCATATATATTCGACCACGTAATGGTGTTGGGCGACGACTGCCATTGATAACCTGTGCCGCATACATGGGTGGCGCCGGTGAGGTAAAGTGTATTTATATTATCGCTGCAAACGGATGGTGCGCCCAGGTGTGCTGTGTCGGTTGCGGGTGTGCCGGTGCAAACAGAATTGACCGTAACCGTGCGCATAGTGGTGCAGCCGGTGGAATAGGCTGTGCAGGTGATGATAGCAGTACCAGTGGAGTTGCCGGTGATGATGCTGTTGAAGGAATACAAAGATGAACTTACGCTGGCCACAGAGGGGTTGCTGCTGCTCCAGGTGCCATATATAGAGGAGCCAAGCTGAATGGTATCGTAAGCGCAAATAGCCGAGAAGCCGGAGATAACGGGGGGCGGATCAACAGTGATCATGGTGCCGGAGCTACAGCCTGCAACAGTATAGCTTATGGGCGTAAGGCCATTAGTAATGCTTGTGACATAACCTGAAGTGGAACCAATAGTAGCTACTGTGGGTGTGCTGCTTGTCCATACGCCACCTGCGGTAGCGCAATGCAGGGTAGTAGGGATACCGGTGCAAACACTCGTGATGCCGGTAATAGCAGCAGGCGAGGCCAGCACAGTAACAGTTTTAGTAACGAGCCCGCAGGAGCCACCTATAGTATAGGTGATAGTGGCCGTGCCTGCCGCTGCGCCATATATAATACCCGATATAGAACCCGCCGTAGCCACGGAAGGATTACTACTGGCCCAGATGCCACCCGCAGTTGTATCTGTAAATGTGGTAGACAGGCCGGAGCAAATATTGGTGGTTGTCGTCGTTATTGGCAATATAGAATTAGTAACAGAAACAGTGGTGGTAACGGGGCAGCCTGTGCTTGCAGCAGTAAATGTGATCACCGATGAGCCTACACTCACACCCGTATAAGTACCCGAAGAACCGATAGTAGCAACGGCTGGTGTGCTACTGCTCCAGGTACCACCACCTGTAGTAGTGTTGTGGAGTATATTAGTAGAGCCGATGCAAACACCTGTTGTGCCGGTGATAGGTACGGTGGCAGGAAGAACAGTGACTGTTGTAGAACCCATGTTGTTTGCGCATCCCGTAGTTGCGTCTATTCCTATTGCTGAATAAATCCCGGAATAAGTTACCGGCCCAAAATCTATTGATGAACCATAACCTGCAACAGGTGCACCCCAAGCCGAACTTCCCAAAAACAATTGATAGCTGACACCAGTTTGTGAGCCGCTCAAATGAATATCTGAACCTGGTGTACCTGCACATACAGAGCCACTGCCAGCTATGTATACGGTATATACCGTCGGTAAGGGGTTTGTAAATATTGTAGCGCTACCTGTCATAGTTACCTGGCAGTGTGTTACTGTGTTAGTTGCAACAATAGTATAGATACCTGCTGTTGAGAACAATCCGAAGTCAAGGGGGGCACCAGTTCCAATTAAAGATGATCCAACAGCTGCACCGCTCAGCATAAGCTGATAAGATATACCGGTACCGGAGCCGGATAGATTTATATGCACGCCGGTACTGCCCGGGCAATATCCGCCACCGCCGGTTACAGTATAAGAAGTTGGCAGTGCATTAACAGTAATCGGAGACGTTACCGAACTGCCGGATACAGTGTAGGTGATGGTAGCAATGCCTGCACTTACACCCGTAACCGTTGCCGTAGTTCCTGCACCGGCTATGGTGATACCGGAACTGGATGTACTCCAGGTGCCGCCCGCTGTTGGGTCGCTCACGGTAGTAAAGCTGCCGACACATACCCGTCCTGAATCTACAATAGGCGCTACAGTAGCAAATGCAGAAAAAGAAACAAGCAGTATGGCTAAAGTAAGTAGGCGTTTTTTCATTATGTGTGTGTTTAAATTGATGAGTGATGATGAATGATAGGGTTACGTTAGTAATAGGCGTTATAAACATATAAAATGTTAGTGTTTATTTCGTATTTCTTATTATTTTATGCAATTGAAAATCTTTGCTTTTTTGGCTTAACTTCGCCATCCGAATTTTTGAATAAAATAATATGTTTGATAATCTGAGTGAGCGGCTCGAAACCGCGTTTAAACAGCTGAAGGGCGAAGGCCGCATCAACGAGATCAATATCGCGACAACCGTAAAGGAGATACGCCGCGCCCTTGTGGATGCCGATGTGAACTATAAGATAGCCAAAGAATTTACCGACAAGGTAAAAGACAAGGCTATGGGCGAAAAGGTGCTTACCTCGGTAAGCCCCGGCCAACTGATGGTGAAGATAGTAAAGGACGAGCTGGCAGAGCTGATGGGCGGCACAGAAGCCGAACTGGACCTTAGCGCTAAGCCAACAGTGATACTTATAGCGGGCCTGCAGGGATCGGGTAAAACAACCTTCTCCGGCAAGCTGGCCAACTTCCTCAAAACCAAGAAGGGCAAGCACCCGCTGCTGGTAGCTGCAGATATATACCGCCCCGCGGCCATGGAGCAGCTACGCGTACTGGGCGAGCAGATAAAAGTGCCTGTGTTCCTGGACCTGGAAAATAAAGATGCCGTATCGATTGCCGAGAAGGCAATAGCGTACGCCAAGCAGAATAGCCACAATGTAGTGATCATAGATACTGCGGGCCGCCTTGCCATAGACGAGGTGATGATGCAGGAAGTGAAGAACATAAAATCGGCTGTGAACCCTGGCGAGATACTCTTTGTAGTAGACTCCATGACCGGGCAGGATGCGGTAAACACTGCCAAGGCATTCAACGACCGCCTCGACTTTACAGGTGTGGTGCTTACCAAGCTGGATGGCGATACACGCGGCGGTGCGGCGCTGTCTATCAAGTACACAGTAGATAAGCCCATCAAATTCGTGAGCATGGGCGAAAAGCTGGATGCGCTGGATATTTTCTATCCCGAGCGTATGGCACAGCGTATACTGGGCATGGGTGATATCACCACCCTGGTAGAGCGCGCCCAGGCGCAGTTTGACGAAGTACAGGCGAAGAAATTAGAAAAGAAGATACGAGCCAATAAATTTGACTTCGAAGACTTTAAAGAGCAGCTGGGCCAGATCAAAAAGATGGGCAACATCAAAGACCTGCTCGCTATGATACCCGGTGTGGGCAAGGCCATAAAGGACATAGATATATCAGACGATGCCTTTAAAGGTATTGAGGCAATGATCAACTCCATGACCCCTTACGAGCGCAGCAACCCTGATGTGATAGATGGCAGCCGCCGCAAGCGCATAGCGCTGGGCAGCGGTAAAGATGTGACCGAAGTAAATGCCTTCATGAAGCAGTTTGAGCAAATGAAGCAGATGATGGGCATGATGAATAAAATGAAAGGCGGCGGCGGAATGGGCATGGGTATGCCGGGTATGATGCCGGGACGCAGGTAATTAGCTGATGTGATGATTAGCTGATTAGCTAATTGTATTGATAGCGCATTTTTAAGGGTTGCTTTTGGCAACCCTTATTTTATTGAAGTACGCTTACTCGCCAATAATTATTTTATACCCCTGACTTTTTAACCTTTTACCCAATTACCCAATCAACTTACTCCAACCGATAAACAGGATAGCGGTTTACCGAGGGCTCGAAGTAGCGGGAGTGGCGATAGACGAAATCGAGTTGTGCGGCTGCGCTCTTTGCAAATTCAGGGTCTTGAGCTTTCTTTTCTTCCAGGGCCTTTTTCAGGGTTGGGTCGTGTTGCAATAGCTTTCCGGCTACGTCTTCAAATACATAGTCGCTATAGCCTTCTTTTTGTTGCAGTATGCCGTCAAAGTAATTCCAGGCAAAGAAAGCATCGGGGGCAGTAGGCTCCAATGTTTCCACGAGGTATCTTTTGGCAGGCTGGTCGGTCCAGATGATATAATCACCCTGCATAAAATTAATGACCTGTGTTTGTGGTGTTACCTGTACATGCTTGTGCAGGTAGTGCCGTTCATAAGGGTGTGCGACAGTTTCATAATTGTCTATGTGGTAGGCAGTCACCTTTATTGCAGAATCTCTCTTTAGCTGCATGATGTGTACGCCGTTATTGCGCAGGCAACTGATCACGGGTACCCATGTTTTGGGTATGATGTAGGCAGTAGGTGCCGTTACGGTTTGCGTGGGTATGTAGTGATCATAGAATGGTACATTTTTAGTAAAAGGCTTGCTGTGGTCATAATACAACCGTGGCAGGCCCGATACCTCGCTGGGCTTGTAGCCTGCCGTATAGCCTTTGAAGACTATGCTGTCGCAGCGGGTGGTATCGGCCTTCCAGTCCAGCACAAAATCTTTTTGTGCGAGAAGTGACTCTGCATCTTGTTTGCGCACCTGCTTTATCTCTGTCGCATGCACCGAAGCTTCTTTGATCATGCACTCCATAAGTGCATAGGTAGCAGCCACGCGGTCTTTAAATGGTTTCAGCATATGTGTTTCCGGCACATAGGCTATGATATGAAACAGGGCAGCATAGCCGCTGGAGAACCTGGGCGATTCATAAAACTCCTTCCATCCGCTATCGGGCGTGGCGGCAAAATCATTTACATAAGGCACCAGGTCGTAGCCCTTTTCTTTCATGTCTTTATACAACTGCGGGGTAAAGGTGCTGTACATATATGCGCCTGTAGCCCCGCCCAGTTTATCGTGCTGTGTGGCCAGCAGGGTAATTACATGCTGGTAGTCGGCGCCATCGCTTACGTGGTTGTCTATAAAAATGTCGGGCGATATGCGGGTAAATAATTCTTCCATTCCCGATGTCTCGGCTGCGTCGCATTTGATGAAATCCCGGTTCAGGTCTAGGTTACGGGAGTTGCCACGGAAGCCGTAGCTCTCCGGGCCATTCTGGTTGGCACGGCTGTAGCTGTTCCTGTTAAGCGCGCCGCCTATGTTGTATATAGGTATCACCACCAGCACTATGTTGTCAGGTATGGTTATGCGCCCTGTGGCGGCATCTCGTAGCAACATCATACTTGCATCCACGCCATCAGGCTCACCGGGATGAATATCGTTGTTGATGAGCATTACTATCTTGTTACCTTTCTTCCAGTCGTCTTTGGTAAACCTGCCATCATTGGTATAATAGATAGCATGTGCGGGGTATCCTATATCGGTAATGCCCACATCGCCTGCCATTATGTTGCCGTGTTCGGCAGCCAGGCGTTTATAGAAGCTCATACACTCCTCATAGGTGGCAGTACGCATACCTTTACTGCGCTCAAACGGTGTGGTGAGTGTGGTATCGGCAGGGGCGGCTTGGGCAAATAAATTGAAGAATAAAAGGGGTAGTAGTAAGTAACGTTTCATACGCTAAAGATATAATGAGGTGTGATAATTATATAGTTATAATTCCAGCAGCCCGAATTTATACAGGGTATTGATGGGCTTGTTATCCCAAAACAGCTCAAAGTCTTCCAGCCCTTCGGCTTCATAACTGTCTTTCACTTCCTGCATGGTCATTGTCTTCCGGTTGTGTACCGAAAGCTGCTGTAATATACTTGCGAACCACTTGCCTTGCGGCAGATCTGTTTTAATGGTCAGTGTTTCTCCTCGGCCATAAAAGGTGAGGGAGGCTATCTCCCATTGATTGCCTTTCTTTGATTTGGTTACTGTTTCAAACGAGGCAGTATGTCCCAGCCACACGACTTTTGTGTTGGGCTTTGCGGCGGTGTATTCATCAGCCTCTAATGCCTTGATTATATAATCGGGGTCAACCGTGGTTTTCGGCACTTTAAATTCAAACCATTTTTGCAGCGGATAGTCGAAACAGGCACCGTGCATAAAATTGAGCAGCGACTTTTTCAATCCGAGGGTGAAAGTGTCGTGGTCGGCCCCGGCGGGGTCGTTATGTACAATATCGTTGTTGGCAAATGTGCCTGTGCCACTTTGCTTTTTTACTTTATACTTTTCAGGGTTCAGGCCCACTGGGCTGTGGGCTGTCATTGCAAACTGGTGCCAGAAGGCCGATTTTAAAATACCGGTATGAAACATCTGTCGCACCATTTCCATAGAGTCTATGGTCTCCTGTGCTGT
>Ga0316218_1004537_pt1 | contig 10509 bp, 16 predicted proteins | sample TBH18003metaG_FD_203634 | JGI IMG/M metagenome (GOLD analysis project Ga0316218, IMG submission 203634) | Freshwater microbial communities from Trout Bog Lake, Wisconsin, USA - TBH18003 | ecosystem: Environmental > Aquatic > Freshwater > Lake > Hypolimnion/Profundal zone | place: USA: Wisconsin... | reverse complement strand
CGAATCGATCACGCACCGGCCAATTTCACCACCGTCAAGCATATCGCGCTTAATCTGCTAAGGCAGGCGTCCACCAAGGACTCGTTACGTATGCGGCGGAGGGTTGCTGCCTGTGATGACGACTTCCTGGCAAGCCTGATCACCGCATAAAAATCTCACCCGATTCCCCTGACCCGCAAGGTGATCACCGTGCTGCAAGCTCTGCTTGGACCGGAGGTGACGATTTCCGCCACCCAGGTCAGCCGCGTCGCCTAGCGCGAGAGGCCGCTGAACAAAACCCCGTATGTGCTCCTCGATGCCCGCTATGAACGTATTCGCGAAGGCGGCCGTCTGATCGACTGCGCCATGCTGGTGGCCATTGGCATCACCGACGACGGCAAACGGCGGGTGCTGGGTGTGTCGGTGGCGTTTTTCGCGGCCGAGGTGCATTGCTGCGCCTTTCTCGACAGCCTCATCCAGCGCAGATTGCAAGGCGTCAAATTCATCGTTTCGGACGACCATGCGGGCCTCAAAGCCGCACGCAGGGCCACGTTACCCTCCGTCCCCTTCGAGCGCTGCCAGTTTCATCTCCAGCAAATTGCGCAGGCCTATGTGACCCGTCTGGACCAGCGCAAGCCGGTCGCGCAGAGAATGCGGGCGATCCTCAACGCACCCGACAAGGCGGAGGCCGAACGGCTGCTGAAGTAGGCGGTCGAACTCTGGACCAAGGAGGCGCCTAAACTGGCGACATGAGCGGAGCAGAACTTGCCGAGGGGCTTCGCGATGTTCGATCTGCCCGCTGCCCATTTGGTCAGGATGCGGGCCACAAATGGCCTCGAACGCATTAACGCGCGTCTGGGCCAAGCAGGGCACCCGTCCACGCGCACTGCGGGACCGGCGGTTCAACTGGGCCTACCTATTCGGCGCCATCTGTCTGGCTCGCGGTGTCGGCAGCGCGGTCGTGCTGCCAACAGTCAAAATCGACGCCCTGAACCAGCATCTGGCCGCCATCAGCCTCTGCGTCAGCGAAGGCGCCATCGCGTTGATGATCATCGATGGCGCCGGTTGGCACCGGTCGCGAAAGCTGATCATCCCAGACAATATCGTGTTGCTTAGGCTGCCTCCTTACGCACCCGAGTTAAACTCGGCCGAGAATGTCTGGGCCTATCTGCGCGCCAACACCTTTGGTCACCAGGTTTGGGAAACCTATGACGCTATTCTTGAGGCATGCTGTAAAGCCTGGACCGCTTTGATGAGCAAACCGGACGTCGTCCGCTCCGTCGGAACGCGCCTACGGGCAGAGGTCAAAATTTAGGTTCTCTGGTATGAGAACTGCTGTTGAGACGGTCAATGCGATTACCAGTCTGACAGCGAACAAAGCTGCTCCCACCCCAATTCTGGCGCTGTCGTGCGCGCATTGGGGGATCGAGAACTGCCTGAATTAGGTGCGTAATGTGACATGCCTGAATGATCGGGCACGCACACGTGCCGGGCATACGCCTCAGGTCGTAGCTGCATTCCGCAACCAGGGGAATCGGGTGAGATTTTTATGCGGTGATCAGGCTTGCCAGGAAGTCGTCATCACAGGCCGCAACCTTCCGCCGCATACGTAACGAGTCCTTGGTGGACGCCTGCCTTAGCAGATTAAGCGCGATATGCTTGACGGTGGTGAAATTGGCCGGTGCGTGATCGATTCGCACGCGGCATTCATCGTCGCGGAACATCTTGTCCATAACCCAATGCAGGCTGTTCTCAACCGCCCAGTGACTGCGTATCGCCGGGCCTAACAAGACCGCCTCCATGACCAGCGAGGTGATGTAAAATCGTGTCTCTTGCTCGGTTTTTCCATTGATCTCCCGTTCGCTTTCGATCATCGCGACGGCCTTCAAACCAGGCCAGGCATGGCGTTTTTGCAGCCATGCGACATCGTTGATGACGGTGGTGGTGCGGGTCTCGATACGGCCGTGATCGCCATCGACGGTCGTCGCCCGGCTGATCTTGGTGTCCGCGAAGCCGTTGGCGATCTGCGCGGTGGCGAAGAGTTCGACGTCCTGGCGCAGCGAGCCTTGGTTGCCTTTCAACGCGAGAATGTAATCGGCTTTCTTGTCGAGAATCTTTTGCGCGATGTCGCGCTGGCACCCCATGGCATCAATGGTGACAATCGCTCCCTCAATCGTCAGCATCTCCAGTAGCTTGGGAATTGCTATGATTTCACTGGATTTCTCAGCCACCTTCACCTGACCGAGCACAAGGCGCTTGCCAGCCGAAAAGGCGGAAACCATATGGATATGGGGTTTGCTGTCCTTCTTGCTGGGGGAACGGCGCACCGCCTTGCCGTCAATCGCGATCACCCCGGCTGGTATTCCGGTCACCGCGGCGACCCGGGCGACGAAGCAGCTTTGAAACTGCTCGGCGTCGAGGGCGGCGAATATCTCGCCAATGCGATCATGCGTCGGGGTCCCGGCGAGGAAGGGCCGGAACCGGCGCAGAAGCGGCAGCTTTTTTTCGCCAAAGCGGGCGATGTCGGTGAATGCGTCAGCACCGGCGAGGACCGCCAGCAGCGTCAACAGCAGTACCTCATCGAGCGGATAGACCACCTTCACGGCCTGGCGGGGATCGGGTAGATCGTTGAAATAACTCAGAAAGACCGTTGCCTCGAAGATCGCACCGCAGTCCGTTGCCGTATCATCCATTGCCGTCCTTCACCAAACGAATCAGAGGAACGGTACGGATTCAGCATTTTAGCAGTTTGCCACGTCTTTCTTCACCCGATTGCCCTGGCTTGCGGGTAGAGACGCCTTGGACGTACATCTCGGCCAGCGCGATATTGAGCGCCCGCTCGGTGCGGGTGCCTTTTTCCAGGGCGCCGGGTAGGAGCCACCGCCGCGGACCTGAGGCACGTGGAAGGTCTGTTCGCTGACCCGGGTCATCATGGTTTTTGGCTTGAAACCATTGGTATAATCGGCACGCTCCGGGGTTCATTCGAAAGGGCGTTGAGAAATTCCGTCCGCTCGATCTTGCTGGCTTCATTAACCAGGGTGCGCAACCCCCCGCCGGCGCCGTCCAGGCCGTCTTCGATCAAGGCCGAGTAGGCGCGGCCTCCTGGGGATTATGCTCTACGCGTTGGGCCATCGGGTCCATTCCTTCGTGTGGGTTGGTATTGAACCGAACCAAACCAACCACCCCGCGATAGCCCCAGCAGCAGGCAAGCAATTTACAGAAAGGATGTTGCATCAACGAACTAGCGACAGAACTGCATGACCCATGTTGCGGAATGTCCTTGGCACCGCTAGGTTCGCGATAGACGTTGGAGTTATCGACAAATGATCCGGACGCTGTTCTGGCTGCTGGATGAGCTGCTGAACCTATACATCTGGGCAGTCATTCTGGCCGCTGTTTTTGGCATGCTTGCCTCATTCGGTGTGCTGGACACACGCAATCGCATGGTTTGGTCGATCGGAGATTTTCTCTATCGGGTCACTGAACCGGCGCTCCGGCCGATTCGTAACTTCCTGCCGAATTTCGGTAGCATCGATCTCAGCCCGCTGATTCTTCTTCTGCTGCTGCAAGCCGCACGCATGTTGCTGTCCAATATTGCTAGCGCGATCATCACGGGATCGATGCAGTATCTTCTCTGACCACCGGCCTGCACAAACCGGTGCGGCGATCGTTTGGAGGTTCGGGTGTTCCATCCCCGACGGTCGGGATTGATGTAGGCGCAAGCCGCCCCTCCAGGCCGGTGGCCCGGTTGTATGATGTCCAGCCAGTTGTCATTACCCCCCAGGCTGATGACAGAACTTGCGCTAGCGTTGTGCAGGTCGGGGGAGACAGCGCATGCTGAACGACGCAGTAGGCGAAAAATCGGGCTCAATGCAGCCCCATTTGGTTGAATCGCGAGGCAACCGACGCCGGACCTCGGTCCTCGCGGCATGCCTCATCGCCACGTTCATGGTGGCGGTGGAAAGTACGATCGTCGCCGCCATCATACCAACTAACGTGAGCGACCTGGGTGCGTTCAATGTGTTCACCTAGGTCTTTACGATCTACCTGCTGACCCAGGCCGGGACCATTCTGTGCGGCATGGCCTGGAATATGCCGTCGCTTATCGCAATCAGTGTGTTACAGCGCTGCGGCGTGGGGGCCATCCAGCCTATCGTGGCCACAATCCTGGGGGATATCTATACCCCGACCAAGCGGGGGCGGATTCAGGGGCCGGTATCGTTAGTCTTTGGCGCATCTGCGGTTGTCTGCCCCTTTTTGGGAACAGGGGAATCGGGTGAAATTATTATGTGGTGATCGGGCTTGCCAGGAAGTCGTCATCCCACACGGCGACCTCCGCCTCATAGGTAATACCAACGAACCTAAATTTTGACCTCTGCCCATAGGCGCGTTCCGACGGAGCGGACGACATCCGGTTTGCTTATCAAAGCGGTCCAGGCTTTACAGCATGCCTCAAGAATAGCGTCATAGGTTGAGGTGGTCCCGGTTGTTTGGACAGATCGGCGGCGCCGTTAAGCTAATCCCTGGTTCATCATCATGCCGCCCGACTGACCGTTGCCTGCTCCCGGGCATGCCCGGGAGCAGGCAATGGTCGCGCCGATCCATAAACCTTCATCAGGTGTGCGTCCGGCAAGCGCCGTGTGTGGCCGGCGGGCGTTGTAAAGCGCAATCCACGTCGACAGCCCCGCGCGCAGCTCAGACCCCGTCTCGTAGGCGTGTAGATACACGCATTCGTATTTCAGGGACCGCCACAACCTTTCGATAAACACGTTGTCCATCCAGCGACCGCGTCCATCCATCGATATCCGAATACCGGCTGCCGCGAGAACCCCCGTAAATCTTGGGCTGGCGAACTGGCTGCCCTGGTCGGTGTTGAATATCTCCGGCACACCGAACCGCCCGATCGCTTCCTCCACCGCCGCAATGCAGAAGTCGGCTTCCATCGTATTCGACACCCGCCACGACAGCACTTTGCGGGTAGCCCAGTCCATGACCGCAACGAGATACAGGAAGCCCCGCCGCATCGGAATGTAGGTGATGTCGGCACACCAAACCTGGTTCGGCCGGTCAATCGTCAGGTCGTGTAAAAGGTAGGGATAGACAATGTGTTCCGGGTGCGGCGTGCTGGTATGCGGCCTCTGATACACTGCCTCCAGTCCCATCAGGCGCATCAGCCGCCGCACCCGCTGACGCCCGACCCAATGACCGAGCCGGCGCAGATGCCGCATCATCTGTCGCGTGCCGTAAAATGGCGTCTCCAAAAACTGCTCGTCTATCAGCCGCATCAACAACAAAGTGAGCTCACTCGCCCCACACGGCGCATAGTAAAAGCCCGACCGGCTTATCGAAAGTAGTTCGCACTGCCGAACAATCGACAGGTGCCCGTGATCAGGAGCAATTAATCCACGCCGCCGCGCCACGCTCATCGGCCGGAGGCTTTCGCCAAAAAATCCCGCTCCATGATTAACTCGCCGATCTTGGCGTGCAGCTTAGCAAATTCCGCCTGACTGGCCCCCGGCGCTACCGCTTTCGATGCGAACGTACCCGTCATCCCATCAATCGCCGCTCTTTTCCAAGCCGCCACAAGGGTCAGGTGAACCCCGTGTTTGGCGCCAATTTCCGCCAGCGTCTGCTCGCCCTTGATGGCTTCCAACGCCACACGCGCCTTGAATTCAGCCGTGTGCCGCTTGCGCGTAACCTTGCCCATATCCCATCCTCAAACTGGTCGGGATTAGCTTAACAAACTGTCCGAATTTCCGGGACCACCTCAGGTTTCCCAAACCTGGTGACCAAAGTAAGCTTCCGCCGAGCACCGCCTTGCTTTTGGGCGCTGAAGTATGGCCAGGTTGAGACCTTAAAGTCCACTTTAAGGTCGACCTTAAAGAGATGTCGAACGGCCCGATTGAGATCATCAATGGCAGGGAACGCCGCCGTCGCTGGAGCTTGGACGAGAAGCTTCGGATTGTGGCGGAGACCCGTGAGCCGGGCGTCAGCGTCAGGGCGGTGGCGGCACGACATGACGTTTATCCCAATCTGCTGAGCACATGGCGGAACCAGGAACGCCGCGGTCGGCTGGTCTCGGCACCGCCAGAGCGCTTCGTGCCAATGCGCCTGATCGAGACTGCGCCGTCCACCGCCGCAATCGCGCCACCAAGCGCCGAGCGAGCTGCCGCGGACGCGATCGAGATCACCCTCCCCGATGGCAGCCGCGTTCGTGTTGGCAACGACGTCAGCCTGGCGGCCTTGCGCCGTGTCATGAAGGCGCTGCGGGGATGATCGTGCCGCCGTCGAACGTGCGGATCTGGCTGGCCACCGGCACCACAGACATGCGTCGTGGGATGAACAGCCTGGCCTTGCAGGTGCAGCAGGATTTGCTGCGCGATCCGCACGCCAGGGATTTTTACGTTTTCCGCGGCAAACGCGGTGACCTACTAAAAATTCTTTGGCATGACGGGTTGGGCATGTCGCTGTACTCCAAGCGGTTAGAACGCGGGCGGTTCATCTGGCCCGGGCCGGTGGATGGTACCCTCCCAATCACCGCAGCCCAGCTCGGTTATATGCTGGAGGGAATCGACTGGCGCAATCCGCAACGAACATGGCGCCTGGAGCAGGCCGGTTAAAAGCCACGTGAGTAACGACGTGGATTGCATTTTGAGGTACCAATCCGCGACTGAATCGGATTCAATCGTCGGCATGACGTCAGCAGCCGACACCCCTCCCGACGATCTCGACGCCCTCCGCACCGCGCTTGCGGCGGAACAACTGGCGCGTCGCGAGGCGGAAGCGCGCGCCACCGGGGCCGAGGCGATGGTGGCGCACCTGAAGCTGCTGATCGCCAAGCTCAAGCACGACCGCTTCGGTGCCTCATCCGAACGTGGCCGCAAACTGCTCGATCAGATGGAACTGGAACTCGAAGAGTTGGAGGCGACCGCCAGCGAGGCCGCCTCCGCCGACGCGAAGGACGGTGCTCAGGGCAAGGCGTTCACCCGCCGCAAGCCGGTGCGCGCGCCGCTGCCGGACCACCTGCCGCGCGAACGCGTGGTGATCGACGGGCCGAGCTCCTGTCCGTGCTGTGGCGGCAAGCTCGCCAAACTGGGTGAGACGATCACCGAGACGCTGGAAGTGATCCCAAGGCGCTGGAAGGTGATCCAGACCGTGCGGGAGAAGTTCACCTGCCGGTCTTGCGAGGCGATCACCCAGCCACCGGCACCGTTCCATCCGATCGCTCGCGGTCGCGCCGGGGCCAACCTGCTGGCGATGATTCTGGAGGCCAAGTTCGGCCAGCATTTGCCGTTGAACCGGCAGAGCGAGGTCTATGGCCGCGAAGGCATCGACCTCGATGTCTCGACACTGGCGGGTTGGGTCGGCGCCTGCGCTGCCACGCTGTCGCCGCTGGTGACGCTGATCCGGGCGCATGTGATGGCGGGCGGGCGGATCCATGGCGACGATACGACGGTGCCGGTGCTGGCGAAGGGCAAGACGGTCACCGGCCGATTGTGGACTTATGTGCGGGATGACCGGCCGTTTGCCGAACCGGCGCCACCGGCGGCGATCTTTTACTACTCGCGCGACCGAGGGGGTGACCATCCGAAGACGCACCTGGCCGCCTACAGCGGCATCCTCCAGGCCGACGCCTATGCCGGATACAACGATCTTTACGTGCCGCTGCGTAAGCCCGGGCCTGTGATGGAAGCAGGGTGTTGGGCGCACGCCAGGCGTAACTTCTTCAAACTGGCCGAGGTCGCCCGGGCACCACTGGCTGTTGAAGCGGTGCGGCGGATCGACGCCCTCTTCGATGCCGAACGTGCCATCAACGGATTGCCTGCGGAGCAGCGTCTGGCAGTGTGCACCGACACTGTGACGCGGCTGGTCGCCGATCTGGAGGCATGGATGCGGGCTGCACGAGGCAAGCTGTCCCGGAATGCGAATGTGGCAAAGGCGATGGATTACATGCTGAAGCGCTGGGACGCATTCACACGCTTTCTCGGCGACGGCCGGATCTGCCTGACGAACAACGCCGCGGAACGCGCCCTGCGCGGGGTCGCACTTGGCCGAAAATCATGGCGGTTCGCTGGATCGGATCAGGGAGGCGAGCGGGCAGCAGCGATGTATTCGCTCATCGTCACGGCAAAGCTGAACGACGTCGATCCACGCGCCTGGCTGGCCGATGTGCTCGCTCGGATCGGCGACCATCCCGCCTCCCGGCTCGACCAACTTCTACTTTGGAACTGGGCTGCGCACTCAGTGCCAACCGAACAGGCTGCCTGATCATGGCAGCGCCGAGCTACGTGTTCACCATCCGACGCGTCGCCGTCATGCTCGGCGAAGACGAAGAACGATTGCACCGTGTCGCAGAGGACATGGAGCCCGAGGACGGTTGTCTCGCCGTGTTGGATATCGACGACGTATCCACGGTCGTCTTTACCAGACAGGGCATCGAAAACCTGAAGGAACTCCTCGCCGACCTCGATCGGTAGATCGGTAAGGCCCAGGTGGCAGATCGACCGCTACCTCGCGGTAAACGACACTTCGTGGCACTCGGCGGATGCTTACTGACCAAAGGTGTTGGCGCACAGATAGGCCCAGATATTCTCGGCCGAGTTCAACTCGGGTTCGTAAGGAGGCAGCCTAAGCAACACGATATTGTCTGGGACGATCAGCTTTCGCGACCGGTGCCAACGGGCGCCATCGATGATCATCAACGCGATGGCGCCTTCGCTGACGCAGGGGCTGATGGCGGCCAGATGCTGGTTCATGGCGTCGATATTGACTGTTGGCAGCACCACCGCGCTGCCGACACCGCGAGCCGGACAGATGGCGCCGAATAGGTAGGCCCAGTTGAACCGCCGGTCCCGCAGTGCGCGTGGACGGGTGCCCTGCTTGGCCCAGACGCGCGTTAGGGTGCCTTGTTGAGCAACCCTTGCCTCGTCTTGAAACCAGACTTCGACCGGCTTATTCGCGGCACGCTCGCCGATTGCCTCGCGGGCCAGGCTGGCGAAGTTCCTAAGAAACATCCGCCTGGGCGATGTCGGGCGTGCTTGGTGTGCAGCACAAATCCCAGTGACTTTGCCCGTCGTCGAAGGTTGTTCAGGACGCGTTGCTTGTAGCGATCTTCATAATATGCCGCACCGGGATCGACGTAAGACATGCCGTGCCGAAGCATATTGTAAAAGAGAACGGCGATCTTGCGCGCGGTAGCTGTGATCGCCTTCGCTTTTCCCACCCGCGCCGACAGTCGGCGGTAGAATGCACCCAGTGCGGTGTCGGTCCGGCCCACCGTGCCGGCGGCGAGCCGCAACAAAGACACGGCCCGATTGCCGGTGCGCCGCGTCTTCGACAACAATACCTTTCCCCCGGAGATCTTGTTGTGGGGCGCGAGCGCCAGCCACGACGTGAAGTGCTTCGCGGTGGGCCAGGCCGCCAGGCTGGTCCCGTATTCCCCGACCAGCTTGAGCGCCAGATAAGGCCCCAGACCGTCGATTTGAGTGAGGTCGACGCCGAGGATCGCATGGAGAGCCGTACGAGCATCGAACGCCGGAGCATTGGGCTGGCGGGTCCTTTGCCGGGCCGGGTAAGCTTATTGGCAGGCGGTGTGGCGCTCTTCTTCAGCCGCTTCAGGATTGCCTCGATCTGCTTGTCGCAGGCGAGCACCTTGGTCTGGTAGACGTCGTAGAGCTCGAGCGCCTGGGTCAAGGCAAAAATGTGCTCCGCCCGATAATTGCCGGCCAGCGCCTGACACACCGTCTCAACGGATGCCTGGCACCGCCGGTCACGGTACGAAGCCAGCACACTTGGGTCGCGCTCGCCCGCCACGATCGCGCGGATGATGGACAGACCCGTCACGCCGGTAATGTCGGTCAGGACATGATGCAGCTACAGGTTCATCTGCATCAGCGCCTTCTGCATGTGCTGGATATGCGCTGCTGCATAATCCAACAGTCGTTCCCGCTGCCGCAGATAGGCACGCAGCCCCGCGATCTCGGCCTGGGGCCGGAAACTGGCGCGCAGTAAGCCGTATTCGTGAAGTCGTTGGAGCCATTGCACATCGCTGACATCGGTCTTGCGCCCCGGCACATGCTTCGCGTCCCGGGCGTTGACCACCCTCACCTCGAAGCCGCGCTGTTCCAGGATCTCGAAGACCGGGATCCAGTAGACCCCCGGTCGATTCCATGGCGATCGTCTTTACGCCGCAGCGAGCGAACCAATCCGCCAGTCGCTCGAGATCACCCGTGAAGGTTCGGAACGTTCGCGCTGGTTCTTTGTCGCGATCCGGGCCAACGGCTGCGACGTGCATGGTAGCGCCGATATCAATTGCCGCCGCGGAAGGATGAACCGGTGACCAATGCCGCGCCGTGCGAGACTTCTTCTTCTGAGACATGCCTCCAAGCCTCCTGTTGGAAATAGCCAAAGAGGGGCTGGGCGACGGAGAACAATCAATTTCCTAATCGGGATCGCCCGGAAGCGTCACCACATGCAAGTCCGCAACCGCCCATGGACCACGTTTTTAGACGGGGACTGATCCACCAAAAA
>Ga0316218_1004535_pt1 | contig 10510 bp, 6 predicted proteins | sample TBH18003metaG_FD_203634 | JGI IMG/M metagenome (GOLD analysis project Ga0316218, IMG submission 203634) | Freshwater microbial communities from Trout Bog Lake, Wisconsin, USA - TBH18003 | ecosystem: Environmental > Aquatic > Freshwater > Lake > Hypolimnion/Profundal zone | place: USA: Wisconsin... | reverse complement strand
AGAGTTTATTTGAATAAGATTTAGTAATAAACAGATTAAATAAGTACTTTACCATAATTATATTGAATTAATTATTGAATCATTCAGATTATAAACTCTCAAAATTAATACAATATAATTTTAAGTGACTACTTATGTAATTTAATGTTTCCGTAATGTTTAAGCATTAATACTTACTTCAAAGTGTAATTTTACAATTTTATAACATACAAGCAGCATTTTAGTAGATGAAGTTATCTGTTACAAATAATTCACTGATTAATGATATTTCTGAAAATGAAATAGTCAGCGGTTGTTTGAAAGGTAATGTCAAGTATCAGAAGATATTATTCGAAAAATATTCCGGTAAGTTTATGACAGTTTGTATGAGGTATGCCAACGATCAGATGCAGGCTGAAGATATGCTTCAGGAAGGGTTCATAAGAATTTTCAACCATTTAAATCAATTTAAATCAGAAGGTTCTTTTGAGGGATGGATGAGAAGGATTGTGGTGAATGTGTGTTTGAAGATCATTAAGAATAAAAGGATTAACTTTTCTACTGATGATGATTCTGGCGTTCAGATACCAGATACCAGTACAGATGCTCCAAGTCATTTATCAGAGGACGAATTGCTAAGATTAATTAAACGATTGCCCACAGGTTACCGGATAATATTTAATCTTCATGCAATTGAAGGATTTAGTCATGATGAAATAGGTGATATGCTGAAAATAAAAGCGAGTACCAGCAGAAGCCAATTAGTAAAAGCAAGAAAGATGTTGCAGCAGCAGATTATTAACTTGCAAAAAATTGCAGTGTAATGAAAGAGAAGCAATTTGATGATTTTTTTAAGGATAAGTTACAAAACTATTCTACAGATGTTCCTCAGGACATGTGGAATAGAATTGTACAGGATAATAGAAAAAAAAGGCCAATTGGATTCTGGCTGAATAATCCTTCAAAGGGAATTTATTTTCTTATCACTTCATTATTAATAATCGGTGGTACATCGGCATGGAAATATTCTTCCATGAATACTTCACATAAGAATATTATAAATAATAATAGTTCTGTTAATATATCTAATTCAATTAAACATAATTCAAATCGCTCATCTGACAATTCGATTATTTATTCGGGTATTTCTATCGACAATAAACAGTTAAAGAATATGAATGCTTCTAAAAATAATCTTTCTGATATAGCTACTAATAATTCTAATAATACATCAAAAAATCATACTTCAAATCCTAACATTACAATAACAAGTTCATCTGAAATTAAAACTATTGGTTATAATTCTTCTTCATTAACAATTAAGAAAAATAACAAAGTCAATAATCTTAATTCATTAAAAACAACAGAAACAAAAGTATCAGTTATTAACAGTTCAATTAACTCAGAGGAAGATAATACAGAAACCATTAATTCAAAACAATCTGTTGATTTATCACTTGCTACTACTAATAAAATACTTTTATCATTAAGCAAACTAAACATTTCTTTAAAGAAACCAAAACAATTTTCTTGTCCAGTGGATAAGAATAGTGTAGTCAGAAACTGGTACATAGAAGTATATGGTTCACCTGAGTATACATTCAAAAGCATTACTAATCAAGGTTCAACCGGCAATTACTTACAAAAGAAAGATAGTGCAGAATCTATGCTGATGGGTTATAATTTCGGAGTAAGGTTTATGAGAAATATTTCGAATAAGTTATTGTTTAAAACCGGATTACAGTTTGCTCAGTACAACGAAAATTTCTCTGTAAAAAGAGAAAATCAAAGTAAAACAACTACTATAATTATTAATAAAATAATTACAAGGCCTCAAGGTGATACAGTGATTTCGGACACAAGTTCGTATACTCAGGTGGGTTATAGTTACACACATACTATTAATCAATACAGAAATATAGAAATCCCATTATTATTAAGTTATAGGAATGATAATGAAGACAATAACTGGGGTTGGTCTGTATCAGGTGGTGTTATACTAGATTTGTTATCCTGGAATACTGGAAATACACTTGATACTTCACTAAGTGTGGTTTCAATCAATTCAAAAAGTAACAATAATGTTTATTCTAATTCCGCATTTGGAGTAAGCCTAATGCTTGCCGGAAGTGTTGAAAGAAAGTTAAATGATAACTGGGCAATATTTACCGAACCATATTTCAGATATGGCATTTCAAACAGTATAATCAGCAAATTCAGATTCGAACAGAAATTCAACTCTTTGGGTTTATCGTTTGGAGTAAGGTATAAATTTGGCAATAGGCAGCAATATTAATATTTAATGCATCTTGTGAACAAAAGAGGAATATAATGAAGAAAGGGGTTTTTATTTTATTGTTATTTGCAGGATTAATGTCATGCAAAAAAGAATATTCAAGTGGCTTTGTTAAGGATAACAATTTACAAATCAATGATACAACATGGAGTAATACATTTAACTTTCAGTCTTTAGCCATGACTATCACTAATGATCTTAGTGTATCTCCTTATGTAGGTACTATTTCGTATACCAGTTCAGGAATTGATAATGATGATGACATATTTAATAGCAATATTTACAGGTTTTCTATACCCAAAAACAGTTTAATGAATACTATTACTAATAAACCATTTACTAATGGTACCATTAGTCTGAAACTGTTGGCTGTTAATTCAAATGGTGAATTTGTGAGAAATTACGCCTCAACTTTCATTAATAATCAGCAATACCAAAGTATAGGATTCTATAATATAAGTATTTCTCACAACGATACCTTACTAAACATTAAACCCGGAAGTTCTATTCATCTTTATATAAAAGATTCTATCAGCAATGTATTATCTATTAAAAATATCAATATTTTAAAAGGAAACGGATACGACATTACGGATAACCAGTTTCAATGGATTCCTGATAGTATAGCTTCAAGGAACCTTGATTACTGGAACTCACAAGGTACAAATTCGCAAATTGGATATGATGTTACTTTAACTGGTTCTGGCTGGGTTTCATTGATTACGCCCAACTACAACCCTCCTCCTACTAGTAATTCAAAAATAAATGTTTATCTGCCTGTTAATTTCACTAATAACAATACATTTGTTTATGCAGTTCAGCAAGGCTCAAAAAATGTGTCCAGATTAATTCCAGATTTTCCTTCAAGAACATTTACACTGTCGAATTTACCTTATAACCAGAATCTAACAATTGTAACCGTTTCCAAAATAGACAATCAATATTATTTAGGATATTTAACATCCGACTACAATGTTCATCAGTCTATTTTTCAGGTCATACCTCAACAGATTACTATTGCAAATCTTATTGACTATCTGAATACTTTATAAACATTCAGCTGTTTAAACAGAAAAGAATCAGAATGAATTCATTCTGATTCTTTTTTTATGTATAAACGAATTATTTTCTAATATATTCATACCCATATCTTTGCCACTTATGAAGCACATTCGTAATTTTTGCATAATAGCACATATAGATCACGGAAAAAGTACTCTGGCCGATCGTTTACTGGAATTTACGCATACTATCAGTGATAGGGATATGCAGGCTCAGGTATTGGACGATATGGATCTGGAAAGAGAAAAAGGTATCACTATTAAAAGTCATGCTATTCAGGTAAATTACCGTTACAAGGATACTGAATATGTATTTAATCTGATAGATACTCCAGGTCACGTGGATTTCAGTTATGAAGTTAGCCGGGCCTTAGCTGCCTGCGAAGGAGCATTATTGTTAGTAGATGCTTCACAGGGTATTCAGGCACAGACCATTAGTAATTTATACCTTGCTTTGGATAATGACCTGGAAATCATTCCTGTTATCAATAAAATTGATATGGAAGGAGCCATGATTCCTGAGGTTACTGATCAGATTGTAGATTTAATTGGTTGTAAACCCGAAGATATATTATTAGCCAGTGGTAAAAGTGGTATAGGAATTGAAGAAATTCTTGCTGCCATTATAGAACGCATTCCATGTCCTAAGGGTAGTCAGGATGCTCCGCTTCAGGCGCTTGTATTCGATAGTGTTTTCAATAGTTTCAGGGGAGTAATTGTATACTTCCGTATCAGAAACGGTGTTCTCAGGAAAGGAGACAAGGTTAAATTTGTATCTACCGATAAAATTTATGATGCCACCGAAATTGGGATACTGAAACTATCCATGGAAGAAAAGAAAGAAGTTCGCTGTGGAGATGTTGGATATATTATTACAGGCATTAAAAATGCCAAGGAAGTAAAAGTTGGAGATACGCTTACTATTGCTGCTAATCCTGGCGAACTGATTGATGGTTTTGAAGAAGTGAAACCAATGGTATTTGCCGGTATCTATCCTGTAGAAACAGATGCTTTTGCAGAGTTGAGAGATTGTATGGAAAAGCTTCAGCTAAATGATGCTTCGCTTACTTTTGAACTGGAAACATCTCAGGCTTTAGGTTTCGGATTCCGTTGTGGATTCCTTGGCTTGCTACATATGGAGATTATTCAGGAACGTCTGGAAAGAGAATTTAACCAGACAGTTATTACAACTACCAGTAAGGGAGACAAGATTATTGTAAACAACCCTTCAGAAATGCCGGATCCTACCAGGCTCGACAGAATAGAAGAACCATTTATCCGTGCACAAATCATTACACAGTCGGAATATATTGGCAATATCATGACACTTTGTCTTGGTAAAAGAGGTAATCTGATCAATCAATCTTATATTACCCCTACAAGGGTTGAACTGGTATTTGAGATGCCTTTAACAGAGATTGTATTTGACTTTTATGATAAACTGAAGAGTCAGACCCGTGGATATGCTTCCTTCGATTATCATCCTATCGATTACCGTCAGGCTGATATTGTGAAGATGGATATCTTATTAAACAACGAAAAAGTGGATGCTCTAAGTGCTTTGATTCACCGTGGACGCGCTACAGACTTTGGTCGTAAGCTTTGCGAAAAGCTGAAAGAATTACTGACCCGTCAGCAATTCCAGATAGCTATTCAGGCAGCCATTGGAGCTAAAGTAATTGCCCGTGAAAATATAAGTGCATTACGTAAAGACGTTACTGCCAAATGTTATGGTGGTGATGTAAGCCGTAAGCGTAAATTGCTTGAAAAACAAAAAGAAGGTAAGAAAAGAATGAAGCAGATAGGTAATGTAGAAATACCTCAGGAAGCATTCCTTGCAGTGTTGAAACTTGATTAACAGGAGTAAGGAGTAAGGAGTAAGGAGATAGAATAATACAAATGGCTGTTAGCTGATAGCTTTCAGCTAAAGGCTAACAGCTAGAATATTGTACTCATGATTGAGATTAAAAATATCGTAAAATCGTTTGAAGGTAAACAAATTATAGGTGGCATCAGTGCCATTATGGAAACTGGCAAATGTAATCTGATTATAGGAGCCAGCGGAAGCGGCAAAACCGTACTCACCAAATGTATGGTTGGCTTGTTTGATCCCGATAGCGGCGATATTCTTTACGATGGCGAGGACATGAGGGCAATGGACAATGATCAGCGTAAACAGCTTCGTACTCGTATTGGAATGCTGTTTCAGGGATCCGCACTGTTCGACTCTATGACCGTTGATCAGAATGTAGCCTTCCCGCTGGATATGTTTTCGAAAATGACTACTGCTGAGAAAAAGAAAAGGGTAGACGAAGTACTGGATAGAGTAAACCTTAAAGGCTCCAACAATAAATACCCATCAGAGCTTAGTGGTGGTATGAAAAAAAGAGTAGGTATTGCCCGTGCAATTGTGCTGAATCCTTCTTATCTGTTTTGCGACGAACCTAATTCTGGTCTTGACCCACAAACTTCTTTGCTGATTGATAAACTGATTAAAGAAATTACCGAAGACTATAAGATAACCACCATTGTAGTTACCCACGACATGAATAGTGTAATGGAAATTGGCGATCATATTATTTATCTTCATCAGGGTATGAAACAATGGGAAGGAAACAATAAAGAAATCATTCATAGCAAGAATGAACTACTCAACAATTTTATATTTGCCTCCAGCTTCCTTCAGGATGCCAAACAGATGAGAATGCTGGAAGAAAGTAAGAAATAGTATAGTTTGTTATTTATTCTGACAACTCCTTTGTATATTAAATTATAAAGCATATTTATTACATTAATGTAATAAATATGTCCTGAATTTACTAATAAAAGAAATATTAACAGGCAATCAAGTATTATTATTTAATCTAATCAGCTAACCTGCTAATTTTGTTTTCACTAGAGTAGCACTTCTATATTTTTATAAATGAAAAATGTTATACTGAAACTAAAATATTCGCTCATAATTTGTGTCGTTGGTTTAATAATGCTGTTGTGCAATTATTTTATCAATGCCTCCGAAGTTCAGTTAATGTATTTAAGTCACTTGCTGAATATTGCTGCTGCTTTACTATTCATTTCTGCATTTATATTTATCCTTCTATCTGTCAGTCAATTAAACCATTCTGCCAGCCCGGCTATTAAAAACAATATTATTCCTTCAGATACTGCTGATACAATTATTTCAGTGGAAGAAACCAGCTTTAGTTTATTCAAACACTTAACGGCATTAGTACCTGGCACATTATATAAGTTTCAGCTTTTTGATGATGGTCGTATTGCTGTTCCATATGCCTCTGATGGTATAAAAGAAATTTTTGAAACTACTGCTGATGAAGTCTTTTCCGATGCAACTCCATTATTTGCAAAGATTCATCCTGACGATTTTAGCTGGGTTTATCAATCTATTTTAGATTCTAAAGAATCCCTTAGCATCTGGCAGGAAGAATATAGAATACTTCTGCCTGAAAAAGGACTTAGATGGGTGAGAACAGAAGCAAAACCTGAACGTCTGGACGACAGTGTTGTATGGTATGGCTATGCAAATGATATTACTGATAGAATAGCAGCTAATGCCGAGCTAAAAAAAACAAAGAATATATTAGAGGAAATCAGTCTGGTTGCCAAGGTAGGCGGCTGGGAGATAGATCTGGTAAACAATACAAGAAACTGGTCATCTGTTACCAGGGAAATACTGGAAATTGAAACTGACTTTAGCCCTTCACTTGAAAGCAGTATTCAGTTTTATAAAGAAGGAAAAGACCGTGATTTAATAATGCAGGTATTAGCCGATGCCCGCAACAATGGAACACCATTTGATATTGAGGTTGCCATGATTACTGCAAAAGGCAACAATATCTGGGTACGTACCAAAGGACAGGTCGAAATGATTGGCCATAAAGCAGTCAGGTTATTTGGCACTTTTCAGGATATTACTAATCAGAAGATTCTACAGAACGATCTAAAACTTAGTAAAAAACAATTCAGCAATACATTCGAACATTCAGCCATCGGTATGGCATTTGTAAATCTGGAGGCCGTTTTCTTAACTGTCAATCAACGCTTCAGCCAGATTGTAGGGTACACGGAAGAAGAATTAACACAACTTCATGTCAGTGATCTTACTTTTCCTGAAGATCTGAAAACCCATCAGCATTTTATGGGCGACCTTTTATCGGGCAAAACGGAAAGCCATAAAAGAGAACGTCGTTATAAATGCAAGGATGGCAGCATAGTATGGGTATTTTCAGCAGTGTCTATATTAAGGGATACCGACAACAATCCTCTTTATTTCATTGTTCAGATTGAAGATATTACTGCTCAGAAACAATCAGAAAGAAAACTGGTTGAAGAAAGAAGTTTTCTGCGGACTTTAATCGACAACCTGCCGGTAAATGTTTTTATAAAAGACCTTGATTCCCGGAAAACACTGGTCAACCGTTCCGAATATTTAACCTATGGCTTAAACGATGAGACTTTCCTCATTGGCAAATCGGATTTCGACTTATTCCCCGAAGATATTGCCCTTAAAAACATAGCAGAAGATCAGGAAGTATTCAGAACCCGCAAGGCTATTATTGATTATGAAAGTACTTGTCTGCATAAAGATGGCACCAAATACTTTGTTTTGAAATCCAAGATTCCTTTGTTCAATCAGAACAACGAAGTAACAGGTTTACTGGGTATCAGTCACGATATAACCCACCTTAAAGAAGCACATGAAGCGCTGCGACTTGATGAAGAAAAATTCCGTTTTATATATGAATCAAGTCCGATAGGTATTGCCCTGAACGACTTTAATTCAGGCACTTTTATCGATTGCAATCTTGCTATTGTTCATTCGGCAGGATATAATAATAAAGAAGAATTTCTGAATCTGACTTACTGGAATCTTACCCCTAAGGAATACGAACCTCAGGAAGCTTATCAGCTGGAACAGATGAATAAAACCGGCCGGTATGGTCCTTACGAAAAAGAATATATCCGAAAAGACGGCACCCGTTTTCCTGTTGTATTAAACGGCATTAAAATAAAAGACGCCCATGGAAGGGATGTAATATTGTCGGTAGTAGAAGATATCACCAAAAAACGAAAACAGGAACAGGAAATAACTAAAGCGGCTATTAATGCGCAGGAAAAAGAAAGGTTTGAAATTGGCAGGGAACTGCACGACAATGTAAATCAGATACTGGTAGGAACCATTCTTACCCTTGATATGGTAAAGGGCGATTTATCTACCAAAAACGAAGCCTTTGTACAAAGCTCCAGAACATATGTACGTTCTGCCATTGAAGAAATCCGAAAGCTGTCGCACAGACTTGCCCCTGCCTTTTACGATGGTATTGATTTTAAGGTTGCTTTCGTAAATCTACTTAACAATTTCAATGTTGATAGTCAGTATGAAGTCAATCTTCAATTCAATATTGCAGACGAATCGGTATTGGACAACAATATACTACTGAATCTCTACCGCATATTGCAGGAACAGCTCAGCAATATAGCTAAGTATGCCCAGGCCACCCATATAGAAGTTGGTATTACCGGCAGGGATAATATGATTGTGTTGCGCATAGCCGACAACGGCATTGGCTTCGATTCCAATCAGGATAAAAAGGGAGGGATAGGACTGCATAATATCAGAAAAAGAGCTGAGTTGTTCAATGGCAATTTCATCATCAATACCTCGCCCGATCATGGTTGTGAACTGATAATAGAAATACCGGTGGAGGGGATATAGCTGTTAGCTGTTGGCTATTAGCTTTTAGCAAAATACAGGAACTCACATTGAAAACTTATATTGCCGGAGTTCATCAATAACCACTATTATTTTAGTTATGAAATTGATTATGGCATTTTTAAGAGTTTCTCCACTACCCTGTTTCCATCCATTGTTTCTATACTTACAAAATATACCCCATTGATTAACCCACTGATATTGATCTTCTTTTCTTTCGACAGCAATAAAGTTCTGCCACTTATATCATTGACTTTAATCTGCTTTATATTTCCACCACTTATAACTACAAAATCCTTCGAAGGATTTGGGGAAATCGTGAATCGTGAGTCCTCAGTCGTGAGGTTTACAGAGCGGATTTCGCTGTAGGTTTTGCTGTCATCTTTATCTACTATCTCTAACCTGTAATACAACTTCGTGAGTCGTGAGTCGTGAATCGTGAGTGGGTCGTTGAAAGTATAGGTACCTGCACCCTTTGCCATTACTTTTCCTAAAGTATAAAAAGATAATCCGTCAGTACTACGCTGGATATTATAGTATGCAGTATTTATTTCTGTCGAGGTTTCCCATTGGTTTGACACAGATTGCTTCGCTGCGCTCGCAATGACGGGGACTGCGCTCGCAATGACGGTGTAGGACTTAATTACTACCGGTAGCGGTGCTACCATTATATTCACCGTATCCCTGCTATATTGCCCACATACATTTTGTTCTATTATATAAAAAGTATTAGCTGTTGGTTTAACCCAGAGCCCCGGTGCTCCTGTATCTATTACATTTCCACCCGCATCGTACCAGACTACATTCTGCAAACCACATAGCCTGCTGCCTATCCATACACTATCTCCTTTTACTATAGTGGTATCTCTGCCCGCATCTGCTTGTAGTTGCATACTATCTAGGGGTATTACACTTACATCGTCTATATTGTAACCTGCATCATATCCACCTAGTCTATTACACATTAATGTATCTGTGTGGGCATCATCAGTAAAGTTTCCAATAGTTATAAATTGTTCCCCCCCATGAGATTTATAAATTCCCCCAACCCTTACCCAGTTTAGAGTGTCATTAATGATTGGATTTCCATATTGTAATATTTGAGGTGTAGCATATGTAGTTTGTATATTATAAGACATAATTGCAGTATCACCTATTAATAATGATATATTATTAGCAGCATATTTTGAATAATTATATAAGTTTACATAAAATTCAATATAATAACAATGATTAGTTTTTAGAGAATCTAATAATTTTGATTGTAAATAAATCCTATTATTTTTACCATCGTCTGACGAAAAAAGATATGAACAATAAGCAACCCCTGTTCTTGCATATTGCCAACCACTACCATTTGAATTACTAGGAACACCACAACAAGTTTGAGATGTACAGGCATTAGAATAAGAGTATTGGAAATGATAATTATTAGTAGGGCTT
>Ga0316218_1004524_pt1 | contig 10526 bp, 8 predicted proteins | sample TBH18003metaG_FD_203634 | JGI IMG/M metagenome (GOLD analysis project Ga0316218, IMG submission 203634) | Freshwater microbial communities from Trout Bog Lake, Wisconsin, USA - TBH18003 | ecosystem: Environmental > Aquatic > Freshwater > Lake > Hypolimnion/Profundal zone | place: USA: Wisconsin... | reverse complement strand
TTTTAGTTTTATGATGATATTGCGGTATCGAAAACCAGCTAAGCGCCCCATTTCGTGAGGATTAGATTGTCAAAAAACGCTAAATTCCAACAACTATGGGATAATCAAACTTGTCAGCGAAAGTACTAAGTTGGGCAGCCTGACCTTCATGGGCTTCAATCAGTTTTTTGGCTACATCTCTTGCTATTTCTATGGTTTCAGAAATTGTTCTGCCCTGAACAACCAAACCTTGAATTGTATCCGAAGTTGCCAGATAAAATCCTTCAGGAAGTTTTTCAATATGCAAGTTTATTATCTTTTCCATCTTACTATTTTTCTCAAAATTAGCTAAAATTAGGTCTTTTTTCAAATCATGGGCTATAATATTTTGATACAAGGGCTCCACTCCAAAAACGCATTTGCAAAGTTTTGCTCCATTGCGTCCGAAGGGGATGAAGCTCTTTGGTGGGCTATGTTCGCGGACGCTTCTCTGTTACGTTGTTTTACCCCGGGTGGCGGGTAAACCCTTACCCGGGGTACCCAAAATATAGCCCCTTTGGGGCATGAATTATCTCTGGAAAATATTGTGCCATTTACAATTCAGAAATTCATGAATAACGAACTGTTGATTTGCCCCACCTGACCACCCGGAAGGGTGGAATTTTAGTTTTATGATGGTATTGGGGTATCGAAAACCAGCTAAGCGCCCCATTTCGTGAGGATTAGATTGTCAAAAAACGCTAAATTCCAACAACTATGGGATAATCAAACTTGTCAGCGAAAGTACTAAGTTGGGCAGCCTGACCTTCATGGGCTTCAATCAGTTTTTTGGCTACATCTCTTGCTATTTCTATGGTTTCAGAAATTGTTCTGCCCTGAACAACCAAACCTTGAATTGTATCCGAAGTTGCCAGATAAAATCCTTCAGGAAGTTTTTCAATATGCAAGTTTATTATCTTTTCCATCTTACTATTTTTCTCAAAATTAGCTAAAATTAGGTCTTTTTTCAAATCATGGGCTATAATATTTTGATACAAGGGCTCCACTCCAAAAACCCATTTGCAAAGTTTTGCTCCATTGCGTCCGAAGGGGATAAAGCTCTTTGGCGGGCTATGTTCGCGGACGCTTCTCCGTTACGTTGTTTTACCCCGGGTGGCGGGTAAACCCTTACCCTGGGTCACCAAAATATAGCCCCTTTGGGGCATGGATTATCTTAGGAAAATATTGTGCCAATTATAAACCTGAAACTGCAACCTAACTGTATAGCAATTTTGCCCCAAGACCACCCGGAAGAGTGGAATATTTGTAACCCGGGGTCCGTGGTCACGGAAGGGAACACGCCACATATACTAAAGAAATGGACTGGAGATCATCCCGGAGGGATTGAATATTTGTAGCCCGGGGTAAGCGAAGCGCCACGCCGGGTAAGGAGATCGTATAAAAAGGCGGCGCCGCACACCGATCATTGAAAAACAGACCCCCCTTTCGCCGCAAGAGCTGCAGTGAATGAATGACCATTTATCCTTACAAACGATTATCAACAAACCCCTCGTTGCGAACGGGACCCTTCTAAATCTCCCCAAAAGGGAGACCTTCGATCTTCATTATGATGTTCAGAATTGTTCGAACACTTGAAGCGTGTTAGATCCCTAATTATTGCATTTCAGTTTTATAAAGTATTTTCTGAAATCGTTTATTGGAGGGTGAGGCATAATTGGTGTTAAAAGTAAAAGAATACCCGATCCTTACTGTATCCATAAACAGATGCCCTGTTGTATGAGTTGGCGGTTTTTGTATCCGAATACAGCCATAATCGGAACCCAGTTCCAGAAAGATTGCTCCAAAGTGACTTATTTGGCGCGATATGCCGGCAACTACTTCGATCCCACTATTAAACGTATTCGGGTTTTTAAGAGCACCCGGACTAATCGAACGATTCGCATTAAGCAGGAATCCCCCAAAAGGCCCTGCACCCAGGTAAAAATTCGTCTTGGGACTGATACTCCAGTTATGCCGGACCAAAAAAGGGACCAGCAGATAGTTTAACTTATACAAACCGCCCTCCTGAGAGTAATCAATGCCAAGAGAGCAAGAAAAAGTTTTGGAAATCGGATACGCTCCATAGATTTCGTAATCGTTTCCAAACTTAAAAGAATTTCCAGTTTTTAACGGGTTATCTGAACCGCCACCCAAAAGGCTTGGGATGTTAAGTCCGCCACCTACACCAATGGTAAAATCCTGAGCAACTAACTGATTATAATGGACTAATAATAAAGTAATTATACTAATAAATACAACTCTCTTCATGCAAACCAACCTTCAAATTAACGTTTACCCTTGCCCTAAATAACGGTCTCACACCATTGAATCGGGAACTGTGCAGGACCTTAATTATCCAAATGCTAAGCAGCCGGGAATAGTTAACAAAATTAGCCGAAATGTTTTGCCTGACGATTAACCGTAAAAAAAATTCACCTATTCAAGGTTATTTAAAGAGTTTCTTAATAATCACACTTTAGAAGAACCCTGTTTTCGTTCTGCAGAGGTTCACCGCGTAATCAGCCAATTTTCAAATTACAAGATTATGGATATATTTGTGCAATTAGAAGAAACTTACTTACAAACATTAAATGGTGTTGCCTTCATTAACCGATCCCCGACCATTAAAAAAAACCATTCCTCCATGTACAAACAAATCCTTTTTCTCTCCCTTCTTATTCTGACCTTGCCCCTGTTGGCCCAGGAAAAAAATGGATTTGCTCCTCAGGTCACACTCGGAGAGACGACCCTGGTCAGTTCAGGTAAGGATCTCCCTTTTTGGATGTCCTCAAACCAAAATGGCACAATCGTGCTGCATAATCCGACTTATCAGTTGTTTCAGGCAGAGATAAAAAGGGGATTGGAGCGTGACTCGCTAAAAAAGTGGGGATATACCTACGGGGGAAATCTGGTCTATGGTTTGGCCGGGGGTTCCGATTTTCAGCCCAACCAGTACTGGCTGGGAGTACGGTATCGCTCTTTGATTCTGAAAGCAGGGGCTGAAGCCGATCCGGTGATCTACGCAGGGCTCTCCTCCACGAACGGGAATATGGACCATTCCGGAAATGCAAGGCCCGTTCCGGGAATCCGTTTATCGACCAGGGGATACCTTCCTTTCCTGTTTGCAAAAAAGTGGTTCTCATTCAGGTTTCTTTATGAAGAAGGGTTCCTCCATTTTGATAAACAGGCCATAAGCAATGCCCATTTGCACCATAAAAATCTTTATCTCAGGAATCGCCTCTCCCCCACCCTGTTCCTAACGGTAGGTATTGAGCACTATGTTTTCTGGGGTGGAAACTCCCCGGTATACGGACAGGAGCCTGGATGGAACCAGTATTTCAGGTACGTTCTCGCCATGAAAGGGGGCAAAGGTGCCTCGTTATACGATCGTATGTTTACTGCGGGCAATGGACTGGGAATTTATAACCTCGAGCTAAAAAAAGATTGGCCTGACTATGAGGCTTCGTTTTACTGGAATCACCCGTTCGAAAACCCATCACAAACAAGTCTTGTCAATATTAAAGACGGCCTGTTTGGAATCCACCTTGGAAAGAAGAAAAAGGAATCGTTTTTTACGGATTTTGTTTATGAATACATGCAAACACAATACCGGATGAGAAATACACCTCCAAGGGGAGATGACGATTATTTTAATCATTGGGAATATACGTCCGGATTCACCTATTTTCAGCGTATGATGGGGAGCCCGCTTTTTATCCCTACCATTGGACCAGACGGGATATCCCGGGGATTTGAAAGCAACATGATGTGGATGCATCACCTGGGTTTGGGAGGCACTTTGGGAGGTGGCTTCTCGTGGAAAACATTACTTACCTTATCCCGAAATTATGGAAGGCCTTATCAACTATATCCAAAGCCCCCTTATGAGTGCTCTGGATTATTAGAATGCAGTTATGCAACGCTCAAATTGCCATTTGCCGTGAAAGCCGGGCTGGCCGCTGATTATGGCAGCCGTTTCGAACATAGGTACGGGGGCTACCTGGGCATTGACTTTCATTTTTAACAAGCCGGTGCGGCAGGATCAAAAATACCGAGTGTTTCTATTCCCCGGTTACCATCCCATTTTTTAGCAATCGGCATCGTCCAGATTGAAATTAAAATTAAGGGTTGAGGCATCAAACAGGTAGGTTCCGGTTTGCATCTGGCCGTTCACGATCATCCCAACCACATAGGTTGAATTTATTTCGCAGCTGATATTCAGTACCCCGTTAATAATGTCGGTTTGCTGCCACAGGTCCTCCCAGACTGTCCGGTAGTATCCATGCAGCGTGGGGATAATTTCGGTCTGCTTGCAAATAACCTTCACGGTGAAGGATTCCTGTTTAACAACCACAGGGGAAAGCTCACTGGAATAGGAATAATCGGTCTGGGTGATGTTACCCAGGACAAATTGATATGGATAAGCCATAAAAACGGGGGCCCCATCCACCCGTTTCAAGTTCACCTGGTACTGGATCAATTTCGATAAAAACAACCTGGTGGTATAGGCTGACTGACCCGGCACGACCGAAAAAATAATATCCTGGACATCACTCTGATCGGCCATGTTGATCAGTTCGGCTTTAACGGTATAGGTGCTATTCGGAAGATCGGAACTCCTGGTAAAATTAAAATTCAGGTTTACCGTCGAATAGATTGGCGTAACAGCAAACTGCCAGGAAAGTCCCGTTGCGGAACTGGTATTAAAAGTGAAATTCGCCGGGGTGCAGGTGAATGAATTCTGATTATTTGCCGCCAGAATCTGCAGATAAACGGTTGTATTGGGCGTTAAATTGGCATTTATCGTGAATTGGTTGTTGTTTTTACCCACACTATAGGAATTGCTCCACAACAGTTGATTGTTTGAGGCCTGATAAATATTGGCGGTAATGGCAAACGGATCTGTGGAAAAGCCATCCCCAACACTGACTGTAACGTTACCCGACACCGGCACCGTGGGTATAATGACCGGCGGAGGCGGCGGGGTATAAGTGAGCGTTGAAGCGACATGTCCGAAGGTGCCACAACCCGCCTGGAAATCAAAGGAATTGGGTGTTGCGGAAAATGCATCTGAACCGGAGTAGGTCGAAATAAAGGATCGCACCGGTGTTGATGCAGGGGTATTGAAATTCAAAGCCACCGGAGTTCCGTTCTGCGGGGCATCCAATCGGGTATTTCCAATATAGCGGGAATCGATTTTCCGGTACACGGAAACCAGGGTTGAGACAGGATAGGTCGGGAAGGAACCCTTAAGGGAATAGGCGAGCTGTCCACTCATCGGACATAAATTGACATGCATTCCTGAAGCATGGATCCCGGTCGTTGAAATGGCTGATTCGACATAATACCCCAGTGAATCGGACTGGATTTTCAATGAATCGTCGAGTTGCCATTGTGAATTATTCTGCATCCAGGTGTATGTTTTGGCATCGTTGCCTGGAAGTACCGTTGTTTTGGTTACCGGATGGTAGGCCAGACTGTCGACTTTATAGCGCAAGATCATCCGATTTATTCCCAGGGAAGTTAACGTCTGAAGAGAACCGTTACTAATCTCCACATCCACGACCCGGTACAGATCGAGTGCTTCCTGCTGAACGGAGTTATTCTTCAGCAGCACATTTTCCAAAAGTCCCCCCGGCACCGGGGCCGCATTGAGCCTGGTATAAACGGTTAAGGTCAGATTGACGTAAGTCGATAAATCCACCGCGCGGGTTGAGCCCATAAACTGGGTCCCCTTTTTCAGTTTCAGAATGGCTTCATGGCCCGTTGAACTGAGGGTAATGTCGTTTTCCAGCTCCCCAAGGGGATTAAGATTCAGCTGATAAACATATTTTTTGATTCCCAGGGCATCCACACTGGTCTTCTCCATCATGACCTTGTATTGGTACTTCCCGGTACTGTCAATTTGCAGGTTAAGGCTTGCTGGTTTGTAATTGGGACAGGTGGCATCAAGCTGAATGCCGAGTTTGTTTTGCGGGGTAGGTTTCCAGGGATCCTTGGGATTTAAGGCCAGGCTTAACAGGCCAAAAACGGAACTGTACGAGGTCTTGTGATTTCCAAGCTGATCGACCACCGCCGTGGATGCATCACCTGAGATTTGGACCTCAACGGTTTGGTTGTCGGTTGCCCCGATGGGTGCCCCTGTGGCAGCATCCACAAAGGAGAAAGAGAGAAAGGTATTGAAAATATTATAATTGATTAATAATTTGATCCCATTCAGCGGAGACTTTAGATCAGCGAAGTTAACGCATGACCAGACCAGGAGCAGACCAGCCAAGGCCAGCCCCATTCTGCGCGGGATACCAATGCTATTTTTAAATCTTTCCCTCATTTAATACGGTATGCGATGTGAAAAGAAACATTCGGATAATAAATCAGCGGAGCGATGTTCTTCTCAATGATTTGTTCCTGTGCCGTGTTTGCACTTGGGGTTAACATTCCGGTCGCTCCAAGTTTCACTTTCGGAGGGCCAATCAGGAAGAGTCCAAATTCAACGCCAAAGTTCAATTTTTTCGTTCTTCTGAAGTTGAATCCCAATCCCCAATAAGGTTCGATCTTTAACCCCGGGGCTATTTTGGCGCTTATGGTCCCAATATCTGCAGGTTCAAGGATGATATCTCCAATGGTAACCGAATTGGCATCAATGGCCTGAACCTGGATAGTGGTCAGATTACAGGCGATTCCACCGGTTAAATATAGGAAGCGAAGGAGATAAAAATCAATATTTCCACCGATGGCGCCAACGGTCAGCCGGGCATTCCCCTGTAAATCCTTATCGAGTTTATGGACATCATAGGAATATCCAAAATATGAACCGTTTAGCCTGAAATCCCATCTCCCGGAGATTTGCCTGGTCACAGTAACACCCACTCCCATGGTTGAGAGATTCAATCCGGCATAGATCCCTTTATGCACAGGCACCGTATCCTGACTTACCGGGTTTGAAAAGGCCAACCGGCAATGCAGTACAAGGATAAACAGAATACTATATTTGATCACTTTTGTGCCCGGATTTCTTATTTACTTGGATATTCCCAATTTCTTCATTTCATCACCTCATCTCTCCCTCTCTCAATCTCTCCCTCTCTTCATCTCACCCTCTCTCATCTCTCCCTCTCTTCATCTCACCCTCTCTCCTCTCTCCCTCTCTCCATCTCTCATCACTCCCTCTCTCCCGTCCGTTTAAATTCCGGTAAAATCGGCTCTCCCTTTTGAAGCCGGGGGAAGATATAGGCAAATCCCATCAGGTACAGACCCAGGAGCAGGTAAACGATACTTCGTGAGACCGTGCTCAATCCTTCAAAGTCGATCACAAACAATTTAACGAGCATTCCGAGAAAAAGGACGATCCCTAAATTCCGCATAAAATGGTTCCGCTGAATCATGGCCCGGATAAACACCACCGTGGCGACAATCCAAAGGATCATCGAATAAGGGAGGTACCTGTTCTGAAGCAGCGGGTCACCACTCATCAGCTGACTGCCCGGACTACTTTGCATCCCCAGGAAGATCGCCGAGAGGTTATCGTATTCCATCCAAAAGAGAAAAATAAGGAAGGAGACCGTAATCAGATCTACCAGGTGCAATAAGTTGACCTCTTTAATATGATGGCGGCGCATTCGTTTGATGGTCATTCTTCCCAGGATAAGAACCAAAACTACCGCAAGGTAGTGCAAAAACACAACAATGAAGTTCAGGTCATTTTTCAAAAGCAGGCTGTTCCGGTAAAGGACCATATTCCACTGGACCATGAAAGGGTATATTAAAATGAACAGGGCCGATAAATAGAGCACCGGTTTTTTCAGGGAGGATTGTTTACCCGAATAATAGCGGATTACCCCGATAAACAAGAGGCAGCCTGCAATAAACCAGGGTAAAGGGGTATAGTTCAGTGAGCCGGTAAGATGACTCACCAGCGAGAACCCAAGCCATCCCAGCGTGACAAAGGTCGAAAACAGGAGCATAATCCGGACTAACCGGTCGTATTTCTGTTTGCTGAAATACTTGTGCGAAAGCGAAAGCTCCAACGACTGAATCTGCCAGGTGGTGAAACCCAAAGACCCGATGGCCAATCCGCCGATCAGCAATCCATAGCCGATCAAATCGGGTTCAGGAACGATCAGTACAAAAAAATGGGCAGGGAGGCAGAACCGGATCCAGGAATAGAGGAAAAGACCCACTGTGGCCCCCAGGGAGACCAGGGAGATCCAAAATGCGGGAAGATCTTTCGTTTTATGGGCATACCCCAGCATCAAAACAGCTAAAACGGAGGTGAAGAGCAGTAACCTGGCCTCCTGGAAACAGAACGGGAGTACCATTGCAGCGAGGAACATCACCGCATAATGGTACGGAAGTTCCCAGACCAAAAGCTTAAACTTTTTATAGAGATACAGCCCAAAAAGATTAAATAGCAGGAGTACCCCTATAAAGAGCGGCTGATAGGCCGGGGCATAAAAACGGTGCAACACCCAGAGGGTGGTGCCGAGAAAAATAACCAAATTCGAGCCGGTAAGGGTAAACTGAAGCCATTTGGGTGGCCGATTCTCCTTTTTATCCGGGCTAAAGATGACTACGGCATAAAAAAGGAGATAACTCAAGATTCCAAAAATAAAAAACAGGGGTAGAAATTCGGGTTTTGAATTCACCACAAATTTGCGAAGCCAATAAAGTCCTATAAAACCCCAGGCAAAAGTAAGATTTACTAAATGAACAAAAGGTTTTTCTATTTTCTTGCCTATCCATGATATAATAAGGCTAAAAAGTAATATAAATGTAAAAAGGTATTCAAGATGGGTCCAAAAATTTGTCTCCATCAATATTAAGGATATATAAAAATAAAAACATATCAGGATAGGTAAAATAGATTTACGAAAAAACAAAGCAGCTAAAAACAATAAGAGAGTTGGAAGCCAAACGAATAAATTTGCTGTCAGGAAATCCGAATAAAAACATCCTCCAAAATTAACGTTGAAAAAGGAGATTTTAACCTGAATGAAAATCAAATAAATTGTTGAAAGAATAGTTGTTGAATGAGAAATAATGCGGTAATTGTTCCTGAAAATCAGGGATGCAATTAACACAAAAATAGCAGGAAAAAAATAAAGTATGATTTCCCAAAATCCGTTACCTGTGACTTCGACAATAGGTGCATCACCTGATGGCGAAATAAATTTAGTAAATAATTCATACAAACCATTTGAACCACTTGAAGAGGAGAAGGATGAATAGACACCGACCAGCACGAAAATGGCCCCCAGAGCGATAAATGTTTTGGTGTTTAACAGGCGTTCAAAGCCCTTTACCGGTTTAATTGTCTTTGGTCTGCGGGATTGGTGGCTGCGGTGGATTGGTTTTTGTTCCATTTAAATAATGTTCAATTAATAGTGTCTGCGTCAGCTAACGCAATAATAACTTTCTGAACGGATTAGCTGCAATTATAAAAGACGAAAATTACGAAATTATATCTTTATAAAGAAATAGGTTTGCTAATAACATGAGATTGCTTCGTCGTGCCTCCTCGCAATGACACTCGGGAGGGAACGACTGCTTCGTCGTTTCATTTGGAACTGTCATTGCGAGGAGCGGTGCAAATCAAGGTGTTCCAACGGAACCGGTGAAGTATGGTGCGACGAAGCAATCTTGAAATTGGGAAACATTGCAAATAACATGAGATTGCTTCGTCGTTCCTCCTCGCAATGACACTCGGGAGGGAACGATTGCTTCGTCGTTTCATTTGGAACTGTCATTGCGAGGAGCGGTGCAAAACAAAGTGTTCCAACAGAACCGGTGAAGTATGGTGCGACGAAACAATCCTGAAATTGGGGAGCATTGCAAATAACATGAGATTGCTTCGTCGTGCCTCCTCGCAATGACAACATTAATCCAGGTCTGTAAACAAGTCACGCCATTCAGGATTAAAGTTGTTGATCAGATCAAATTTTTTCTGTCGTGAACCACCTTTGAGTTGTTTCTCCCTGGCAATCGCCTCCCCAATATCAAAAAAGGCTTCGTAATAAACCAATTCATCGACATTATATCTTGCTGTAAAAGAAGCGGGGTGCATTTTATTCTTATGCTCCCAAATACGCCTATGTAATGCAGAAGTCACACCAGTATAAATAACGGTATGATTTTTATTGGTGACAAGATAGATATGATAAGTTTTGTATTCCATCGCAATGACAATATCCTTTTTTAAGAAGGTATTCACTCAGGTAAGCGCCATCCTGGCCGGTGACGCCGGTTATTAGGGCAGTTTTTTGTGGCATAGGGATTACACAGATTATTTAAAAAAGTTGCGCGTTGCTGATCTCCGATTCACGGATTCCCAAAAGGATTTAGCGTTGAAGAGCCAAGGATCGCGGACGGTTTTTTGAGGGATTCAATTAAAGAAACTGTTAAAGCTTGAAAGTATAATGATGATGCAAGTAAGCAAATCGTTGAAGCTTCAAAGTAAAATATTGAAGCAAGAAAGCAATTCGTTAAGGCTCCAAAGTAAAATGATGATC
>Ga0316218_1004520_pt1 | contig 10528 bp, 9 predicted proteins | sample TBH18003metaG_FD_203634 | JGI IMG/M metagenome (GOLD analysis project Ga0316218, IMG submission 203634) | Freshwater microbial communities from Trout Bog Lake, Wisconsin, USA - TBH18003 | ecosystem: Environmental > Aquatic > Freshwater > Lake > Hypolimnion/Profundal zone | place: USA: Wisconsin... | reverse complement strand
GCGCAGGCCATAGAAGAATTGAGAAAAGCCATAGAGCTGGATAAAACATCTAACTCGGTGCGCAGGGCAGAGAACTTCCTGGATGGTATCATCAGTGGCCGCTCGCTGGTCATAGACTCCGTGCACCAGGCCATAAAAGACCAGTTGATCAGCAGCAACTATCGTACAGGTGCCAATATTGCGCTTGCCGTTATATCCGCAAACCCCAACGATGCGCTGGCCTGTGATCAGCTGGCTATCGCTTACTGCTGGCTGCATAGCTACGATTCTTCGATCTACTATGGACAAAAGGCAATAGCGCTGGATAAAGAGCAGTCCATGATCTCCTGCGAATCGCATTACCACATAGGCATTGACCGCTTTATGAAGAACGACCGGCAGGCCGCTGAGGACGAATTTACTGCTGCCATGAATGACAGAACGAGCGACAACCTGAAAAAGAAACTAAAGCGCACCCGCACGCTCATGGGCCTCGATGATCACTACGACCATTGGAAAACAGTAGAACGCGACAACATCTTCTTTCACTTTCAGAACAAGAGAAGCATAGATGCCGATGCCCTAATGGCCAGGTACGAAAAGGAATATGCTAATGCGCACAGCGCACTGCCCGTGCAACTGCCCAAGAAGATAGACCTGTTTGTATGGGAGCGCGAGGCGCTTGCAAAAAATGCCCTGCAAAGCGAAGGCGACCTGGGCTACACCGAGGCCGACTTCTGCCTCACCCACGTAGCCGATGACAACAACCGCAGCACACAAATAGTACGCATACTCGGCCACTGGCAAAAAGGGCAGTAGGGGAGTGCGCAATGAAGATATACGCTACTCATAGCAAACCGGGGCATTCCTGCAAAAGGGTAGGGATGCCCCGGTTATACAAACAATGTCCTCGCTTATAGTTATTTCATGTCCACTACTTCCACATCAAATGCCAGTACAGCGTTTGGTGGTATAGCGCCACCTGCGCCGCGCGTACCGTAGGCCAGGCCCGAAGGCAGGTACAGGGTAGCGCGCTCACCTTTATTCAGCAGCTGCACACCTTCGTCCCAGCCGGCTATTACCTGGTGCGTGCCAAGCTTAAAAGTAAAAGGATTGCCTGTTGGGGTATAGTTCTGGTCCATATTGCTGTCAAAGCGTTTGCCATCCAGCGTATAGCCGTAATATAGCATAGTTACCGACTGGTCTGGTTTTGCGTGATCACCTTCGCCCCTTTTATTTATAGTGTAATACAGCCCCGATGGGGTGCGGTCGGCATGAATGTGATTTTTGGCAAAGTATTCTTTCAATACTTGTTCATCCATTGCTTTCTGGTCCTGCGCATGGGCTGTGCCTGCTGCGAGCATAGTGCCTGCCACTAACATACTGCTGAAGATCTTTTTGATCATGTTCTTTTATTTTTTAAGGTTAATTAATGAAATCGTTATGCTCCTATCAATAGGGTTAATGCCACATCAAAAATAAGCGGATCATTGCTGTTATCCAATGAAGGCTAAAAGTACCAGACTATTTGCAATAAATTGCCGGTACGCTTATTACTTACTATGCACAACCTCAGCAAGGCCAGCCTGCAAAGGCCACAAACAGCGCCATAAGCAGGAACACCGTATTAATAAGCGCATGTTGGTATTCCTTACGCCTGATGTGTGTGTATATGGCCCCGGCCATGATCAGTGCGATACAGGCAGCACCCGTAAATGTAAGGCAGCTCCAATGCCCTAATAACTTAGGGACGATCACCAAAAGCCCGCTGACCAGTTCTGCACCCGCTATTAATTTGATGGTACCGGGCTTAAATTCCACGGCCCATGTGCCTCCGCTTTCAATGACCTTCTGCCTGCTCTGGAAAAATTTAAAGCTGCCGGTAATTACAAATATCAAACCCAACAATCCCTGTACTATCCAAAGTGCTATTGCCATGATCTTGATTTTACTTCAAATGTATCAAATCGGATTGGGAAATGGCAGAACCGTTTTTTATTCGCTGATGTTCCGCACAGCGGATATGAGCAAGTACACGCCTATTCACAGTCATAAGATACTAGTGTGGTGTGGGTGTAGTTGCCGGGTTCTGTTATTTTCAGTTGCGACACCCTGCCACCACTATCCAGTGCGTAATTGTATAGGAAGGTGTCTGTATTGTCCATAATGGCCATTGTCGCCAGGTGAGTAGGCGTATATATGGCCCGTCCATAATTTTCGAAATCAGTAAGAAAGGCTTTAATATTACCGGTATTGTATAGCGCTGTGCCATAAACGTAATCGTAAAAATCGGTGCCGGCAGTATTCCATGTTACATCTCCGCTCTTCCATTGGTATATGGTAGTGTTTATTGAGTTATATTGATGTGAAGTGCTTGTTACCAGGTTTCCAAGGCTGTCGTATTGATACTGCTCGTAAACTATATTTGGGTATGGAGCCTCATTATCTCCCCAATGATCAGCACGTATGATGCGGCTTTGTGCATCAAGCAAAAGTGAATCTTTAGAATAGACGAAACTGCCATCGAGCAGTGAGATAACAATATTATTTGCGTTGTACCTGAAGGTTTTTACCATTGTGTTACTGCCGGATCCTGTGCTGATAGTGGCTACAGTGCCATCATTGTTGTAAGTAAATGTGTAAATGATATTAGCCGCACTATCAATGCCCATGTCCTTTATTTGTGCTATACGGCATCCTGTGAATTTTGCCGACGTTGTGCTTGCCGTGGTATTTGTGCTCTTATTTTTCCTGCAGGCTGTCGCCGACAGAAGGATAAATAGCACAATTAAGGTTGTAGTATTTTTTTGCATTTGCTATAGTGATCAGTTTTGGTACAAAGTAACAATGCAGGTGTAGGTAGCTGTATCGGAAATAAATGTTCGCGTGAGCGTGCCGCCTTTTGATGTGCCATCTACGCTGTTTATAGATCCATAGCCTGAGACTGTTACTCCAAGTACCTTTTGGGATGGTATCACAAAGGTATTGCTGCAGCAGTCTACCATTCCGTAGCTTGTATCGTAGGTGCCGTAGCTGGCCTCATCGGGGCTTATACGGTCTATGATCATTATTTTGCCCGGTGTGCCCGGCACACTGTCAATTTCGCAGGATACGTAAATGCCCGGCCAGCAACTGCTCTCCGGGTAAAAGCCCCCTGTTACATTTGCCACCCTGTTTACCGGTGGCCCTACGGTAAGGTTGAAATTATAGGTCTTGATACCTGCTGCTGAGTTAAACACAGCCTGGAGTGGATATACGCCCTGTGCCGCATTGTGTGCGCCAAATGAATCAGAGAGGTAATGATTGAGACGGAATGAAAACCCGTTATTATCTAAATACACGCCCGTGGGTAAACCTTTAAATGTAAGCGTTATCGGGTTAGCCGCCGCATCGCCCGAGACCAGCGTTACATTGGGGTGAATAAAAACATAGTCGTTTGCAGCGACAGTAGTATCGTTGATGCCACTTACTGTATAATCGAATGGCTGGTTCGAATAATCGGGCAATGGCTTATTACAAGACGATGCCAGAAAACATAAATAAACAGGTATCCACTTTTTCATTTTCTTTTTTGGTTGAACTTGTAAGACAAACCCGTATTTACCACGCCTTTGTACCCGAATCCTAATTCAAGGAAATAATTCAATTGCCTCCCCACGCTAAGCCCAAGCGGGGAGAAGTAAAGATTGGGATGCATCCTGTTATTTTGCTGGCGCATAGGCCCGTATGTGTTTACCCCATTATAGTATCCCTGCGCGTAAAAATCAGGATTATACTGGTCCGTTTCCAGCTCGTAGGTGAAGCCTAAGCCGGTGGTCAGGTAAAATTTGTACAGGTCAGTGGCTTTATAGTCAAAAAGGAAATCTAAAGAAGTCGTAAAGCAGGTGCGCACGAAAGAACCCTTTGTGGCTGTTTGCAGGTCAAATACGCCGTTTGGTGTCTCGTTGTCCAGCCAGTTGCCTTCCTGCTGCTCTATGGTTTCGGTAACGCCGATAGAACATTTTGGCGAAAACTTCAGTTTGTAAGCGAGGCATAGACCTACGGGAGCTCCTTTATTGGCATAATCAAATTCTGTAGGTCTGCCCGGCCTGTAGCCATCAAGTAAATAGTCAGCACTAAGCGTAGTTACGCTGATACTGATATCCTGGGTACCTATCGCATCCGCACCCCGGAGAACAGGAGGCACTTCTTGCGAATAAGATAAGAATGGCAGCAATGTGAGTATACAAACAAGCAAGCGGGGTAATTTGTTATCCATATGCAGGTATAAAGCTTAAATATATGGCAATATTCGTGCCAAAATTAATTTTTATATTTTTCGGAATGATCCAAACGATATCCTTTCGCAGTATCCCCCGTTGTGCGTGATGTTCCGCAAAGCGGGCATCGCGTACCACAGTAACAGGCGATTTGCGATCGCAAGGTTGAGGGCAATGTCCCATGCTGTTTTACTTTTTTTTTGTGGATAACTCCATATTATACGATCGTATGTGTGTGTTGCCTGTATTGCGTTTGGTGGTTTTTGGGGATTAAGGAATGTCCCATTGGATGTCCCATTTGGGACACGCTATAATTAGGGTAATCCTGAAATGGCGTTACACTGAGGGAGGTGTTTTGTGGCGTGGATACGCAGGGCAATGGATTGCTTTGATACCACAAAGATCGCTAACAAAGTAATATGCCCCAACACGTTTTAGTTATGGGTGGTTTTATAAAATAGATATAGGGATAGTTGCGGTATGTGGTGATAGATATCGTTTTATGTGTAGCTTTGGAGAAGGAGTGGTGTGAACATACTCATTACCTGCTCTGCGCGAACTGGAGAGTCCGCCGCTGAAGGAGCGGGAGACTCTCCGGGGACACAAATAACGTTTAAATAATCTGTCATGAAAAAGAGATTCTTTTTTTTAGTATTATGTATATTGCTTTGTAACAAACATACAATAGCGCAATGCATATTACATATAGCAGGTAACAGCACTCTTGGCTACTCCGGTGATGGAGGCCCTGCAAGCACGGCTGCTTTCCAAGGTCTTACTGCAATCTGCATGGATGCCGCGGGCAACTTATATATAGGAGCTAATGACAAAGTTAGAAGAATAGATATGACAAGTGGCATTGTAACAAGTATTGCGGGCAGCAGTAGCAGTATAGATACTATGGATAACATACCGGCTACCAATGCCGGTCTACAATCGGGAGTATATGGACTGTGCATAAGAAGTGTTGATGGCGTAGGGTATTTATATATAGCCGATAACAAGAGCAGGGTAAGAGAGGTGAATATGGCTACCGGTATCATTACTACTGTAGCCGGTACGGCGACTGGTGGCTATGGAGGCGATGGTGGCCCTGCCACGGCTGCACTATTGGATCAGCCGAGAGGTATAGCAATGGATGTAGAAGGCAACCTGTATATAGCTGAGTATTTTAACAATACCATACGCAAAGTAACAGCAGCTACAGGCATCATCACCACTATTGCCGGCTCGCCTACAGGTGGTTATAGCACCCATGGCAGCTATGCCGGTGATGGCGGCCCGGCAACAGCAGCTTTATTTGATTGTTCACAAGGCGTAGCGGTGGACAGCCACGGTAATATTTATATTGCAGATACCTACAACAACCGGGTAAGGCGTATAGATGCCATGACTGGTATAATAACTACCGTAGCTGGTATAGGCCCCACAGGTATAGGCAGTTATAGCGGCGATGACACCCCGGCAACTGCGGCAAATCTCAATCTGCCTTTTCGCATAGCATTCGATAAATACGACAATATGTATATTGCTGATTGGGAAAATGAAAGAATACGCAGAGTAGATGCTGTCTTGGGCATTATTACAACTTATGCAGGGAATGGAATTCCTCCCGGCGTTGGGGATTCTACGGGAAATGGTGGACTTGCAACGGGTGCAGAAATATATGTCTTTGATCTATGCCTGGATAGTTGTGGTAATATATTCTTTGATGGCGCTACAAATGTACGTGCCGTAACAGCCTCCGGGCCAAGCCTTGCAGTGTGTGGGCTGGCATCGCTGGGTGTGCAGGCCGCCAATGTAAAAGACTGGAGCGTATATCCCAACCCTGCAACCAATGAGCTGACCATAAATAATCCAATAGCCGATGGCGCTGGGTATGAGATCATGGATATGGTTGGGCGAACCTTGCTACAGGGCAAGATACAAGCGGGAATACAAACAATAGATGTACAAGTGCTTACACCCGGCAGTTATATCATCAATCTTTTTGATGGTGATGCACGGACTTACAACAAACTTTTTGTAAGACAATAAGTGCTTTATGGGTAGTACTTGTGGTATGCCGCAGGTACTACCTATTTCTATTGATCTCTTCACTCATCCTTACTACTTTAAATTGAAAACTATGAAAAGCAACATAATACTGTTGATAGCATTGCTATTGATCAGTTATACCTCTAAAGCGCAAACCATCATAACAGCAGCAGGATCAACAGGAGGAACATATGTGGGCGATGGAGGGCCTGCGACAGATGCTAATTTGGGAGGTCCTTATGGCGTTGCAATTGATGCAATGGGCAATTTATTTATTGCCGATCATGAAAATAGTAGAGTAAGAAAAGTAACTCCCGCAGGCATCATTACTACCGAAGTAGGTAATGGCCTTGATGGAGAGACGGGTGATGGCGGGCCTGCAACCAATGCCCTAATTGGTGCGCCAATTGGTGTAGCATTTGATCCTACAGGGAATCTATACATAGCATCAGTAGCTGATAGTAACAGGATAAGAAAAATAAGTACTGCAGGCATTATCACTACAATAGCCGGTGGCGTGAGCAATGTATATGGCGGTGATGGTGGGCCAGCTACTGCTGCGGGGTTCCGTTCGGTATATGATGTAATAACAGATAATAGGGGTAATATTTACATATCCGACCTACAAGATAGCAGGGTAAGAAAAATAGATGCCGCAGGCATCATCAGCACTTATGCAGGCACAGGCACTGCCGGATATAATGGAGATAATATAGCAGCTACAGTAGCGCAAATAAATTTTCCTAAGGGCCTTGCCGTTGACGATACAGGTAACCTGTATGTATGCGACTACCTGAACAGGCGCGTAAGAAAAATAGATACTTTTGGCATTATTACTACAATAGCCGGTAATGGTATTAATGCATTCGCCGGAGATGGCACACCTGCCACGGCGGCCAGCCTTACCTACCCGGCAGGGGTGGCTACAGACCATGCAGGCAATATATACATAGCTGATGGCCTGCGGGTAAGAGAAATAGACACAGCAGGTATCATCAATACAATAGCAGGGTGCGGTGGCATAGTTGCCAATTATGGCGATGGTGGACCGGCAACAGCGGCAGAATTTGTACAGACCGCAGGTATAAAAGTTGGCGCTGATGGGAGTATTTATATTGCAGACTATGTCGCAGTGCGAGTAAGAAAGATAGTACATGATGCGCCATCGGAGAGCTTGTCATCCGGCAAGCTAACAAAGAAAGGAGAAGGCTTATTGTTATCACCAAACCCCACAAGTGGCGCTATGACTATACAATCACCCGAGGCAGGGAGCTTTGTAGTGTATAATATGGTAGGGCAGCAGGTGGCAGCGTACAAGGTAGCAAGCGGTGCCACAGATGTGCGGCTGCCTGCTGCGCTGGCGGATGGTGTGTACATGGGGGTGTATAAAGCGGATGATGGAGGGGCGCAGCAGATGGTAAGAGTGGTGGTCGAAAAGTAGAACTGTAATGCTATTTCAATGATTTTTTTAAGAGCCGCAAATAGCCCTGCGGCTCTTTTATATACCTGCAAACGCAGTACCCGTTGTGCGCGATGTTCCGCAAAAACGAGCATCGCGTACTACAGATAACAGGCCATGCGCGATCGCCGCCAAAAATCATAGTCCATCATTCCAATCATTAAAGATCATAGTTCACACAATAGTAGCCAAACACATAAAATCCACTACCCATACAATTTTTACACCCCAATCCCAGTTGTGCGTGATGTTCCGCAAAGCGGGCATCGCGTACTACAGATAACAGGCGATTTGCAATCGCCGGCTCTGATTTTGCCGAGGGGACTGACTAAAAATGTCGACCCTTTCTTTTGCAAGAATATTTTTTTGAAAAAATGTGTAATTATATGAAAAAAAAAATTGTACCTTAGATTTAATAATGGCACATGCATACAAGATGTGTTTATTTTTCTTTATTAAGATACCATTTTTTGCACACTAAAAAGAAAACTATGAGCTGTTCGATCATTTACAAAAAAGCAATAAGGGTATGTACATTATTATCCTTATTTATTATTGCAATACCGGGCAGGTCTGATGCCCAGATCATTACCACTATTGCAGGTACCGGTACCGCAGGGTATAGCGGCGATGGCGGTGCCGCAACAATGGCAGAGTTAAATGTCAACAATTGTACCACTTTTGATGATGCGGGCAATATGTACATAACAGATGCCTATAACTATCGCATACGCAAAGTGGGTACCGATGGCATTATCTCTACATACGCAGGTACTGGCGTATTAGGTTTCACCCCCGATGGCTTCCCGGCTACCGCATCCGGGGTCAGTGAGCCTTTCGGCATCACAACGGATACGCATAATAATATTTTCTTTGCCGATTTTGCACAAAAGCGGATCAGGAAAATAGATCCTTCGGGCATTATGACGACAGTTGCAGGTACCGGTGTAGGCGGGATAACAGGCGATGGCGGCCCTGCTACCGATGCCGAGCTTTTCGGGCCTTTGGGCATAGCTGTTGCCCCCACAGGGGAGATATACATATCTAACCCCCATTCTATCCGCAAGATAGATGCTTCAGGCATTATCACTACCATTGCCGGGTCGGGAATTACTTACGGCTTTTCGGGGGATGGCGGCCCTGCCACCGCTGCTCTTTTAAGTGGCCCGGCGCAGATCGCAATAGATGGCGCCGGCAATATATTATTTGCCGATGCAGGTAATTGCCGTATCCGTAAAATAGACGGGACAGGAACTATTACCACCATAGCAGGCAGCGGCCCTTCAGGGGTTACATCCGGCCTGGGCGGTTTTAGTGGCGATGGCGGCCCTGCCACAAATGCATTGCTCAATACGCCAAGTGGCTTGGCTGTTGATGATGCAGGCAACATATACATAGCTGACCAGTACAACTATCGTATCCGGAAGATAGATGCTTCAGGCACCATCACCACCATTGCAGGCAGCGGCGCAACAGGGGTGGGTGTTGGCGGCTATAGCGGCGATAACGGCCCTGCCACATCGGCTTTGCTCAAACAGCCTTATGGCGTATCAATATCTTGCGCGGGCAATGTGTACATCAGTGACAGGAGCAATAATTGTGTGCGCGTGGTGAGCTACGACCAGCCGCCGGTATTCACACTCGGCGCCAGCCAGCATATGACCGTATGTAAAAATGCAGCTGCGGTATCTACAGATACCCTGCTGGCCATAACAGATGCCGATGCAGGGCAGGCGGAGACCTGGAGCCTTGTTGTGCCTGCGGCGCATGGCACAGCCACGGGTGCTTACAGCGGCACCTCCACAGGCGGCAGCGTGCTGCCGGTAGGGTTATCCTATACGCCGGCACCGGGCTATACCGGCAACGATAGCTTTGCGGTGCAGGTGACAGATTGCGGCTATGTGGCCGGGTACACGGTTGTATACGTTACTGTTGAGGACTGTTCTCTTTCTGCTCCTCTGACCTCGGTAGCAACGGGATTGCAGGTATGGCCAAACCCGGCAAGCGGAACGGTAGAGGTAAACTTAGCATTGAATACGGCAGAGGCGATACATGTGAGCCTCACCAACTTATTGGGCGTACAAGTAAAGGAAGCTACTACAACAGCCAACACACCTACCGTTATGCAGCTTGATGTGCCTGATGGCATTTACTTTGTTACCGCAACAGGTGCCAGCGGCCAGTGGGTAGCAAAAGTTGTTGTGAGCCATTAACACCCGTAGTACTCGATGCCCGCTTTGCGGGTATCGAGTACTCATTCCCCGTTGTGCGTGATGTTCCGCAAAGCGGGCATCGCGTACTATAGATAACAGGCGATTTGCAATCGCCGGCCCGCGCAGGGTAGCCAAACACATAAAATCCCTCACCTATACGAATTTTTAAATCCACACATTTACCATCATTTCCCAAAGTCCCTCAAAAAGCACACAAAATCAGCCCAAACCCTTGCCCCGCCTGTATTCTTTTTTCTATGACAGGCGCTATACGTACTATGACAGCGCGGAAAGCGCGCCATCATAGATGTTCAATTTGGCAGCATCAAAAATCCGGCAGACCTTTAGGTGTTCAAATGCGCAAGTGTCCCGCACGAGGCGTTGGAGGTACACCAACATCTGGGAAATGCACATCTCGCACAGATGAGATAATTTTCCCCTTTAGGGTCGGGGTAGACTGCTATGTAGAAAAGTATAGTGCTGATATGTGGTAATGGTATCACATAAAATTAAGTTTTTTGTTCGATTTTTAAAAAATAATCTCCAACTGCTATATGCGGTCAAACTTATATTATAGAAGC
>Ga0316218_1004513_pt1 | contig 10540 bp, 15 predicted proteins | sample TBH18003metaG_FD_203634 | JGI IMG/M metagenome (GOLD analysis project Ga0316218, IMG submission 203634) | Freshwater microbial communities from Trout Bog Lake, Wisconsin, USA - TBH18003 | ecosystem: Environmental > Aquatic > Freshwater > Lake > Hypolimnion/Profundal zone | place: USA: Wisconsin... | reverse complement strand
GACAGGTCATAAAAATCTGTTGAAAACCGCAGGTATTGAAGAAGTAGATCCTGAATTGAGAGAACTAGCGAGTAATTATGGCTTTCATGAATTAGATGAATCAGGCTTTAATTTAATTTTTGGATCATGAATATTTTAAAAAAACTACAAAATATTGCAGAAACTTTAGACAGGCAGGGCGATTCTGTATCTTCTGACATTATTACAAATGTTATGATTAAGGTGGGACAAAATACGCCACTTCTTAATGATCCTTTTTCTAGTCAAAATCCATCATCACCACTTGACAGTGTTTCTCCAAATCCAACTAATACTGCTTCACCTCAAATAAACCCAGTTCAGCCACAATCCGGCAAGCCCGTAGCCAGTGCAGACAGCAAGTCACCTAATACTCAAGCAATTATTACAGGTATCACAAAGGCTATTAATTTACTTGTTGCAAGAAAAAATCCAGAATTTGGTAAAGAAGGAGATCCATCTACATACCAAAAATGCACCGATGCAGTTTATGACTATCTTTTTGCTCAATCTGGCGTTGATAATATACCAGATGCATTTAATCCTGGAAAATTTGTTAAAAGATCCAGCACAGCAATTACTGGAATACTAGACAAACTATTAAAGTCGCAAATTTCAAACAACAATTATTCTTTGATTGGTCAATTGCTCTTGCAGACTGTAAATTTGATCAAATCTTCTAAAGAAGCCGTAAAAACGAACAGCCAGCTGAAATCAAATCAAAAATCAAACAAGCATGTTTATAATATATATTTAAGTGATAATTTTACTATCAGCAAAATAGACTCAATAAATACTGATGGCTCAGTTATCAACAGTCATCTCAACACAGCATGGGACAAGGCTCTTGGCTCTAATTTTTTGCAGCTGTATAAAAATGAATCGTCATATATTCTTGGCGGTGTGTTAAATATCAATATAGGAAATGAATCAAAGCCAAGCAAAATTTCTGTTGGTCCTCGTGGTGCAGTCTCGGGCTCTGATATATCTACTATTTTTGAAATAAACAACCCACAAATATCATGTGGCGATGGTTCATATATACAGGTCAATAGAATTTTAGCGCCGCCTGTAAAACCAGCCCCGAGAATCCCAGTAAATAATGCTCCACCGCTCAAACAAAGGGACCAATATCCTGTAAATAGGCCATTCAAACAATTAGAGACACCCACAGAAGTAAACTCTTGGCCATCCGCTAACCCCGCCCTCAGGGGTGTGCCACATATTGAATGGGGACTCACACAACCGAGATCAGAGGAATAATACATTAATGAAAAATATAATTTCAATAACTAATAAGCTATGTAAAAAATTGGACGCATCCGGTGCGTATGAAAAGGCTGATTATTTTGATGGTCTCATGGTAAAGATGGCCAGGGATTACTCAGACTCACCAACTTTTAAAAAGATCCTAGACTCTATTGGCACATACGAAGATTTAGAGAATGATAAATTATATCATGCTATTCATGGCCATGGCAATCCCCCAGGATATGATGATGATCTTGATCTAGATGATTCTATGAGTGTAGAACAGATGATAAAAACACTTCATCTTGAAAGATCAGCCTTTGATGTTGAGTATAAAATGTTGTTGGCAAAGCCCGTGTTATCGTTCGGTGAAACAAAGAAAAAGGAACAGCTTTGGAACAGAATTGAAAAGATTGATATGGAACTTCAACAACTTCATGATTCTATGGAATCAAAAAAATTTAATTAGATAAAATATGATCCAAACTCTTGACTGCACTGATTTATTTTTGGGAATTGATTTTCCAGAAAAATTATGGCTTCTTGAACTGGGAAATCTTCATATGTGTTATATCCATGATGATGTAAACGGATTGTCATGCTTTGAAAATAAAGAAATAGCCGAAGACTATAGAGAATACAAAAAAAATGATTTTCCAGGATTAAAGTTAATCCAGAAAACTTTTGACGAAGCAAGAGATATTGCTAAAAGTAAACCAAAGGTTCAATGCTTATTTCTGCAAGATGATATAGATAATATTAAAATTCATTATGTAAGATGAAATTTTAATAATCAAAAATTAGTTATATATTTATATGATTATCGGTCTTGGATACAAGAAACAGGTTGGGAAAGACACTTTTGTACAGGCAGTTCAAAAATATTTCCCAGAAATTGCCTCTCAGAGAATAGCCTTCGCTGACCCGCTTAAGTTTATGCTCTGGCAGCCATTGTTTGAAAAATATGGATTTTCTATAGACATTTTCAATAATCCTGCAACAAAACCTATTCTAAGACCGATGGCTAAATCGTATGGCAATTTTATGAGAGACTATGTTGACCAAAATTTTTGGAGAGATAAAGCCATAGAAAAAATTGATCCAAATGTTTTAAATATGTTTTCTGATATGAGATATCCCAATGAATTTGAAAAAATAAAGGAACTGGGTGGCATTACATTTAAAATTAATAGATTATCAGCAGATGATAATGATTCGGATTATTCTGAAACTGCACTCGATGGCTATGAATTTGACTATGAAATAGACAACAATGGCACAATTGAAGAATATGAGAAAAAAATTGTGGATTTGATCCACAAATTGTACAATATATAATGATGCAAATCGAGTTAGAAAAATACGTTATGATTGACCAATAGTTTAAAATAAAATTTGGTCAATGCTCTCGTTTTGCAAGAGAGGTGACCAAATATGAATATCGTCAGAACTAAAATTAAATTAAAATATAAAACCAAACAAAATCAATGGGTAATTGAGCCAGGAAAAGCCTCATTTGCCAATTATTTTCAGGCACTTTCAAGCGCAAGAAGTCAAGCATCAAATAAAAGTGGCGAACTCCATATTTATGGTGAAGATGGAAAACTAAAGGAAACTTTGAAGTTTTATAGTTGAAATAAATATATGTTTACAAACAATTCAATTAATGAAACAGTATACATCCTGCCCGAAGACGGCGATGTTGCCAAGAAAAATTTACTTGAATTATTTGATGACCCAGATATTGATTCCGTGTACATCAATGCATACGGAATCACACTTTCTTCATTGGCGGAAAAAATTAAAAAACTAGATTCTAATGGTATCCATGTAGAAATACTATCCGATTATGTGCAGAGCCGCGGCAAAACAGCATGGGCAATTGCAAAAGATATACATGAAAACCTAAAATTTGGTTCAATCACACTTACCACCGCAGGCATAAATTCAGATAATCCTGGCGCAATTTATCATCATAAAAATATTACATTTAGATTTAAAAATAAGCCCGCAATAAATTTCATGGGCTCAGCTAATTTTTCTTCGGGGTCTTGGAGTCAGGGCAATGTCTGCCAAATATTCGAAAGTCAGGAATTTTCAGATAAAATTGTGGAATATTTTAAAGCACATAAGGAATGGGCTTTAAAAAACAGATATGATAAACAGGTAGATTCTGAATTTGAATCTTTATCAGACATTGACGATATAGATGAATCAAATGAGGATCTTTATGATCTGATAGGAAAGCAGAATAAAGAGATTGATGAACTAAAAAATAAAATATTGTTTTTTAAATATGTGATATTGATATTATTCATAATATTTTTATTCATGAAAATTTCTCAATAAAAATAAAAAGCATAATAACGTTGATTTCAACCACAAATTGAAGGTGTCAATATATAAATTATGAAAACAAACGTTATGTCCGACCCAAAAGATAGCAGTTTGAACTTAGAAACTGTACCAGGTCTAGAAAAGCCCCTATATTATGTGCGGCGTCCATATTCACTCTTTACTAAAGAATCTAATACACGATTTAAAGAAAAAAGAATTACCCATATTCCAGCAAATATTTTTAGGGTGTGGATAAGCAGATATATCACTTTAGATAAAGATTCCAATAACTCAGAATGGTTCACATTTTCCATCGAAAACGATGAGATCGTGGCGGGCTTTGTATTTGAAGATGAAGCTCAAAAATTTGAAAAAATGCTTGATGAGATCAAACACGAGGGTTATCCCAACCGATATAAATGGTCATATGACACATTAGCATTTTAAATTGAAATATTATTTATTTTATAAAAGTAATAAATAATGTCAGTTAAAAATTCGGATGAATATCCGAATATCTTAATTAAGAGGAAAAATAAAAAAACACATGAATAAAATTATTAAAACAGCATTGATTACTGCCACTCTAGCAATCGGAATTTCGGCCTTTGGACAGTCAGCGCCTGTGCAGGCAACTGTAACACCACTGCACAAGCAAACTTGGGCGCAGAGACTTCACCTACATTCCCCACGCGCTATGTCACAGACAGGCACAGATCAATTTTCCGCTCAGTCAATGAGCGAGTCAATTGACTCTTCGCTATTCTCTGTCGCATATTATTTTGACCGTGAGCCAGGAAACAGCATTGGCGGCACATACAACGTGCTTTCATTGGATGTCCCAGGACTGCGCAACCCAATCAACGTCGGTACGGCAACATCTTTTTCGGGCACTCAAACAGCATGGTCAGGCGTAGCGATCAGCTATGATCTTGTAAAGACTTCGAACCTTTCCTTTGGTGTAAGCCTTGCGACACCAAACTTCACTCTTGTAAATGGGGTTTTTAGTACGGCTATTTCGAACAAGCTTGTTGGATATCCGGGCGTTTTTCTTTCCTATAAACTCTAGGCAATAGAAAAATACAGTTAAGCAATAGGAATAGGCTAACCACCTATTCCTATTTAGTTTATTCCTAGGTTAAATTTTATTGTGTTGATATAACGATCTTCGTCAACTATAAGGCTGCTATAATGACCTGCAACCATAAACATATCCATTTCAAAATTTCCCCAGATATGAATATCAAAAAGTTCTTGTTTCTCAAACGATAGAGATTTTTTAATATTATCTAGTTTTCTAAAAACTCTATTCGCATCAGTCCTCTGAGTAAAAGTAATATGAAATGTGTCTTCTGGCTCAGGATCATCTGGTGTACGCCTCACATAGTTTTCTTTTTTAATATTGGCGACAATGTAGCAGATATTTTCTGGATTTCTCATAATTTTTTGTTTTTCCTATGACTAGAGGATATTTTTTAATTCTAAAAAACATTTTTTAAAACCTTTTTTCAAAAAAAAATCAAAATAAAGGTGTGATGGCACAAAGACAGAATTTAATATAAAGACACAACTGCTGTCTGGAGATTATTATTAATAATGCCAAACTATCCATCCTCATATTCTAACACAGGTCCTTATTCAGCAGGTCCAGTAAATAACGCACAGCTTTATTTTGACATTCATAACAGGATTTTAAAACACAATTTGATTTCTGTTTCTAGAATTGTTCAAGCCCAGCTTAATCTTACGCCAATTGGTGGCGCAAATGCTTCTGGTTCACTCTCTGCCTATACTTATGGCTATTACGATACAAACAACTTTTTCGCTGGTATGGCTACCGGCTCAGTCATCGCTATTGTCAACCAGAACGCTACAGGCACCACCCTTACAGGTCCTCTGGGATACAACGGTATTCAAAACGTATATGGTGCTGCTATCAACGGCATCTATGTTTATAGTGCAGGCCCCACAGGTGTGGCTACCGGTCCAAGCCTTTTCCGCGTACAGAGTCTTGCAAGCATTGTTACAGCAGGACCTCTTACAGGTTTAATTTCAGGTTCATCTACAGCTTGGGCGAACTCAACTGGTTCTGCGGTAGGTTTCCTTAACGCTCTTATGCAGCCTGTAGGTTCATCGGTTGGTACAGGATCTCTTGCATCTGCATCTGGTTCACAAACTAGCCTTTTCCCAATTCAAACCTTGATTGATGAAGCAGGTATTGCATATCCTCAGGGATTTATTGCTTTCTCAGGCTCAGTCAATGATAACCTAGGCCAAGGCGTCACACCATCATCTAATGTTGGTCGAATTGTATACTATATTCAAGAGCAATTATTCAGCAATGCCGCATACCTTGCTACAGGCTCCAACTATGGCTCTCAGGGTACAGGACCAAACTTCTTGCTTGGTACAGCACCTGTAAACTTCTCATCACTGCAGAACCTTAACCTAACATATCCATCAAACTACACTGATACTGATCGAAACGCATATAACACCAGCACGATGGGAGACTTCTTCATCAACATTCGTGTAGCGAGTGATTTGATGCAGCAAATTCTTGCCTTCCGATCTGGAAACGGTGCAGACCTTTCAGCCGCACAGCAGGTGTATATTGCTAACCTTAAGGCTCAGAGAATTCTTTGGATCAAAACCCGTCTGACATTTATGCTCGGCGATCTTTATGATCTCTATAAGACATTCTACACAGTACTTTACAACTACTCAATTGCTACAGGTTCAAAGGGTGCCAACACACCATCTACCTTTAACCGAGGCTACAACATCTATCGACAAAACTAATCCAGAATCATTCTGGAATAACTTTAAAGCCCCATTTCTGGGGCTTTATTATTTAAAAGTGTCTAATCCTAACTGATCTGCCTTGGCTATGGCAAATTTTGCCATATTAGATGATCTGGTGTCGGCTGTCTTGATAAAATTGATAATTTCTGAATCTATATTGTCAAATGAAAAATACCAAGGAATATGCTTGCATATATACGGTGGCTTCATTCTGAGTGCGCTAAGAAAATACTGATCACCTAATTGCTCTCTTTGTTTATTATAAACAGCTAATGTGGTGTCAAGACCAGCAACAAAAGAATATTCATTAAAATGTTGAGTCCAGTTACAGGATTCCCATTTATCAGGGGTGCTGTCTTGTCGTCCGTCTAAATATTCATGAAATGCATTATTCACAGGCAACCCTTCTAACGATAATCCTGGTCCAACTTTTTTGACCCCACCAGGAGAATATTTTAAAGCATTAGCACAGACATCAAACCAGTCATCTGGCAACATAGACACGTCTAGGTCTGGATCAGTGACGGCAAAATTTTCTGATTTAAAATAAGAATTTAAATTCATATTCCAGAAAACCCTATGATCTTTTAACACTCCATCTGGAACTTTTATTACATTGTATTTGATTTCTTTATACCAATCTAATGTAGGCTCGTATGTGCTGCCGTTATCAATGATAATTGGAATTAATCCTTGACCCATGAAATTTTCATACATTTTTTTGGGCATTGTAAGCCAATTGTAGTTGATAATAAAAACAGGTTTATCGTTTTCTGATAATTTTTCTAATATTCTGATCATATTTTAATTGTACACTGATTTCCACGCGGCAATTCCAGACAATCTTTCCCATAGGCATCCAAGGGCTCGGTTTTTAAATCCACAGTCCCCAAATATAATTTCAGAATTTATTTTATACAATTCTTCTACACCATTTCGGAATATATCAGCGGTTTTTAAAAATAACTCTTTTTTGATCATGAATGAATTAGACATGCCTAAGTCAAAATTCAAAACTTCTCTATCACACTCTATGATATTTATAAATTGATCAATAAATTTATTGATCCCAGGATGATAAAGTTCTGATTTTAAATACCAATCAACACCGTTCGTATGAAAAGGCAGATAATCTTGTACTTTTTGTTGTGATATTATTTCCAAAAGTGTGCTGTGGGGCAGATTAATCACATTGGGATCATTATATTGAGAAAATTTGTCTTTGTATCTTGCGCTGGCAAAAGCCACATGGCTGGTGTCAGAATCAAAGATTGAATCAATATTTGAAAAATAAATACATGACTCCTGAAGCACCTCTTGTGGAAGGTAATCAATTTTTAAGTCAGAAAAATCTAAATATTGACCTAAATTATAGGATTCTATGTTATTTTTTCGATCTTTGTTGTACCATATCCAAAAAAACTGCAATTTATCCATGATTTTTTTATACAAAAAATTTCCCAATTAAAATAAAAAACATAATACAGCCATGAATAACACTGTAACAACAACTACACCATCCCAATCTATTATTGATGATATTTCATCTTTGGGGGATGATTTTATTCTTCGTGTTTTTAATAACGACACAACAACATTTCTAGAGGTAATTATGGTTTTAATGTTTTCATTACCTTGTGATATGCCGTTTGCACAATCGTGCGCCCAGCAGATAGATGCACTAGGAAGCTGTGAGGTTTTAAAAAGCACTTATGCACATTGTGAAGAAGTGCAGAAAGCGCTCAAGGGGATAAAAGTTGATTCAGAGATTATTTCAAGTTTGGATTAATATAATATGAAAATTTTAACAGAGCAAGAATTTAACGACAGCCCAATATTTGGTCATGATTATTTTGAAAAAGGGGCATATCTCGAATCCACAATTCAAGAATTGGCTGATCTTGATGCAGGCACAACCTGCGCTGGTCATGGCAATTCATGTTTTAAAACTTTGTCAACTAAATTTCCAGATAATCGTATTTTTAGTAAATTTGAACACTATCATGACGGCAGACCCACGCTAGATGGTATGGTTGCGATTGAATGCACTGATGAAGATCAAGCATACGAAATCGAGGTCCTCGCTGAGTCCGCCAGAGGATCACTGAGAAATGATTATGATTTAGGAAATAGATTCTGGATTTTTGAAGTGGAATAAAATTTCACAATTAAAATAAAAAACATAATACAGAATGATCTACACAATTTTAAAATAATTCCTCCATCATGAAAAATCTAAAGCCAAGTTTAAAATCAGATTTTTCCTCGACCAGTATTGATAAATTCAAAAAATTTATCACTGAAAATTTCCCAGTAAAAATAAAAAACATAATAACACACCTATGAAACTAAAAAAAGAACTCATTAACTCGCAAAAACTCGAAGATTGGATTACTCGTGGTAAAAACATTCTCTTTATTGGAGAAAGGGGCGTTGGTAAGACCGCCGCGGTACGGCAGGCGTTTGACAAGCTTGGTATGAAGTACCTGTATCTTCCTGGAAGCACACTTGATCCATACTTGGATTTTGTAGGTCTTCCTAAGATTCAGGAGACAGAGGCTGGTGCCGACCTTCGATTCATTCACCGAAAAGAACTTGAGAATGTGGACTATCTGTTCATCGACGAGTACAACCGTGCGCCGAAGAAGGTTAGAAACGGATGTATGGAAATTATCCAGTTCCGAACAATCAATGGTGTGCCACTTCCTCGACTTAAAGGCATTATTGCCGCGATTAACCCACAGGACCCTGATGACTCCTATGACGTAGAAGATCTTGACAAAGCCCAGTTTGACCGATTCCATATTAAGTGCCAAGTTCCTTATGATCTTTGTCAAAACTATATGTATAAGACTTTTGGTGAGGAACTTGCTGAGACAGCAATCTTCTGGTGGAAGGGTCTTCCTAAGGAAGTTCAGGCGAAGGTCAGCCCACGAAACCTTGATTATGCCCTCCAAGAATATCAAGAGGGTGGCGATCTAAAGGATGTATTTGATCCGAATGATAAGGCACTGATGAACTCGGTTTCTACATTATCAAAACAGCTCTCTGCTCCTCCTATTCATGTTGCATTAAAGCAAACATTTGACAAGAAGGACAAGAAGAAGGCAAAGGCTCTCATGATTGACGACAGTTCTAGGCACCAGGCTCATGAGGTTATTCGAGAAAACCCGGATTATATGGATTTCTATCTTCCATTCTATCCAAAGGAAGTTCTGTCAAAATCACTGCTTGAGCAAGAGTTTCTAGATCATATTGTGAAAAATTTCGGCAGTGTGAAAGAGTATTCAGACGTGATTATTGATTACGTCAAGACTAATCCAGATACTGACGAGTCACGCAGAGTCCGTGAGATTGTAAATAGCCGATTCTATAATCTTACAGAAGTATATGATGACTCCTCAATTCCCAGCAAGGATCATCGATTTTTCAAGGTGAAGAATACATCTGCCAAGACTCTTGATGCAGAAGATGCTACTGGGTTATTTGGAGCCTTAAACTATGATGCCAAATTCTATACCAAGAATACCGACTCTGCTACAGATTTTGAACTTCATGCGATTAGTCTTCTTAATAAGCCATTTGATACAGTGGCAGAAAACACTAAAATTTGGAATGAATTTATTGAATATATTCCATCTGTTAGCAAAATCACTGTCGAAGGTGCCACCCGTGGGCTTGAACTTATGGAAAAATTAGCAGTTAAAATTGATAGTCAGGATAATTCAGATACCAATTCTAACTTCTTCGATGACAATCACAAGTGGTCAATCATGGTTTTCAATACTTTGGTTGCGTCCCTTATGTACAAAACTGGGATTAATAAGATAGGGCTTACTGATAAGTACCCAACTCTTATGGAGGAATTCAACTTCTTTATTCAGGATGCAGAAGTTGGTTTTCAAGAAGCAATGAATTGTATTTTCCTACAGGAGAAATAGTATGGATAAAAAAGAAGGGAAGGGTCTTAAGACCCTTCCAGAAACAAATATTGAAGAAGACGTTCAGAATTCTAGGCCCGTTAAAAAGGTAGTAGAAAATGAAGAAAAGTATCGAAGAGAACTCTACGAGGTTACTCTTGAACTTGAAAAATTTGAAACAATTTTTTGTGAAATCTTTAGATACGGAG
>Ga0316218_1004507_pt1 | contig 10550 bp, 6 predicted proteins | sample TBH18003metaG_FD_203634 | JGI IMG/M metagenome (GOLD analysis project Ga0316218, IMG submission 203634) | Freshwater microbial communities from Trout Bog Lake, Wisconsin, USA - TBH18003 | ecosystem: Environmental > Aquatic > Freshwater > Lake > Hypolimnion/Profundal zone | place: USA: Wisconsin... | reverse complement strand
GGAACTCTTTCAGAGAATGATCTCTTTGAAACAATAACATTAATATTGTTTTTAATTTCAAGACCAAATTTAGAAAAGAATTCACGTTCACCACCATACTCTGTTGAGTTCTGTAAGAACATCTCAACGGTAAAAGCAGAAGTAAATTGTTTTACTGGATCTTCACCGTACAGTAAATCTCTTGCTTGGTCATTATTGTTAGGTAAATATTGAGCATCAAAGCCCATCACTTTAACTGATTCAACAATTAAATCTTCAATGACTCTTTGCTCAGAAAGAGAACCATAATTGTTAAAGTAATGGTTCGTTGCCATATTAAATTTTTACCCCCTTTCTCGACAAAGCCGCTTGCCTAATTTTTTCTCGTGTTTCTGGTGACTGTGTTTTTCCAAACATTGGATTACCAGAACCTTTTCTAGCTTCACTTTGTCTCTTTTTCACTTCATCAGTTTTTTTCACACCGGTTTTTGCAAAACTAACTTTCTTTTTTGTTTCTTCCGAAAGTTTCCAAGTTTTACCCAAAGCATTTTTATTACCAATTTTTGAAAAATTAAATGACTCTAATCTTTTTTCTCTATCATTTTCCGATAAATTTTTCCACCACGCTTTTGCGGCCTCTGAAGAAACTTTTTTGTGCAATTCTTTATTTGGTATCATACCAGAAAGCCCAAGCCATGCATACTTATCTTGCCAACGACCATGTTCTTCATACAATTTACGGTGAGCTTCAGCGTGTTCTTCCAATGTCAATTCAATTAAATTAGAAGGATCATCCGTACCGCCCATATGTTTTGGTATAATATGATGTAAATGTTTCATAATTAATTTAGGAACCATTCTAACGGTGCACCGTATTCAGTTTGCATTTGTTCTTGTAGATATTTAATTTCTCTATCAGCATCTTCATCAATCTTTTGACCATCTAGTTTTACACCACCTGGTAATTGAAGACCTGAAAACTTGGAAAGATTTCTGCCCCATTGCTGTTTAATTAATGCCGTTGCATAAAGTTTTAACCAACGGTCATTCCAAACTTTATTATATTGGTCTGGATCAATAATAGCATAACATTCTGCAATAACAACTGAACCTGCAGGACATTCATCTTGACCCCATGCTTGGTCAATATAAAGTCTTTGCATATGTCTGTTGTATCGTATTGGTACTTCACCTGTAAACATCAATTCTAATGAACGCAAATGTTGTTGTGTCAATGTAAAATTAACATATGAAGCAGATGTGAAATCATACAATTCATTTAAACGTAATTGATATCTCAAATCAAACATATTGACGTTTGCTTGTGAATCGTCATACGGAAAGATTCTTGAGATACCAATAATTTCAATTGAATTGTTATTGGAATCTACCGCATTTGATGCATCCAAATATTGATTTGAAACATCGGTATCAGTAATAGTTTTAACCCAATAACATTTTTGTATACCATCATAATGATAATCTTGCCAATATTGCAGAGCATCGTCAATGCGGTCTTGTACTTGGTCTGGATCAACGTTAATTTCAATAACAGGTGCACCAAGCCTACGTAAGCAATAGTTAGTAAAATCGGTTCTGTTTTGTACTTGCATTGTTTTCCTTTATGCTTGTGCTTCAGTCCATGAATAACGAGCTAAGATACTTGCAAGGTTCGTTGATGATACGTTCGTAGCAACAAGTGTTAATACGTCAGGACCGTCAGGATAGATACCGACACCAGTATTTGAAACACCACCAGATTGAATACTTGTACCAAGTGAAAGCAATTGTGTCAAATCGTTTTGAGTTGAACCGAATGTTCCTAAGTTGTTATTCAAGAAGAATCCGAAAACTGTTTCACCACCAGATACTGTTGTATTCTGTGCATGGAAAACATATTGAGACAAACTAGAACCACCAACGTTTTGCCATTGTGCTGTTGTATTCGAAACGCTACCGTTCAATACAAGAGTCATCAAACAAGCACCGTTAGAATAGGCATCAAGTTCAAATGGTAATTGTTGCATACGATTAACAATCTCACGAACACCAAGAGCAGAAGCTGGTATACCGTTTGATGCAGAAGGTGCAACACGGAAACTCCAGAGAGCCATTGTGTTAGCGGCACCACCAGCTGGATAAATTGTCAGAGGTGTTTGCATACCCTTTGAGAAAATGAACGATTTATCTGGTGTGAAACCACCATCCATAATCGCTGAAGTACCCCAATGGTTAATCTCAGGTCCGTATAATGGTGCATGTAATTCAACGGCAGTTGGAACTACAGCACCTTGATTGTTACCAGTGTATGTTAATGAGTTAGCACCAGTTGCAGACAACACAACAATTGTTTGTGCAATGTTTGCTAATGGTGGAATAATAACTGCCGAGTTACCAGAAGCAGTTGGTGCTTGATTCAACACAATATATGTGTTTGCAACAATGTTCTGAATAAACGTTTGTGGTGCAATGTTAGGACCAAACACGTACATACCGTTTGACAAACCATATGTTGTGTTACTTGCAGGTATAGTTACAATATTATTACCAGCAACTGTTGTTACATACAATGTATTACCAGTGTTACCCGTTTGATAAGCGGCACCACGTTGAGCACCTGTTAACTGTGCGGCACCGTTTGAAAGTGCTGTGATGCCTGTATATGCAAAGTATTCAGTATTAGAGGTATTTCTAATTACTGCTACTCCGGTATTTGGCCATCCAGTTGCATTAGATATCGTAATTGTTGTATCTGTCGGTGCAACGTTTGCTGTTAGAACAGAAGTCTTAGAGAATGAATTAGTCTCATAACGACCAGGCAAGTTACCTGAACGCATGTAAGCAAGATAGTTAACGTTATTGTTAATCACTTTATGTGCATAAACTACGTTACCATCAGGTCCACGAACACCCCAACGTTGGAAACCAGCACCGTACCATGAATAGTCGATGTAGAACATTTGGTCTTTTGTCAAGTCAATCTTATAACCTGAAGGACCTGTTCCATCTAATCTATCAATGTTAAACTGTGAAACTGGTGTTTTAATGTCTTGAATTTTACTAATAACAGCAGAGTTAACGTTCTGAGTACCACGTAGTGTTGGTACAACTGTCAATACAGAGTCTGTAAGAATGTTATGTACACGGTGTGGCATACCTTTGATTACAATAAAATCATTAGGTTGTAACTGCTTAGTAAAAATTGTATTGTTACCGTTTAATGTATTTGAACCAGCATTAATCCAAGTGTTACCTGAAATCTGATAAACCGCATTTCGTCTTACTGCATACAATTGAGAACCATCATACTCAAAGAACATGCCGTTTTGGTCATCGAAGATACCGATACGATTTGAAGAACCATACCATGTTGTTGCAGAAGCAACATAGTTACCGGATGCTGGTGAGTTTGTTGGTACAGAGTTTGCTGTATATGTGAACTGATATGGGTTCAATACGTTTGTGATTGCAAAGTTACCGTTATATGCCGCTTCATTACAACCAGCAATTTGAATACCGATTGAAGCAGAAATATTGTGTGGGTCTTTTGTTGTAACTGTAACTGTTGTACCGCTTGATGTGATACCGTCTAAGTTAAACTGTGGTTGCAATGTTGTACCAGTTGACAACTGAATACCCTTACCAGATTGATAACGGAAATACTTACGTGTCTGACGAATGAACTGCTGATTGTGTGAACCAGAGTTTGTAGAGAAACGAATACCACCGTCAAATGAACGATGTACTAGAGTACCGACTGGTCTTGCATATAAAGATGCACCTGATACTGTCATTGTACCAGAAGGTATTGATTGTGCATTACATGTGTATACGAAGTTATATGGGTTAATAATTGTAGAAACTTGCCATGATCCGTTTGGTGGGTTTGTTCCTGTCACACCAGTAACTGCAATCTCATTACCCACCATGAAGCCATGAACGTTTGCTGTTGTGACAAATACGTTTTGACCTGCTGTAGTCATACTAGCAATTGTAATTGCAGAGTTTGTAAATGAATAACCTTGATAACCAATCGTTACGTTTTGATTATAGATTGTACCAGTTGTACCAGTATAATAGAATTTACCAGTATATGAGAATGTGTTAGCGGCACCTGAAGCATTAGTATTTGTCAAGTTGTTGTTTGAATCAACAACATAGTTACCGTCAGCACCAGCATACAAAGAGTCTAGAATCGTAATTGGTGTTCCGACTGCTGGTGGTGTTGTACCTGTTGTGTTTGCTGTGAAACTTCTTGAACCGTTAACTGCTTGTAAGTCAATTAAGTTTAGGTTACCAGTTGAAGTTGTATAATATGAGTACGGTCTCATATTGATACGAGCAAGAGATTCCCACTTAGTAGACTGTGTTGAATACTCAAAGTCGGTATCAATTAATGATTGTGGTTGAGAAGTTCTTAACTTGTTAACTGGATCTAATAGAGTCTCGGAAGGCTGGAATGACTCATTATATTCGTCAACAACAATACTTAACTTATCAGTAGCAGATAAACCAGTTGTGTTATATGCTAAAGAAATTGTTGTAACAGTTGCATTAGGATAATTGCCGGTTGTATCAAGACCAACGGTATATGCAGTTGTTGTTAAATTGGGGTCTGAGAAGTTAAAAATAACTTGATTTGTTGTCAAGTCAGTAATTAAAACTAGACGTTCTTTAGGTACAACGTGCGGTATAATAACCGTTCTAGATGACGGTATGAATGTATAGTACGTATCAAGGATGACTTTTCTTGCCATTATTATTTTCTCCAGTTATTCGGATGTTTGGTAACAATCATATATTTATCTATCTTAAAAACCCATTACTACGTCAAGCGGCTTGAATGGGTACGTCTTAATTGAGGTTTGAGGTGAACCTAGAACCGTTCTCACTAAAATCTGCGAATTTATTGGTACAGAATTTGAAAATTTAATATATCCGTTGGTTGTTGGGTTACCTGAGAGGTCAATTGTATAACCTTTTGAACCTGTGAGTATATTTGCTAACCATACTGTGTCATATTTGTAGTCAAAAGCAGGTTGTAATAACCCATTAACAGTTACTGAAATCGTAAATGGTGAGTTGCAAGTTACCGCAGAACCGTTCCATCTTAATGGAAATGTATTAGTAATACCATCAGTTAAGTATGAAACATCATCAAAATCGAATATGTTTTGAAAGTTTGTTAGTTGCGTTGCGGTATAGATATTCGCAACGTTCTGAGTCTTCTTCCAAGCATTAAAAGACGAGTTGTAGGTAAACAAAACACCATTGACTGATGCTTGTTGACCGTTGGTTGGATTTGATGGAAATGACATGGTCTTCTATTTATTGTAGTAAATCTGGTGAACTTGATGGTGTAAAGTTGCTAGTGTATCTAGCAACACCATTGGTAACTCTGAGGTCATCTATATAACCTGGGAAATAATATGATATTGAAGAACCGTTTCCTGCACCTATATACATTGAATCTGTAGCTGTATACGTTGTAACTGATGTGGATGCGGCAATCGTGTTCATTGTACCATTAACAAACACTAACCAAGCATTTCCATTTCTTACCCATGCTATGTGTGTCCATGTATTAGCACTTATTGCCGAACTTATTGATGCATTTACTGTCCAACTACCGCTTGCAGAAGTAGCGGCTATCCCCGGTTTACCAGAACTAATAAAGGCTAAAACTGGTGCATAACTAGAAGAATTAGTCTGTCCTAAAAAGTAAACTGTTGTGGGCAAAGATGTCATATATACCCATGCTTCAATTGTAAAGTTGCTTGTACCAAAATTAAAAACAGGGCTTGCAGGAGCTTTTAAATATCCCGAAGTACCATCAAAATACATTGCACCAGTACCAAATTTTACTGTGTTTGCTTGTGTCATTGAAGAACCGACGGTAATCAAATTATTTTTACCGGTAGCATCTTGGATACCTGTGTTAGTTGCAGAAAGCAGTAGCGCAGTATTTGTTGATGGTATAAATGGTCCTGATGGCGGTGTAAAGTTTGCAGAATATACAGCTTGATTATTAGAAATTCTTAAATTTGAAATATATCCTGTTGCTGTACTAAATGCACTTGTACTATACCAACAACCAATATTTTTACCGTAACTAGCTCTATTTGTAATACTACCAGATACAGTTAAATTGATATCTAGTACACCATTGATATATGTTTGAAGTTGATTATTATTTCTAGTATATACAATATGAGTCCATGAATTTTGTTTAATTACAATACCACCGATGCCAGTATTACCAGCATCACCACTACTCATGTTCCAACTTGAACCGTTTGTGCTAGCCCATGCACTAATTGTATAATTAGTTCCTATACTATTATAATCAAGACCTATAGAATAATCAGCTCCTATACTACCATGATATAATGCTTGTCTTGATGTTGATTGTGGATACCACCACAATTCAATAGTAAAATTATTGCTACCAAATTCGAGAACAGAAGTTGCAGGAGTTGTAAAATAATTATTTGCACCGGTAGTGCTTGCAAAGTACACACTACCGCCAACCGCAGTTGACGAATATGTTACTCCTGGGGCGAATGGACTGAAGGCTTGAACTTGAACAGCACCATTAGGTGTTAAAATAAATGTGTTTGTAGAATTGTCTAAAAATCTATTTGATTGACAAGTCAACAATGCAGTACCAGAGATTGCGGTAAGTGGTGTTGTACTTGGTGTAAAGTTTGATGTATATACTGCTGTTCCGGAAACTACTCTTAAATTTGATATATACCCGTTTAGATATTCAAAATTACCAGCTCCATTTCTTCCAATACCTACAGGATTTGTTGAATTTGATAATGCTAATGATGAAAAAGAAATAGTCCCTGTTTGTATTCCATTAACATACAAATTAATATTCGCACCATTTCGAACCATAACAATATGATTCCAAGTTCTAAGATTTATACTAATTGAACTTGTAACAAAGTTATTAGTACCGCCATATGGTGCGCTAAAACTAGGATATCCAGAAGTATTGGCCGCATAAAAATAAATCCCTGATCCTAAATCACCTGCGCTATCACTCATACCAAATATTGTTTGACTTCCACTAGTATAGGCATTTATATATACCCATGCTTCTATAGTAAAATTATTAGATCCAAAATTGAATAATGAATTGTTTGGTATACTAAGATAACCTGTACTTCCATCAAAATAATTACTCCAACCAGTCTGACTGAATGGGGTAAATGTACCTTGAGTTGGTGTACCAGTTCGTGTTAACGCAAAATTGTTTACTGAATCATCATAGAACGAATTATTGTTGGCTGAGTTTTTATTCTGTAATGTTAATAACGTAGTATTAGCAACTGGTGTCAATGGTTGATTTGATGGTAAGAAATTGTTTGTGTATACTGCAATACCAGGAGTAATTCTAACATTTGAAATATAACCATTCATTTCATAACTACTAGAATCGGCATATCTTCTACCGATTACAGGTGTTGTTCCGTATGGCACGTATGTTCTTGCAGTTGAACCTACTAATACACCATTGATGTACATAAACATGGTAGTTCCATTACACACAAGAGCATAATGTAACCATTGATAATAACTTGCAGTATAATTTATTGAAGCACCTTGAGAAATACCATCAGTAGAACCAGCATCAGCTTTTGACATATAGACTTGCTCTGTACCAGTCGCACCTGTACATAATATACCATCGTAGGATGAACTTGGGTTAGTAAAGTATACCCAAGCCTCTACTGTCCAACTGCCGGATCCTAATGTATTTGAAGTTGGTGATGTTATGTAGCCAGTAGAACCATCAAATAAACCTGAACCATAAACTGAAGGTGTTATTATATTACTTGTAACTGTTGGTGATGCAAATGGTTGATTTTGCGAAACCTTAACATTACCTGTTGGTGTCAATGTAAACGCATTAGTCGAATTATCAACAATCATTGAATTTTGTAATGTCAATAATGCAGTATTTGCAATTGCTGTTAATGGTATTGTACTTGGTGTAAAGCTAGTGGTATATAAAGCTGTACCGTTTATGATTCTCAAGTTACTGATATAACCAGTAAATAAACCTGTTCCGCTTCCGCCAGATATTTGATTGCCTATTGTTACACCGGCACCAGTCGCAACCGGTGTTACTGTTTGAGCAGTTCCACCAGAATTAGCTAGTACACCATTTAAGAAAATATACCAAGTAGTTCCTACTCTACATGCGGCAACGTGATTCCAAGCATTTACAGTTGGTGTTATTGTAGTGTAATTTTGATTAGATACAGCACCTGTTGCATTGCCCGTAGAAAATATTAAAGTACCGTTGCCATAATATCTAAAAGAATATTCTGGATAGTTCGTGCTTGCAATACCATCTTTACAAAAAAGATAAGTACCGCTAATTTCCGAGGTTAATGGATAAAACCAAAGTTCAATTGTAAAATTTCCACTAGAGCCTAAAGTCAATGCACTAGTCGATGGCAAAGATATATATCCGGTGCTACCATCAAACTGTGCACTATAATAACCCGCTGAGTTTGTGGTCACAGTTGCAGTTGAGGGCACTGCACCAAATGGTTGGTTGGGCACTACTTTAACTGTACCATTTCGAGTTAATGTAAACATATTGTTAGAATTATCTAAAAATGCATTTGATTGACATGTAAGTAATCCAGTATTTGCTACTGCGGTTAATGGTGTAGTTGATGGTGTAAAATTAGAGGTGTAGAGAGCAGTACCTTTAACAATACGAAGATTAGAAATATAACCTTGATAAAATTGACTACCACCAGAAAAAGACCCAATATAAAGAGGATATCCATTATCACTATATGAAGTTAATGTTCCAGTTGCATAAGAGACCCCGTTAACATATATGTTTAGTGCACCAGCATTACTAACTACTGCAACATGGTACCATGTGTTAACGTTTATAGTTATACCACTAGTACCATATGCAGTATAATCTGTACCTCCTGATCCAGAGCCCCAAAAAAAGGTAATTCCAGAACTAGACATTAGACGATAATTCATAATATTTTGAGCGGATACTGATCCTTTATCAATTATAAAATTATTTCCAGATTGGTTACTAGGATATATCCATGCTTCTATTGTGAATGTTGGTACTGAACCCGTATTTAATGTTATGGCTGATGCATTTGGTACGGTAAAATACCCACTACTTCCATCAAAATAATTTCCATAATACCCATTACCCCACAAAGGACTAAAACGGTTCGAAGTTGCTGAACCATAAGGTGTTAGAGCAAAATTATTATTACTCGAATCTTTAATATAAGTATTCGTAGCAGTTTCACCATTTAATAACAATGTTGTTTGATTAAAATATTGATCCGCTAATGAAATTGTTAAAGTAATTGGTGATTGGGTTGTTTCATTATAGATGTCTGTAGCAGACACAGTGAACGTATATGATTGGGTGCTATTTGCTTGCGTTACTGTACCACTAATTAAACCGTTTGCAGACAATGAAGCGCCTGTTGGTAGCGTACCAGATACCAATGCGTAAGTAATAGGTTGCTCAACTGCTGTCGATGATGTTAATAGTTGAACATTAAGTATAGCAGACGATGAATAACTTGTTGTTGTCCATTGTGGATATGGTTCAAATGTTACACCAGAATAATAGATAGCCGCTGAACCGTCAGGATTAAAAATGTACAATGAATAGTTACCAGCAGTCACACTAACGTTAGCACGAATCTCATTAGATCCGACATAAGTTGTATTTGATGTCACATTACTAAATGTACCGGCAGCCGTGTTTGCCAACATCACGTTAGCACCAGGTTCTAAATTTGTACCTAAAATTCTAAATGTGCCGAATGTTGTAGCGGCCGCATTTGCAGTTAGAGTATTATAGTTACTATCTGTATATACTACAGAATTAATTAACGTGCTTATCCCACCACCGTTTTCAATATAAGCGATGGTTCTATTTTTAAACGAATTCTGAGAAACTCTTTTAACTGACATTAGGTTATTTCCGATCCAAACATAACAAAGGTAACACTATTGGTATTTGCTTGAACGGTAACTGTATCAGTATTACCTAGAGCCATACCAATTGTGAATGAAATAGAGTCATAACCAGGCACCGTTGTGTTGTATGCAACGTACTGATTGTTTGCTAATGATGCACCTGCAACTTGTGTAGAGATATAAAATGCCCCTGCATTTGCACTCAAGTTACATACTTGAAATGTCGAGACTACCGTTTGTGTGTTTGCGGGAACGGTATATATTACAGTTGGTGTGTTTGCCGATGGATTAGCCTGTGCTAATGTTCTGTATTTAATTGTCATTATTGTCCTCTACATTCCCGATAAAAAGAATGGGTTGAATGAATTTTGTTGCATCGTTGATTGTATATATGTATTGGCGTTCTGTGTACCAATCACGAGTGTATTAGCGGTAATTACATTTGAATTTAAACTATTTGCAAACGAATTAATCAAAGTAACGTTTGAAATTACCGCAGAAGAAGATACGTCCAACCAAAAGAAATTACTACCGTTATTTGTTGTCCACTCATAGATAACATCATCAGTCTG
>Ga0316218_1004506_pt1 | contig 10551 bp, 11 predicted proteins | sample TBH18003metaG_FD_203634 | JGI IMG/M metagenome (GOLD analysis project Ga0316218, IMG submission 203634) | Freshwater microbial communities from Trout Bog Lake, Wisconsin, USA - TBH18003 | ecosystem: Environmental > Aquatic > Freshwater > Lake > Hypolimnion/Profundal zone | place: USA: Wisconsin... | reverse complement strand
GGCCTCGACATGGTTGGCGATCGCTTCTGCCGATGCGGTGCCGGTGCGGCCCGAAGCGGGATCGAAATCGAGCACCGGATCGATGATTGCGGCCGCGCGGCTGACCGGATCGTGCACCACATGGCTGGCTGTAAAGGTGGCCGGATCAAACACGGTATGCACGACGGGCCGGGCCGATGACCCGGCGATTGCGCTCGCGCGGGCCATCGCATCGTCGTCGATGCGCTCCCCGTTCATTGCGGCAGCGCCCCTGCTAGCGCGTCCAGCTGCCAGGCCGCTATCAAACGTTGGCCTTCGGCCTCGATCACTGCGGCTTGCGCCGAGAGAGCGTCGCGTTCTGCATCGAGCACAGCCAGCGTGGGCTTGGCGCCGACTTTGGCCTCCAGCCGGGTCGATCGCAGCGCTTCATCGGCCGCAGCGGCGCGTGCGGTGCTGGCTGCCACCATGCGCTGCGCCGTGGACAGCCCCGACCAGGCACTGATCACTGCGCTTTCGACCTGGTCGCGGGCATCGCGGGCCCGCGCCTCGCTGCCATCGAGCGTGGCATCGGCCGCTTCGATTTTTGCCTGGGTACGGCCGCCGGCCCACAGCGTCCAGCGGCCGCGAATGCCGACCGCAAAGGTATTGGCCTGGTATCCGGGGAAGAACTGGTCGCGGGTGCGCCCTGCCTCGGCGAACGCCCCGATTGTCGGCAGGCTTTCAGCCTTGGCAGCGCGGACCCCGGCGCGGGCGATGTCGATCCCCTTTTGCGCCTGCGCCAAGGCCGGATTGGCCTGGTGTGCGCTATCGACCGCTTCATCGAGCGTCGGCGGGGTTGCCGGCAGCGCGGGTAGCGGCGCCAGCGCGCCGGCATCATGGCCGGTCAGGCGGCGGAACTGGGCCTCCGCGTTGATCCGGCGGCCTTCAGCACCGGCGAGCCCGGCATCGGCCTCGGCGCGGCGTGCCGTTGCCATGGCCAGGTCCGAAGCCGGAATTTCGCCAAGCTTGAAGCGCAAGCCGGCCTGGCGTTCGACTTCGGCAAGCTCGGTCACCAATTGGCGGAACCGCTCCTCGATCCGGCGTGCAGTCAGCACTTCGGCATAGGCAGCGACAGCGGCCACGATTGTGCGCGATCGCGCATCGGCGAGTTCCAGCTTGGCCATATCGACCCCGCCATGCGCCTGATCGATCGCGGCAGCGACCCGGCCCCCGGCATAAAGCGGCATTTCAGCGCCGGCCTGGACGGCCAATGGCGTGACGTTCTGTGCGGTAAAGCCGAAGAACGCGCCATTGTTGATGCGGCCAGCGCCGATCTCGCCCTGAACCTGCACCAGCGGATGGCCTTCGGCGCGCGCGGCATCGAGCCGGGCGCCGGCGAGCGCCTGATCCGCCTGCGCCTCGGCCAGCGCCGGGGCATGGGCCAGCGCATCGTTGATGGCAGACGCCAGATCCTGCGCGCCGGCCGCCGGTGCGCAGAGCACCAGGGGCAAGGGCGCCAAGGCGCAAAGTCCGGAACGGCACCAGCGGCGCATCGCGAGATTCCTTACCTGAAGGTGGTGCCGGGTTTGATTCCCAGCGCCTTGAAAGCCATTGCTGCGGGGCAAAACCTGGTGAAGCTGGCCTGGAACATGTTGGCGCCGGCAAACAGCGTCAGCCAGATCCAGTTGGGGTTGACGAAATGGGCGGCCAGCGCGCTGCCCAGCACGACAACCCCGGCAAAGCGCATCACGGCGGAATCGAGCGTCATCATGCAGCTCCCTTGGTGGTCTGTTTCAGCTTGTTGATACCCAGCACCTGCAGTGCCAGCTTTTCGTACAGCGGCTCGCTGGTTCCCGACTTCACCTTGTGAATGAAGTATTTTTCAAAGCCGACTTTGGCGAGGTGGACCCATTTGCCCTGGCTCGACCAGTTGACGTTGCGCGGCGGGATCTGCGGCTGCGCGACGAACGCAACCCCGCCATCGCCGAAATCGGCGAGGCACACTGCGTTCCAGCTCGGGATATCGGTGGGTGCCTTGCCATCCAGTTCGGCCGACAGGTTGTGCGCCACCGCGGTGACCATGCTTTCGATCATGAAGCCGGTCTTGGGCACGCCCACCGGCACCGGGGTCGGGCCGATCGGCGGGATGGCGACGCAGACCCCGAGCGAATAGATGTTGGTGAAGGTGGGGTTGCGCTGGTGCTTGTCGGCCAGGATGAAGCCGCGCGGGTTGGTCAGGCCCTCGATGCCGTAGACGGCCTTGACCCCGCGGAATGCGGGCAGGATCATCGAATAGCCGAACGGCAGGTCGTGGGCCTTTTTCACCGAACCGTCGTCGGCCACTTCCTCGACATGCATCATGCCGTCATCAACGCCGGTGATCCGCGCGCTGGTCAGCCACTTGATGTGGCGATTGCGCATCTCGCTTTCGAGCAGGCCCTTGGTATCGCCCACCCCGTCAAGCCCGAGGTGGCCGATATAGGGCTCTGACGTCACGAACGTCATCGGCACCTGATCGCGGATCTTGCGTTTGCGCAGCTCGGTATCGAGGATCAGCGCAAATTCGTATGCCGGGCCGAAGCACGAGGCGCCTTGCGCCGCGCCAACCACAATCGGGCGCGGATTGGCGCAGAATGCGTCGAACAGATCGGCGGCATGGCTGGCGTGATCGGTGCGGCAGACCGACACGGTGTGCCCGTCGGGGCCCAGGCCTTGCACTTCGTCGAACGCCAGTTCGGGCCCGGTGGCGATGACCAGGTAGTCATAGGCCATCGAAGTGCCGTCTGCCAGTTCGAGCCGGCTCTCGGCCGGATGAACCCGGGTGCAGCCCACGCTGGTAAAGCCGATGCCGCGCTTTTTCATCACCGGGGGCAGATGCACGCGAATCGCCTCGGGCTCGCGCCAGCGTACCGCAACCCACGGATTCGAGGGGACAAACCAGTAATCGTCGGTGTCCGAAACAACCATGACATCGGCGCGGCCCTTGGTGGCTTCGCGGATTTCGTAGGCGGCGATCGTGCCGCCCAGGCCCGCGCCAAGGACAATGATCCGGGGCAATGACATCGGGTACTCTCCCTCAAGTTTCCTTCAGCGCGATCCCGATAGATCGGCGCGGCGTTCCTGAATCGCACTTGACGAATATAATTGATAACGCATATAAGCAAGAGGTAATTTTGAGATCGGCGGAACGCGCCGCGCGTTCAACGGTGTGGGCGCAGCCCACGCACAAGGAGACAGACAATGGTCTTTGGATTTCTGAAATCGACGAAGCATCGCGAGATCGACGCTGTGGCGCTCCACACGCTGATCAAAGCGAATCAGGCGCTGGTGATCGACGTGCGCGAGGCGGATGAATTTGCCGCCGGTCACATTCCCGGCGCGATCAACCGGCCGCTGTCGACATTCCAGGCGAGCAAGCTGCCCGCAGCGAACGGCAAGACGGTGATTCTCAATTGTCTTGGCGGAAAACGGTCGGGACAAGCGCTCGACGCCTGCGTTGCCGCCCGGGCCGCAGTCGACACGCATCTCGCGGGCGGCTTCGGCGCGTGGAAATCGGCCGGGCTGCCGGTCGAGCGCTGATACATACAAAAGCACGCGGCAGGAGAGACGCAATGCGCAAGGGCTTGGTTCTGGCAATCCTGCTGGCAGGGGGATTTTCCGGGGGTTTGGCGGGGTGCGGCGGGGAAAAGGCGCCCGATGCGCCGGCAAAGGCCGCGGCAGGCCCGCGCCTGACCGTGGTGGCGCGCGACATGCCGGATTGGCAGTCGGTCTCGGCCGAAGTCGCCACCCGGGATCAGGCGCAAGTCTTCGCGCGCATTCCCGGCATCCTGTCCAGCCTGTCGGTGCGCGCGGGTGACGAGGTGCGCAAGGGCCAGACCATCGGGCGCGTTTCCGACAGCCAGCTGGGCTATCAGGCCGGAGCCTATGGCGCGCAAGCCGCTGCCGCCGGGGCGCAGGCCAGCGCTGCGCAGGAAGAACTCAAGCGTGTGCGTTACCTCTACGAGAACGGGGTCTATGCCAAGTCGCGGCTCGATCAGGTCGAAGCCGCTGCCAAGGCTGCGGGCGCCCAGGTTCAGGCGGCGCGCGCGCAGCAGGCCTCGGTCCAGGCTGTGGCCGGGCAGGGCATTGTGGTGGCGCCTGCTGCAGGGCGCGTGCTCCATGCCGATGTGCCCGCCGGTGCGCCGGTCACGCCGGGCACGGTGATCGCGGTCGTCACTGCCGGCCCTGTCGTGGTTCGGCTCGATCTGCCCGAGGCGCTGGCCGCCAAAGTTATGCCCGGCGCCAAAGTGCGCGTTGATGGCATGGCCGGCCAGGGGACAGTGACCCGGGTCTACCCGGCGGTGCAGGCAGGACAGGTGTCGGCGGATGTCGAAATGGCCGGCCTCGATTCGCGGCTGATCGGGCGGCGCCTGCCTGCGCATGTCGCGGACGGCACCCGCCACGCGATGCTGGTGCCCAAGGGCTTTGTCACCACCCGCTTTGGCCTCGACAGCGTGACCGTGGTCGCGCGCGACGGCACCGCGCTGCATGTGCCGGTGCAGACCACACCGGCCGATGACGGCCAGGTCGAAATCCTGTCCGGCGTGAACCCGGGCGATGTGCTGGCAGGGGCTGCGCAATGAATCTGGGTATTTCGGGCCGCCTGACCCGCGCCACCATCGCCTCACCGCTGACCCCGCTGTTTCTGCTGGCGGCGGTGATGGTCGGGCTGATCGCCACGATCACCATCCCGCGCGAGGAAGAACCGCAAATCAGCGTGCCGATGGTCGATATCCGCGTCGGCACGCCCGGCCTGTCGGCGCCCGATGCGGTTGAACTGGCGGCCAAGCCGCTCGAAACGATCGTCAAGTCGGTCGATGGCGTCGACCATGTCTATACCCAGGTGCAGGACAACGGCGTGCTGGTCACCGCGCGCTTTGTCGTCGGGTCCAATCCCGAGGCCGCCGCCACCCGTATCGACGAAAAGATCAAGGCCAACATTGACCGCATTCCGGTCGGGGTGACGCCGCCCCAGATCACCACCCGCGGCATTTCCGATGTGCCGATCGTGGTGCTGACGCTGAGCCCCAAACCGGGCGCAGCGGGCCAGTGGGATGACCGCACCCTGTTCGACCTCGCCACCAAGCTGCGCAGCGAAGTGGCCAAAGTCGATGATGTCGGCATCACCTTCATCACTGGCGGGCAGCAGGACGCGATCCGCGTGATCCCCGATCCGGCGCGGCTTGCCGCCCAGCGCGTACCGCTGTCTGCGCTGATGGAAGCGATCGGCCAGGCCGGGCGCAGTTTTCCCGCCGGCACGGTGCGCGAACAGGGCACCGCGATGGCGCTGACCGCCGGTCACGCACTGACCAGCGCCGACGACGTGCGCGGGCTGACCGTGCGATCCGCCAGCGGTGCCCCGGTGCAACTGGGCGATGTCGCGCAAGTTGTCACTGGCCCCAAGCAGGACCAGGCGCGCAGTTGGCGCTGGGCAAAGGACGTCCAGGCCGGCTGGACCTCGGCCCCGGCGGTGTCGATCGCGATCGCCAAGCGCAACGGCGCCAATGCGGTCAATGTCAGCCAGGCGGTGATCGACCGGGTCGAAGCGTTGAAGGGATCGCTGATCCCGGCCGGCGTCAATGTCAGCGTGACCCGCGACTACGGCAAATCCGCCGATGACAAGGCGAACGAACTGATCTTTCACTTGGCGCTGGCCACGGTGTCGATTGTCGTGCTGATCGGCTTTGCGATCGGCTGGCGCGAAGCGGCAGTGACCGCGATCGTCATCCCGACCACGATCATGCTGACGATGTTTGCCTCGCGCATCATGGGCTTTTCGATCAACCGGGTCAGCCTGTTCGCGCTGATCTTTTCGATCGGCATCCTGGTCGACGATGCGATCGTGATGATCGAGAACATCGCCCGCCACTGGGCGATGCACGATGGCCGCAGCCGCCAGCAGGCGGCGATCGAGGCAGTCGCCGAAGTCGGCAATCCGACGATCATTGCCACGCTGACAGTGGTCGCGGCGCTGCTGCCGATGCTGTTCGTATCGGGGCTGATGGGCCCCTATATGGCGCCGATCCCCATCAATGCCTCAGCAGCGATGGTGTTCAGCTTTTTCGTCGCGGTGATCATCGCGCCATGGCTGATGATCCGTTTTGCGCGGCAGGCGCTGACCGGCCACGAAGCCGTTGGCGGCGGGCGGATGGGCGCGCTCTATGCCCGCTATGCCAGCCGGGTGATCGCCACGCGCACCAGTGCGCGCCGGTTCCTGATCGGGGTCGGGGTGGCAACGCTGGTCGCGTGCAGCATGTTCTATTTCAAGGCGGTGGTGGTCAAGCTGCTGCCCTTCGACAACAAGAGCGAAGTGCAACTGGTGGTCGACATGCCCGTCGGCACCAGCCTTGAGGGCACCGCGCGCGTGCTTGAGGCAGCGTCGGCGGTGGCGCGGCAAATGCCCGAAGTGACCGCGATGGAGGCCTATGCCGGCACCGCCGCACCGTTCAACTTCAACGGGCTGGTGCGCCACTACTTCCTTCGCGCCGCGCCCCAGCTCGGCGATGTGATGGTCAGCCTGAAACCGATGGGCGAGCGCAGCCGGTCCAGCCATGCCGTCGCAGTTGATCTGCGCCAGCGGCTCAAGGCGATTCCCTTGCCCGAAGGCGCGGTGATCAAAGTGGTGGAAACCCCGCCCGGCCCGCCGGTGCTCGCCACGCTGCTGGCCGAAATCTATGGCCCGGACGAGGCGACGCGGCAAAAGACCGCGCTCGCATTGGAAGCGATCTTCAAATCGGTGCCATTCATCGTCGATACCGACAATTCGTTCGGCCATGCCGTGCCAACCTTGCGGCTGGTGCCAGACCGCAGCAAGCTGGACCAGTATGGCGTCAGCGAACGGCAGGTGCTCGACAGCATCGGCGCACTGATGAGCACGCAGACCTTGGGCTATGTGCCGCGCGGGGCCGATCGCGATCCGCTGCCGATCGTGCTCGGGCTCGATCAGAGCCAGCGGTCGTGGAGCGGCGGAGCGGCGGCCGGGCAATTGGCGGCAACGCCGGTAGCCATGGCGCCCTCGGGCCAGTTGCTGCCGCTGGGCGCACTGGTCGATGCGCGCAGCGAAACCGGCGGCCAGGCGATGTTCCGGCGCGATGGGCGCGGGGCGACGATGGTCATGGCCGATCTGGCCGGGCGCTACGAAGCGCCGATCTATGGCATGCTCGCGGTGGATCAGGCGGTCGATGCCTATGACTGGGCCGGCCATGGCCTGACCAAGCCGGTAATCCTGCTCCACGGTCAGCCCGATGACGAAAGCCATGCCAGCTTGCTGTGGGATGGCGAATGGGAAGTGACCTGGGTCACTTTCCGCGACATGGGCGGCGCGTTCATGGTCGCCCTGCTGGCGATCTATGTGCTGGTGGTGGGGCAGTTCGGGTCGTTCAAGCTGCCGCTGGTGATCCTGACGCCTGTACCGCTGACGCTGATCGGGATCGTGATCGGGCACATGCTGTTTGGCGCGCCGTTCACCGCCACCAGCATGATCGGGTTCATCGCGCTGGCCGGGATTATCGTGCGCAATTCGATCCTGCTGGTCGATTTCATCCGCCATGCCCGCGCGCCGGGCAAATCCTTGCGCATGGTGCTGCTCGAGGCCGGGCGGATCCGGGTCAAGCCGATCGCGCTGACGGCCGCCGCCGCGATGATCGGCGCCAGCGTGATCCTGACCGATCCGATCTTCCAGGGTCTGGCGATTTCGCTGCTGTTCGGTCTGGCATCATCAACGCTGCTGACTTTGCTGGTGATCCCCGCCATCTATGTAGTCTTGCGCGATGACGATGTGCCCTTATCTGTGGAGGCATCATGAAACCCACCGATCTGTCCGAACTCAAGGCCAATGCCGGCTACATGGCGCAACGGCTCAAAGTCATGAGCCATCCCGAACGGCTGCTGATGCTTTGCCGGATGGACGAGGGCGAGGTCAGCGTCAACGAACTGGTCGCGCTAACTGGCCTGTCGCAATCCGGAGTATCGCAGCACCTTGCCTTGCTGCGCGCGGAGGACGCGGTGCTGGTGCGCACCGAGGCCAATATCCGCTGGTACCGCCTGAAGGACCGCGTGGTTTCGGGGATCATCCACGCCTTGTGCGAACTGTGTGACGGCGCTGCTCTCGTTCCGTCCATTGCCGATGCGCCGCAAGTCTCAGCCTAGACCCCACAGCGGCTTCGCGCAGCGATGGAGCATGCCTTGAGCGCGATCGTCGTATGTCCGCATTGCCTGACCGGGAACCGGGTGCCGCCGGAGCGCCTGGCCGAACTCCCGAATTGCGGCAAATGCCACCACGCGCTGTTTTCGGGTCATCCCGTGACGGTCAACGCCAGCGGCTTTGCCGCCCATGTCGGCAAGGGGAGCTTGCCGGTGCTGGTCGATTTCTGGGCGCCGTGGTGCGGCCCGTGCAAGGTCATGGCGCCGGCCTTTGCGGAGGCTGCGCGCCTGCTCGAACCGAAGATGCGCCTGCTGAAAATCGACACCGAACAGGAACAGGCGCTCGCCGGCGCGCACGCCATCCGTTCGATCCCGACGCTGGCGCTGTTTGCCGGCGGCAAAGAGGTCAAACGGATATCCGGCGCGATGGGCGCGCGCCAGATCGTGGACTGGGCGCTGGGATGAGCGCAGAGCAGGCCGAACCTGCCTATGCGGCGCTGGGCGGCGAACCCATGGTCCGCGCGCTGGTCGCCCGCTTCTACGCGCTGATGGATATCCTGCCCGAGGCGGCAGCGTGCCGGGCAGTGCACCCGCCTTCGCTTGCCCGCGCAGAGGAAAAGCTGTTCGAATATCTTACCGGCTGGCTGGGCGGGCCGCCGCTTTACACCGACAAGTATGGCCATCCGCGGCTGCGCAGCCGGCACTTTGTTGCGCCGATCGGGCAAGCCGAAGTGTCGGGCTGGCTCGCGTGCTTTCACCAGGCCTGGCGCGAGATCGTCGTGCCATCGCCGCGCGCCGATGCGATCCTCGAACAGGTTGACCGGCTGGCCTGGCACATGGCGAACCGGCCGGCCTGATCGCACGGATCAGGCCGTGGCCGAAACCAGCCAGACGGCAAAACGCATCATCACCCCTTCGCCGACACGGTGGTGCCGCGCATAAAGCGCCATCATGTCGGCCTCAACCGTCTGGCGGATGCTGTCGGGCTGGTCCTGCAACAGCCGACCGGTGGACAGCGCGTTGACGGCAAAGGCCAGCGCGACATCGGGCGTGCTGCCCGGGCCGCCGACGGGCAATTCGCCCGAACAGGGCTCGATTTCGATGCCGTCAAATCCGGCGGTGGTCAGGATCGAGCGCAAATAATCCGTATTGTCGAACGCAAACGGGCCGGGCGTGCCGGGCACCGGCGCCGGCAAATCGACATATTGGCGCACCAACGCCATGACCGCGCTCATCCAGGGATTGTCTGTCGGTGGTGCCCAGACGGCGAGGTCGATCCGCCCGCCCGGCTTCAGCCCGCGCCGCAAATTGGCAAACGCGGCTGCCGGATCGGCAAAGAACATGCTGCCGAACCGCGAACAGAGCCGGTCGTAGGGCCCTTCCGGTACATCTGTCGTTGCTGCATCGGCGCAGATGAACCGCGCGTTGGCAAGGCCGGCCGCTGCGGCACGCCGGGTGGTTGCAGCAACCAGATCGGGCGAAATGTCGATTCCCAGCACTTCGCCGCCCGGCGCCACGAGCCGCGCGATAGCAAGGCTCGATGCTCCACCGCCAAAGCCGATGTCGAGCACGCGTTCGCCCGGCCGATAGGCCGCGCGCGCCAGCAGTGCTTCGCCAACTGGCGCAATCGTGCCTTCAAAGGCTTGCAGATTGGCCAGCCAGCGCTCACCCATCGCGCCGGCCCAATCTTCCATCGAAATGCCCTCGGGGGCGGTATCGCTGACCTCGGCCATGGGCGGGATCTCTTTCGTGTCGCGGTGAACCAATATCGTGAAATCCTGATATTGGCTCGCCGCGTCTCACGCAAGCGCTATTGGCCAGTCATCGATCAGCGCCGGGTAGCCCAAGTGCTTATGCCCAACAGCCGATAGGCCGGGCAAAACCCGACAATCCCGGTCAGCAGCGGCACGAGACCGATCCAACCAAGCGGCGTGTGCGGCCCCGTGAAGACCAGCGCCAGCAGCGCCAGGCCGACGAGAACCCGAAGCAGCCGATCGATATTTCCTTCATTGCGCATGTCCATGCCTCCTGTTTGCAAGGCACGGCATAGACCCCGGGCATCCCGCTGTATGTGACATGATCACACGCGCGCGCGATCAGACATCGCCCGCCAAGACCTTCAATCCTGCCGGGCTGACCAGCCGCACTTCGCCGCGGCCCAGTACGATCAATCCGCCGCGCGCGAATGCCGCAAGCTGGCGACTCACCACTTCGCGTGCGGATCCAATTTCGCTGGCCAGTTCCTCATGGCGGGCGACAACCCGCCCGTCCTCGCCACCCAACCGCAGCAAGGCCCGCGCCAAGCGGGCCGGGATCCCGGTCAGCGCGACATCCTCCACCAGCCGCTCCAGATCTTCAAAGCGGTCAGCCACCGCTCCAAACAACCGAGCGCGGAAAGCCGGATCCTGGATG
>Ga0316218_1004504_pt1 | contig 10555 bp, 7 predicted proteins | sample TBH18003metaG_FD_203634 | JGI IMG/M metagenome (GOLD analysis project Ga0316218, IMG submission 203634) | Freshwater microbial communities from Trout Bog Lake, Wisconsin, USA - TBH18003 | ecosystem: Environmental > Aquatic > Freshwater > Lake > Hypolimnion/Profundal zone | place: USA: Wisconsin... | reverse complement strand
GCAACCGGCGTCAACGGCAGCACCAGCGCCACCGCCAGGCTGCCGAGCAGCGTTGTCAGCATCACGCGGTTGAACGGCAGGCGCCAGAATGCGCCGCTGGTGCGGATCACCACCACCACCAGAATCTGCGTCGCCATCGATTCCACAAACCAGGCGGTGCGAAACGTGGCCTCGCCGGCGTGGAACACGTTGATAAGCAGCGCGAAGGTGGCAATGTCGAACACCGACGACAGCGGCCCCATGATCACCGCAAAATGCACCAGCGCCTTCATATCCCAGCCATGCGGCCGTTTCAGCAGCGGCGGGTCGCAATGGTCGAACGGAATGCCGGCCTGCGACACGTCATACAGCATGTTGTTGAGCAGGATCTGCACCGCCGTCATTGGCAGGAACTGCAACACCACCGAGGCCAGCGCCATCGACAGCATGTTGCCAAAGTTCGAACTCGTGCCCATCCGCAAGTATTTCATGATGTTGGCATAGGTCCGCCGCCCCTCGGCGATGCCGTCGGCCAGCACACCCAGGTCGGGGTCGAGCATGATCATGGCCGCTGCCTCGCGCGCAACATCGGTGGCGCCATCGACCGACAGCCCGACATCGGCGGCGCGGATCGCCGGCGCATCGTTGATGCCGTCGCCGATAAAGCCCACCGTGTGCCCGCGCCCGCGCAAGGCATGGACGATGCGCAGCTTCTGATCCGGGCTCACCCGTGCAAAAATATCGGTCCGGTCGACTTGCGCCGCCAGCGCATCAACCGACATTTTGGCGATATCTTCGCCGGTCAGCACATGCGCATGCGGCAATCCGATTTGCGCGGCCAGATGCACGGCCACCGCAGCGGCGTCGCCCGATACCAGCTTTATGCGCACCCCCGCATCGCCCAGCCGGGCGATCGCCGCCGGCGCGCTGGCCTTGGGCGGATCGACGAACGCGCAAAACCCGGCCAGTATCAGGCCATCGTCATCATCGGTGTCGATCCGCTTGCGCCCGGCCGCCTCCTTCCACGCGATCGCCAGCACCCGCTGCCCCATGTCGGCGCACGTGCTGATCAATGCCTCTGACCTGGCACGGATCGCCGCATCGATCGGTACCACGCTGCCATCCGCCAGCTCGACCCGCGAACACAGCCCCGCGATCGTTTCCGGCGCGCCCTTGACGATCTCGATCCGGCCGGCGCCGTCGTCATCGCCCCGCTGCACCAGCACCGAAACCCGCCGCCGCTCAAAATCAAACGGCCGCTCGTCCAGCTTGGTCCACCCGGACAAATCGACCGACGCATCATGCGCCAGCAGCGCGTCATCCAGCGGGCTTTTCAACCCGGTCTCAAACCGCGCATTCACCGCGGCCAGTTCATGCACCCGGTCGCGATCTGCCCCATCGATCCCGGGATGGCCCACCAGCACGATTTTCGATTGGGTCAATGTGCCCGTCTTGTCGGTGCACAGCACGTCCATCTGCCCCAGGTCGTGGATCGACGACAGCCGCTTCACCACGACTTTGGCCGCCGCCATCCGCTGCGCCCCGCGCGCCAGCGTGATCGTCATGATCATCGGCAGCAATTCGGGCGTCATCCCCACCGCCAGCGCCATCGCAAACAGAAACGATTCCAGCGGCGGCTTGCCCAGCGTCAACCGCGCCAACAGCACAAACAGCACCAGAAAAATCGTCAGCCGCGCAATCATCCGGCTGAACTTCGTCACCCCGAGCCCAAACGCCGTGGGCGCAACATTGCCCCCCAACGCCCCGGCAATCACACCAATCCGCGTGCGCGCGCCCGTGTTCACCATCAACGCCGTGACCGTGCCGCCAATCACCGAACTGCCGGCCAGCACCAGATTGCCCGCATCGGCAAAACCCGCCTGCGGATCGACCACCGCAGACTTCTCGACCGGAAACGATTCCCCCGTCAAAGCCGCCTGGTTCACTTGCGCGGCATTCGCCTCCAACACCACACCATCCGCCGGCACCAGATCGCCCGCCGCCAGGCTGACACAATCGCCCGGCACCAGCTCATCCACCGGCCGCTCTACCCACTCCCCATCGCGCAACACCCGCGCCGTCAACGCAATCGACCGCTTCAACGCATCCGCGGTCGCCGTCGCCCGCCGCTCCAGCGCCGTGTCCAGCCCGGTCGACGCCAGCACAATCACCATGATAATCAGAAAACTCGGCAAATCCCCCGTCGCCCCGGCCACCGTTGCCGCAAACAACAAGATCAGCACCAGCGGATCACCCAGCCGCCGCAGAAAATCCAGCCACACCGGCCGCCGCGACGCATCCGGCATCGCATTGGCCCCATACCGATCACGCCGCCTCGCCACTTCGTCAGCGGTCAGCCCCCTGCCATCCACCCCCAGCGCGGCAAGATTGGCCTGCGCATCACGCTGCCAGAATTCTGCGGCTTTGCTGTCGTCGGGCATGGCTTGATCCCTGGCTGTGGCTTGTGGTGCGAATGTGGCAGCAAGCTTTGGCAAACGCCAGTTTTGCCTCCGGCGGGCAAGGGCTATTGCCCTTGCATCCCGGTAATGGGCCGGGAAAGACCGAATAACGGTGCGATTAAGAGCACCGGCAAAATGCTGAAACGCAGCGTCCGCCGCTACCTCACCCCGCTGCGCGCGGTCCGCCTTCTCCGTGCCGGGGTGGGTACAGGGTCGCCTGGCGTTGGATTGAATTCAGGCCAGTGCCATCAGGCTGGCGTTGCCGCCTGCTGCAGTGGTGTTGATCGAGATGGTGGTTTCGCGCAGCAGCATGGCCGGGGCATAGCCGCCGTCGGCGCATGGCATTTCGGCGGTGACGATCGGGCCGGGCAAGGCGGCCAGATTGCCCAGCGCGGCGCGCACGAAGGGTTGTGATCCGGCGACCAGGGCGCGGGCATAGGGGCCGGCGTTGCGCCAGTCGCGCGGGGTTTCGATGCGTGTCAGCAGGGGGCTGGGCAGGCGGGCGATCAGGTCGGCAATCGGGGGGGCGTCGCCGAGCACCACGCGATTGCCGGCGGCCAGGGCCCAGGCGATCTGTTCGATCAGGGCATCGCGGCCTTCGGCGAGTGCCAGCACGGCGCCACAGGGGCCCAGCCGATAGCGGTTGCGTTCGCCTACCGGGCAGGGAAGGTCGATGTCATAACCCAGCGGCACATGCGGCAATGTGGTTCCGGTCAGCGCGCACCAGTGTGCCGCGGCGGGGTCGCTGGCGCCGCCGGTCAGGGGCAGGTCGGATGAGGGTTGGGTCAGGCGGGTGAGATAAAGCGGCCCGCCGGCTTTGGGCCCGGTGCCCGACAGGCCGTGGCCGCCGAAGGGTTGCACGCCGACGACCGCGCCGATCGTGTTGCGATTGACGTAAATATTGCCGGCGTGGATCGCCTCGGTCACGTCATGCAGCGTGGTGTCGAGCCGGGTGTGCAGGCCAAAGGTCAGGCCATAGCCCAATGCGTTGATGGCATCGATCAGGCGCGCCCGGTCGGCGCGGGCATAGCGCACGACATGCAGCACCGGGCCGAACACTTCGCGGGCCAGGTCGGACAGCGCGGACAGTTCGATGATCGCGGGCGCGACGAAATGGCCCTGCGCAGTGGCGGGCGGCAGCGCGATGCGGTGCACGTTGCAGCCCTTTGCGGCCATCGCGGCGATGTGATTTTCGATGGTCAACCGCGCGTCGGCGCTGATCACCGGGCCCACATCGTGTGCCAGCACATCGGTCGGGCCCAGTCGCAATTCGGCCATGGCGCCTTTCAGCATGGCCAGGATCGTGTCGGCCACGTCTTCCTGCAGGCACAGCACGCGCAGTGCCGAACAGCGCTGGCCTGCGCTGTCGAATGCCGAGGCCAGGCAATCGGCGACGACTTGTTCGGGCAGCGCGGACGAATCCACGACCATGGCGTTCTGTCCGCCGGTTTCGGCGACCAGCGGGATCGGGCGTCCGTTGTGGGGCAGACGCAGCGCCAACTGATGCTGGATCAGGCGCCCGACTTCGGTCGATCCGGTGAACAGGACGCCCGCCACTTGCGGCGCGGCCACCATTGCGGCGCCGATCGTGCCGTCGCCGGGGATGATTTGCAGCACTTCGGGGGGAATGCCCGTCGCATGGAGCAGGCGCACCGCTTGCGCAGCGATCAGCGGCGTTTCCTCGGCCGGTTTGGCCAGGACCGTGTTGCCTGCGGCCAGCGCCGCGGCGACCTGGCCGACAAAGATCGCGAGCGGAAAGTTCCATGGCGAGATGCACAGCACCGGGCCCAGGGGCGCCTGATCGCTGGCAGCATCGGCGTAGTAGCGCAGGAAATCGACGGCTTCGCGCACTTCGCTGACTGCGTTGGCGGCCGATTTGCCGGCCTCACGCACGAGCAGCGCCATCAGTGGCGCGATGTCGGCCTCCAGGGCGTTGGCCGCGGTGTGCAGGATTTCGGCGCGGCGCACCGCCGGGACTGCGGCCCATTGCGCCGCCGCCGAAGCTGCGATCCGGGCTGCCGCTCTCGCGCCTTCGGGGCTGGCATCGGTCACTTCGCCGACCACATCGTCAAACCGTGCCGGATTGCGGACGATGCGCGTACCGGCGACGGCAAGGTCGCCGGTCGGTGCGGCATCATGCCGCCGCGTTCCGACTGCGGCAAATGCCGCGGCCAATTCGGCCAGCACATTCTCATTGGCCAGATCGAGCCCCGCGCTGTTGCGGCGGGCACCCAGTATCGCGGCGGGCAAGGCAATCATCGGGTGCGGCTGGCCCAGATCGGGATCGTCGATCGGGTCGGCGATCACCTCGGCCACGGGGATCGCCGGATTGGCAATGCGGTTGACGAACGACGAATTCGCGCCGTTTTCGAGCAGGCGCCGCACCAGATAGGCCAGCAATGTCTCGTGCCCGCCCACCGGCGCATAAATGCGGCATGGTCGGCCGGGTACGACGAGACCATAGAGCGGTTCGCCCATGCCGTGCAGGCACTGGAATTCATAATCGCCGGGCGCAAAATCGGGCCCCGCCATGGCCATGATCGAGGCCAGCGTGAGCGCGTTGTGCGTGGCAAATTGCGGGAACACCGCATCGCGTACGGCGAGCAGGCGCCGGGCGCAGGCAATATAGGCCAGGTCGGTATGGCCCTTGCGCGTGTAGACCGGATAATCGCTCAGCCCATCGACTTGCGCACGCTTGATTTCGGCGTCCCAATAGGCGCCCTTGACCAGCCGCACCATGATCCGCCGACCCGAACGCCGCGCCAGATCGATGATCCAGTCGATCACCATGGGGCAACGCTTGCCATAGGCCTGGACGACAAAGCCGAGCCCGTCCCAGCCGGCCAGATCGGGATCGGTGGCCAGCGATTCGAGCAGATCGAGGCTCGGTTCGAGCCGGTCGGCCTCTTCGGCATCGATGTTCAGACCGATATTGGCGGCGCGTGCCATCAGGCACAGCTCTTTGACGCGCGGCAGCAGTTCGGCCGTGATGCGATCCAGTTGCGAGCGGGCATAGCGCGGGTGCAACGCCGACAGCTTGATGGAAATCCCCGGCCCGGCATAGACCCCGCGGCCTGCCGAGGCCGCGCCGATCGCGGCAATCGCGCTGCGATAATCGGCCAGATATCGCGCCGCATCGGCGGCGGTCATGGCGGCTTCGCCCAGCATGTCATAGCTGTAGGCGAACCCTTTGGCCTCCATCGTTCGCGCACGCGCCAAGGCTTCATCGATCGTGCGCCCGGTGACGAACTGTTCGCCCATCAGCCGCATTGCCAGATCGACCCCGGCGCGGATGATCGGCTCGCCCGCGCGTGCGATCAGCCGCGTCAAGGCGGAGCCTAGACCCTGTTCATCGATGCTGCCGACCAGTTTGCCAGTCACCACCAGCCCCCAGGTGGCGGCGTTGACAAACACCGGACGCGCGCGGTCCAGATGCGCCCACCAGTCGCCGCCGGCGATCTTGTCGCGGATCAGTGCATCGCGTGTCGCGGCATCGGGGATGCGCAACAGCGCCTCTGCCAGACACATCAGCGCGACGCCTTCGTGGGTGGAAAGCGCATATTCCTGCACCAGTTGTTCCACGCCGCCGGCCTGCGGCGTGGCGCGCAGCGCGGTGACCAGCCGATGGGCCAGATCGGTGGCCTTCGTGCGCTCGTCGGCGGTCAGGCGGGCTTCGTCGAGCAGCGCGGCCATGCAGGCGGATTCGGAGCGGCGGGTCGCAGCGGTGATTGCGGCGCGCAGGGGCGTGGCTGGACGCAAGGCGGGGGCGAAGGCGGCAAAGCTGGACATGGCGCCATCATACCATCATGCCGGATGGCAATCCGCCTTCATTGCGGTCGAATGAAACGCGAATTATCCAAAAATATGCCAACAATTGGACGTTATGACCATGATTGCACCGGATAACAGGCAACTTGATTCCTTCGATCTGAAAATCCTTGGCATTCTGGCGCAGGACGGACGCATCCCGGTCACCGACCTTGCCCAGCGCGTCGGACTTTCGCGCACACCGTGCCAGCAGCGGCTTGCCCGGTTGATCGAATCGGGCGTGATCCTGGGGTTTCGCGCGGTGATCGATCCGCGCCCGCTCGGGCTCGATCATATCGCCTATACCGAAGTGAAACTGTCCGACACGCGCGAGGCGGCGCTGCAGGATTTCAACCACGCGGTGCGGCAGATCGACGAAGTCGAGGAATGCCACATGATCGCCAGCAGCTTCGACTATCTGCTCAAAGTGCGCACCGCCAACATTGCCCGGTTTCGCGCCGTGCTGGGCGAAAAGATCTCGCGCCTGCCGCATGTTGCGTCGACTTCGACGTTTGTGGTGATGGAGGCGGTGAAGGACAGCACCGGCGCGCAAAGGGGATGACAACCCGAAGTCGCAGGCCTATGTGCCTCGCACAATGACTCGTCTGCGCGCCTTTTTCCTGCGTCATCGCGCCATGGCCTTTGCCGTGATCGCGCTGGCGCTGGCGATGAAAGTGCTGATCCCGGCCGGGACGATGATCGGCAGCGCCGCCGGCACCGTCACCATCCGCATTTGCGACGGCTATGCCGATGCCGCGCACGACACCGCCAAAGCCGTGGTGATTGCGATCAAGGGACATGGCGATTCGGGCAAAACCTCGCCCGATCATCAGGCTTGCCCCTATACCGCGCTGGGCCATGCCGGTTTGACCGGGGCTGATCCGGTCCTGCTCGCCGCGGCGCTGGCGTTCATCCTGTTGCTGGGGCTTGCCGCACCGGCCTTTCCGGCGCCGCGCCCGCTTTTTCGACTTCGGCCACCGCTGCGCGCGCCGCCCGCCCTGGTCTGACACGCTGATCCGTTTGCCCGGGTGACCGGGCACTGCGGATTGACTGCCAGACCGGGCCGACCCGCTCGCTTGCCTTCACCCTTGTGTGGCGGGCCGGCCCTCCTCCCGAAATCCGGGACCGGGGGATTCCCTTCATGTATGAAATTGAACGCCCGCATGGGTGCACGTCGGCGCAGGCGCCGGCCCGCAATCTCGTAATTCATATGCGCGAAAATCGGTCGCATCTCGGCAATGAGGCGCGTGGCGCGATGCTTGCACTCGCCCTGGCGATGATGGCAGCCGGCATTTTTCCTGCGTTGCAAGGTCATCTGTTCGTGCCGGTTGCTGCGCTGACCGGCCTTGCCCTGCTGACCTTTGCGCTCGATCTCCACACACGATCGCGGCCGGCCAGGGAATGGCTGGAAATCAACCAGGATGTGGTGCGTCACCGCGATGGCCGCGGCCGCCAGACCGAGTTGCCGCTCGGCCGCGTGCGCTTGTGCAAAGTCGGTCGAGAAGACGCGAATCTGCGCCTGTTTGTAGAGGCGCGACATGGCCGGTTTGAAATCGGCACGTGTCTCGGTCTGGGCGAACGCCGGGAACTGGCTGGGCTGATCGGTGACACGCTTGCCGATCTGCAACGCGACAGGCGCGTGGGGGCCATATGGGCATGATGCAGCTATCGCCGCGCACCGCCGCGCGCTTCGCACGTTTTCGCCGCCGCACCTGGCTGATGATCGGCGCCTGCTTTGCCTTGCGCACATTGGCCGCACTCGCCGGTCAGACCGATACCGCTTTGGCTGCGCCAGGCTGTTCCATCCATTCGGAGACGATGCCATGCTGAAATCGCTTGTTCGTTTCGTTGCGCCGGTCGCGCTGCTGGCACTCGCCGGGGCGGCCCTGGCGCACGGCTATAAACTGGGCGCGCTGACGATCACGCATCCCTGGTCGCGCGAAACTGCCCCAGGCCAGACGGTCGGCGGTGGCTTCATGGTGATTGCCAACACCAGCGATGCCGATGATCGCCTGATCGGCGCCAGCAGCCCGGCCGCGGGCAAAGTGCAGATCCATTCGATGACGATGACCGGCGGGGTCATGCGGATGCGCGAAGTGCCCGATGGCCTGGTGATTCCCGCGCATGGCCAGTTGAAACTGGCGCCGGGCGGATATCACCTGATGTTCATCGACCTGAAGGCGCCGTTGCGAAAGGGCGCGCGCATTCCCGGCACTTTGCGATTCCGCAAAGCTGGTTCGCTGAAGGTCGAATTTGCCGTCGAAGGCGTCGATTTCACCGGTCCGGACGAAGGCAACCACAATGGCCACTGAGCCTGCCGCCAAGGCCAGCCGGTGGTCTTTGGGCGCCGGCGTGGCCGTGCTGCTGGCGGTGCTGGCTGGCGGGGTCTGGCTGAACCGGCCGCATGGCGATCAAAATCCGGGTGCCGCTGCGGTGGCCGGTGAAATCGGCGGCCCGTTCACCTTGACCGCCGCAAATGGAAAACCGTTCGGGCTTGGCGATCTGGGCGGCAAGCCTTTTGCGATCTATTTCGGGTTTACCCGTTGTCCCGACGTATGCCCGACCACGCTGTCGCGGCTGGCTGCCTTGCGCAAGGCGCTGGGACCGGCGGCGGACAAGTTTGCGATCGTGTTTGTTTCGGTCGATCCGGGCCATGACAATCCGCAAGCGGTGGGCGAATACGTCAAACTGTTCAACACGCCGATCTTCGGCGTGACCGGCAGCGAGGCGCAACTGGCCCCGGTCGAAAAGGCCTATGGCGTCTATGTCGCCAAAGTGCCGCAACCGGGCGGCGACTACACTATCGATCACAGCGCGGCGATCCTGCTGATGGACCCGACCGCGCACCTCGTCGACGCGATCACGCACGACGAACCGCAAGCCAGCGCGCTCGACAAATTGCGGCGGCTGGTGAGCTGAATCATGCAAATTCGGGGGTATTACAGGTGAAAAATGCTTTGAGAACGCTGGCGCTGGGCTGCGCCACGGCCGCCATCGGCCTTGGCACAAATGTTCTGGCCGCCGACGTGGATCACGATGATGCGGCGAACCGCACCGCGATTATCGTCAACGGCATCTTGCCGAGCGCGGGCCAGACCGCGACCAAGACCGATGTGCCGATCTTTGATACGCCGATCAGCGTGCAGTCGGTCACGGCCGCGACGTTGCAGGATCAGGCGGTGGTCAGTCTGGATCAGGCGCTGGGCAATGTTTCGGGCGTGACGGTTGGCGCGGGTGGCGGGGCCGACAACGGGCAGCCTTTTTCGACCATCACCATTCGCGGTTTTGGCAGCGACAGCCATTTTCGCAATGGCGTGCGGCTGGACAGTTTTGGTTCGGATTCGGGCACCCAGGCCACGCAGATTGCCAATGTCGATAGCGTTGATGTGCTCAAGGGCCCGGCCGCGATCCTCTATGGGCAAGTCGAGCCCGGCGGGATCGTCAACATTGTCACCAAACAGCCGCTCGCCCGGCCGGCTTATGCGGCAGAGGCGCAAGTCGGCTCCTATGCGTTCTATCGCGGGGTGGCCGATGCCACCGGGCCGCTGACGGGTGACGGCAAATTGCTTTACCGGCTAATCGGCTCGGTGGAACATGCCGGATCGCCGGTCGATCTGGTTTACAACCACACGCAGTTTCTGGCGCCGTCGCTGGCCTGGATTGCTGGTGCCAACGACAAAGTGACGCTTGAAGCCGAGTACCGCTTTCTCGATGAGGGGCAGAACTATGGCTATCAATTGGGTTATGGCGCGGTGCCCACACCGCAATTGGGCGACATCCACACCAATTATGGCGAAACCTCTCCGCTGAAGGAAGTCAACTGGCTCGGCACGCTGCGCTGGAACCACACGTTTTCAAAGGCATGGTCGCTGACCGTGCAGGAATTGTACAACACCATCCATGTCAACGGCGCGGGCATTTTTCCGTTTTATCTGCAGGCGGACAGCACAGTGCCGAGCGGGTATTCGGTCGGACGCTTCGTCAACAACGTGTTCGATCACGACTATACGATTTCCAGCAATGTCGATCTGGTCGGGCATTTTACCACCGGTGCGCTGGCGCATACGCTGCTGATCGGCGGCGACTTCGTCCATTTCCTTTACGATGGCGGCATCAACCAGATCGCCGAATTCGATCCCACTGCGGCCAGTTCTATCGACGCGTTCAACCCGGTGCATCCCGGTACGGCGTTTGGCAGCCCGGCCAGCCTGCTGTTCAACGGATTGCAGAATGAAAACACCGGCGGCGCCTATGTCCAGGATCAGGTGACGCTGCCGCATGGACTGCATCTGCTGGCGGGCGCGCGGTTT
>Ga0316218_1004491_pt1 | contig 10582 bp, 8 predicted proteins | sample TBH18003metaG_FD_203634 | JGI IMG/M metagenome (GOLD analysis project Ga0316218, IMG submission 203634) | Freshwater microbial communities from Trout Bog Lake, Wisconsin, USA - TBH18003 | ecosystem: Environmental > Aquatic > Freshwater > Lake > Hypolimnion/Profundal zone | place: USA: Wisconsin... | reverse complement strand
CGGCCGGGGTTTCAAATGTCGGACCTGAAACGCCAATATAAACACCCTCTTTAAGATCAATATGGTTTTCCAAGGCAATTTTGCGCGCGAGTCTTCGAAGGTTCAGATCATACACCATACTCATATCCGGAAATCGCACGCCCAGTTCATCTAAATTAGGTCCGATAAGCGGATTATCTCCAAACATATTGATATGATCATTGATCATCATGAGATCACCAACCCTAAACCCGGGATTAAGTCCACCACTGGCATTTGACACTATTAATGTATTAATTCCCAAATAGTTCATCACTCTCACCGGGAAAGCGACCTCTTGCATATCATAACCTTCATAGTAGTGAAATCTTCCCTGCATTGCCAACACGTTCCTGCCACCCAGTTTCCCGAAAATAAGTTGTCCCTTATGCCCTTCGACAGTTGAAACAGGGAAGTTAGGAATATCGACGTAATCAATGGTCTTTAAGATCCTGATCTCTTTGACCAGTCCGCCAAGTCCTGTTCCCAATATTATTCCAATCTCGGCTTTAACTCCAGTTACTGCCTGAATAAAAGTTGAAGTTTCCTTTATTTTCTTTAACATAGTCAAGTATTTTCCGGTTGAATTCTTTTCCCGCATTATTCATGAAGCTAATTTTGACGGGAATATAATACAAACTTTGTCGGATCTCCTCCGGGATTGAATTTAGGTCCCGAAATCTGACCATATCTTTCTCAGTTGTGACTATAATTTTATTTGTATTGGGGATTGAATCAAATTTTGTTTTTATCCGATCGATATCTTTCACGGTGTACTGATGGTGATCATTGAAAATCATCTCCTGGAGATCATGCGATCCATGGGTGATATATTTTTTAAAGGGGGTTGGGTTTGCAATACCTGTTACCAATAACACAGCTAATCCACCAGTTAGCTCACCGATTGGAGCAGCCACCTCGTTTTTAAAGACCGGAATTAGATCACCATAAGAGATTCTAGAAAAATACAAACTTTGATATGGTCTGACATTCAGCTCCTTGATTATTATTCGTTCATCAATTGGTTTTATCTCGGCCGGGCACTTTGTAACGATGATAATGGTGGCCCTGGATTTATTGGAGGCAGATTCGCGCAGTCGTCCGTAAGGCAGGAGCGAATCCTTGGTAATTAAACGGTTATAATCAGTCAATAAAATATTGATTCCCGGAGTAACATACTGATGCTGGAAGGCGTCATCGAGAAGAATTACATCTGGTTTTTCGCGCATTGCGATCAATCGCCTGATCCCTCTTACACGATTGGCATCAACGGCTACGATTAATTCTTTGAATTTTAGTTTAATCTGTAATGGTTCATCACCGACCTGCCTGACTGTAGAAGTAGTTTCAACTAAATAAAATCCCCGGGTTTTTCTTTTGTAACCACGGCTCAAAATGGCCACCTTAAATTTAGCTTTTAATAAGGCCGCGATATACTCAGTGTGCGGAGTTTTACCCGTTCCACCTGCAGTAATGTTTCCAACTGAAATTACCGGCAGATCAAATTCCTTCGAAGAGAGTAACCGGAGATTAAAAAGCTCATTTCGCAGACTTACGGCAATGCCATAAAACAGAGATAAAAATTTCAGGATGAGGTACTTCACCTTATATAACTAATTAATTTCCAGATTATATGGCATCCTCGCATAAATACCGTTGGCGTGCACCTCACGTGAGAAATTCTCCCACAAATGGTATGTTTCTCCTAGTTTTGATTGTAATATACTATTTTGCATTTTAGTCGAGAAACTCTTCATCAGCTCTTCGAAAGTATCCTTCTGTTTTGGAAGTTCTTTAATCCGGTAATGCTGTATTTTAGCTTTGGCCGCTGCAAGTTTCACAGCGTCGTTAAGCCCCCCGAATTCGTCAACCAATCCAATCAGTTTTCCGTTTTCCCCGCTCCAGACGCGTCCCTGTCCGATTGAATCGACGAAGGTAGTCGTTTTCTTCCGGCCATCAGCGACATGGGAGATAAAGGTATCGTAAGTCGATTCAACATAGGTTTGCATTAAATTCCTTTCGAAAGGGGTCATTTTACGTGTAATTGAAGGCATGTCGGAATGCTGGTTGGTCGAGACATTGTCAAAGGTAATCCCGATTTTATCGGTAAGCAAGCCGCTAAGATTCGGGATGGTTCCAAATACGCCGATTGATCCGGTAATTGTTGTTGGATTTGCCAGAATTGCATCTGCGCCACAGGCAATATAATATCCGCCTGAAGCAGCATAATCACCCATCGAGACAATAACCGGTTTTACCTTTTGGGCAAGGATAACCTCGCGCCAGATCACTTCAGAGCCATATGCCGAGCCGCCGGGTGAATTCACCCGGATAACGATAGCCTTGACTGCCGAATCGGTTCGGGCTTCCCGAATACCCTTGGAAACTTCCTTTGAATCAATCTGATAAGGGCCATCACTTCCGCCATCGATTTCACCCTCTGCGTAAACAATTGCGATTCGGTCCCTGGCTAATCCTCCTGTTCCAGGTGTTTTTGGAACTTTATCATATTCCACGACTGAAACCACCGGGATTTCATCATTTGCTCCAAGTCCGGTTAGCTTTCTGAAATCGGATAAAACCTGGTCCTTATATTTCAGATTATCAAAAAACTTATGTTTCAACGCTTTATCCGCCTTTTGAAAAGTCATCACTCCATCTGCATAGCTGTTCAGGCTATCAACAGGTACCCCACGTCGTTCTGAAATCCCATTCAGCACATGATTCCAAATACTCTTCAGGTAAACAGTGGTCTGCTCGCGGCTTGCATCCGACATCTTATCAAACAGATAAGGTTCGACAGCCGATTTAAACTTGTTATTCTTTCCCCGAACAACCTGCATTTCAATTCCAAACTTATCCATTGCTTTCTTGAAGAAGGTATGTTCTGCGTTAAGTCCGCGGAAATCAAACATTCCCATCGGATTCAACATCAAGCTATCTGAGGTTGTAGCCAGATAATAAGCCTTTTGGGAGATCATGTCAGCATAGGTATAGATGAATTTACCCGATTTCCGGAAATCGATCAGTGCATTTCGGATCTCCTCAACTGTAGCATATCCGGCATTAATTTCAGAGAGTTCCATATAGATCCCCTTAATACGGTCATCTGTTTTGGCTTTTTCAATACAGCCAAGAATCTGGTTCAAGCCCGTTGTATTCGACATTTTAATACCTGGCAATTCAAGATCCTCAAATGGATTATTGGATTTTCGCTCCACAATCCGGCCATCCAACTTGAGCATCAGCAATGACTGGCTCTTAATCGTAACAATCTGATCTTTAAAGGATGTAAGGGCAGATATCGTTCCGATCAGGAGGAGTATCAGCAGAATTGAGGCTGCGACAATGGCAAGTAATGATGCAAAAAAGGCTTTCCAAAAAATTTTCATCGGTAATGTGCTATATTGAAATGACTGTAAAATCTAATTTTTCCTTTATTATCCGTATTATTGTTGATATAAATTATGCAAATTTATAAATAATGGCTGAGGTATTTATCCTTTTGGGTGGTAATGTGGGAGATAAGGCTAAAATATTTGAAGAAACCCGAAAATTGATCGGTGAAAGAATTGGATTGATCACCAAAATGTCTTCCGTTTATGCGACCGAATCGTGGGGATTTAAATCAGACCTCTTCTGGAACCAGGTATTAGTCCTTGAATCCAGGCTCAATCCATTCAAGATACTTACCCTGACACAATCTATTGAAACAGTGATAGGAAGGTCAAAAAAACATTATCCAACAATGGATCTTGCAATTATGAAGACCGGATTATCGATATTGACATCCTTTTTTATGACAATTTACAGTTAGATACACCCAGGCTCACGATACCTCATCCAAAAATCGGAGAGCGAAGATTTGTATTGGTTCCATTAAATGAGCTGGAACCTGAAAAATACCATCCGGTTTTACAGATAAATATGAAGGAGTTGCTATGGATATGTCCCGATCGGTTAAAAGTTGAACGATTGGTTGAATAAAAAATTTATACAAATCTGACGATATTTGGTAAACCCCAATTAGAGAGGTATGAGTAGAACTAAATCAACCGTAAATTTTGCTGATAATTAAAGACTTATTACACCAACCCTTCGTCAGCAAAACTGAAATATCCACTCTGGGTAATGATCAGATGGTCGAGTAAAGGAATATCCATAATCATGCCGGCCTCCTTTAATTGTTTGGTTATTTTGCGGTCAGCCTCACTTGCTTCCAGATTTCCGGATGGGTGGTTATGGGCAAAAATAAGAGAAGTGGCATGTTTTTCGAGCGCCATTTGAAGTACCAGTCGGACATCAATAACTGTTCCGGTAATACCACCCTGACTGAGCCGCCGCGAATCGATGACCTTATTTTGCCGGTTCAGAAAAAGAGCCCAGAATTCCTCATGAGGAAGATCCCCAATCAGCGGTCGTAAGTAACTGGCAACATCGTTACTTCCCGTAATTTTATTCATCTCAAGAGCGGAAGAATGGTTTCTGCGCCTGCCCAGCTCCATCGCTGCAAGGATAGAGATCGCTTTGGCATCTCCAATGCCTCTGAACGATTTTAGATTTTCAATATTCAGCTTACCCAGTTCATTCAGATTATTCTTCACATTCTCCATAATGCGTCGTGAAAGCTCAACAGCTGTCTCCTCGTTATTCCCTGACCCGATCAGCACTGCAATTAGCTCGGCATCGGTCAGAGATCCTATTCCCCTGTATAAAAGTTTCTCGCGAGGACGATCTTCAAGCGCCCAATCCTTAATCGGCTTTCGTTGATATGCTTCCATGATCAGTGGATTCTATTAAATGGTGGCCTCAAACAAATTTACCAAATAAAAAGGAGAATAACAAAAAAAGCCCACCCGATTAAGGATGAGCTTCTGAGGATATTTTATGACCAGAAACTACAGGCTGTTAACGTGTAATGCGAGGCTTGATTTCAGGTTGGAAGCTTTGTTTTTATGAATAACATTCTGCTTTGCAAGCTTATCCAACATCGTAGCTACCTTTGGGAAGAGCTCAGCTGCCGCTGCTTTCTCAGTTGTTTCACGAAGTAAACGAACCGCATTACGGGTTGTTTTTGAATAATATTTGTTGTGCAGACGACGTACTTCACTCTGCTTAGCCCTTTTAATAGCCGATTTATGATTTGCCATTTTTAAAAAATTTCTTGTTCTAAAATTTTGTAGTCTGTAGGGGATTCGAACCCCTATGGCAAGAATGAAAATCTTGAATCCTAACCCTTAGATGAACAGACCATCTGATTATATTTCCCCACTGTTTGGGGTCGTAAAAGTAATACTATTTTTTTAATCAGCGATCAATTCAACTTTTAAAATTGGAAAAATAACACTGATTGCTGTTTTATTTTAGCGTTGCAAAGAAAAGAACTATTTCTCAGAATGGCAAATTCAATCTAAAAAAAAATACACAATTATAATTCATTATAAATCACTGACAATGAATGATTGTCAGCGATTCTGCCATAAAAGAGAATACTAAAAATCAGTTTTTTTATATCTTTACACCGAAATTCAGTACTTATAAGGTGTCATCTGTACCCCACTTAGGGTGCAGAGCAATATTATCATACTGAAGACTTCAAAATCAGACCAGACTATTGCACTATGTATCCCTGATGAATATTAATAATTAAGAACCAATAAAAATGAAATTCAACTTATCTGTTATTGGAGGATTGGTAATTATCCTCACTATAATTTCAGCTTGCGGACCATCGCAGAGCAAACTTGCTGCGAAAAAGATCAGGATCTCTGAGTCACTTCTGGCAAAAGGTGATACCTTGAATTGCTTGTTGAGTCTTGATTCAATCCCTAAACTCTATCCTGAAGCCGGTTCAGAACTCAAGACGGCCATCCGGATCAGTAATCAGATCTACACCACCCAATTGGCAAAACAACGCGGTAATCTGGCCGCAGCGAAAACTGCGATCCAGACCTTAATCAAGGAATTCAAACCCGAAAAGGGGGAATTTGAAAAATATACCGTTTACATACCAAACCGTCAGGTATTTGATAAAAGCTGGTCCCGCTCTTTTGTCCAGGTTTATCTGAATGAAAAAGGGGATCTGACCCTTGCAAGCAACTACTATGGGGAACAATGGATAAATCACACGTCGCTACGAATTGATACAGAAGGGCTTACAGTTAAAACAGACTCGATTCCTCTTGACAACCTCAATAACCATCATAATGATTTTGGAGGATCCAACTGGGAGAAGGTCACTTACAGAGGGGCACAGGCCGACCTGGTGATTGCCATGATCGCTGCTAACCGGGACAAAAAGCTCAAAGCTGTTTTCAAGGGGAAGACATCCTACATCATGTGGCTGGAAGATTATGACAAGAAGGCAATTAAGGAATCCTATGAACTCTCAAAAGCCTTCAGAACTAAACGTGAAGCTGAAAAGATGATTCCGGTTCTGGAGAAAAAGATCAAAGATTGAGACCAAAATAAAGTGACCGGCCAACTATTCATGATTTGAAAGTCAACCGGTCACTATTTTTATGAATTGAGGTATTTATCAATCTTCCTGTGCGGCAATCAGAATCTCCATGATCTTCCTGCCGGCGGCAGCAACAGAGGTCCCGGGACCAAATATCGCCACAACCCCTGAGTCATAAAGGAACTGATAATCCTGGGCAGGGATTACACCTCCGGCAATTACCATAATATCTTCACGGCCGAGCTTTTTCAACTCTTCCATAACCGATGGTATGAGGGTTTTATGCCCGGCAGCGAGTGAAGAGACACCCAATACATGCACATCGTTTTCGACAGCCTGTTTGGCGGCTTCAGCGGGTGTCTGGAACAACGGTCCCATATCCACATCAAAACCAAGGTCTGCATAACCTGTAGCCACAACCTTAGCTCCGCGGTCATGGCCATCCTGTCCCATCTTTGCAATCATAATCCGGGGTTGACGCCCCTCTTTTTCAGCAAACTTATTGACAAGCTCGATGGCTTGTTCAAAATCTTTGTCATTTTTAGCTTCTGATGAATACACGCCTGATATGGTTCTAATGGTTGCTTTGTAACGTCCTGCAATCTTCTCGCAGGCGAAGGAGATCTCGCCCAGAGAAGCTCTCTTTTGAGCAGCTATGATGGCCAGTTCGAGTAAATTCCCTTCGCCAGTCTCGGCACATTTGGTAATAGCATCAAGGGATTCAATTACTTCGGCTTCATTACGTTCAGCCCGAAGTTTATTCAACCGTTCAATCTGCGAAAGTCTGACAGCTGTATTGTCGATATCCAGAATGTCAATTGGATCCTCCTTCTCAAGCCTGTATTTATTTACGCCAATAATTGCCTGGGTTCCCGAATCGATACGACCCTGTGTACGGGCTGCTGCCTCTTCAATACGCATTTTCGGCACTCCTGTTTCAATGGCCTTTGACATTCCGCCCAAAGCTTCAACCTCTTCGATTAAAGCCCAGGCTTTTTTGACCAGGTCGTTGGTTAAAGATTCAACATAGTAGGAACCTGCCCATGGATCGAGTGAGCGGCATACTTCGGTCTCCTGCTGAATATACAGCTGTGTATTCCGGGCAATACGTGCCGAGAACTCGGTCGGAAGGGCAATCGCTTCGTCAAGGGCATTGGTATGGAGTGACTGGGTATGTCCAAGAACAGCCGCCATAGCCTCAATACAGGTGCGACCTACATTGTTATAAGGATCCTGCTCGGTAAGTGACCATCCGGAGGTTTGGGAGTGTGTTCTCAAGGCCATTGACTTGGCACTTTTGGGATTGAATTGTTTAACCAGTTTAGCCCAGATCATCCGTGCCGCGCGCATTTTGGCGATCTCCATAAAATGGTTCATCCCAACTGCCCAAAAGAATGATAATCGGGGAGCAAAAGCATCAACGGTTAATCCCGCCTTTATTCCTGTCCGGATATAATCCAGACCGTCAGCCAGGGTGTAAGCCATTTCGATGTCAGCTGTAGCTCCGGCTTCCTGCATGTGATAACCCGATATGGAGATCGAGTTAAATTTGGGCATGTATTTGGAGGTATATTCAAAAATATCGGCGATAATCTTCATTGAGAATTCCGGCGGATAAATATAGGTATTACGCACCATGAACTCTTTGAGGATATCATTTTGAATTGTACCTGCCAGTTCTTCAAGTTTTGCTCCCTGTTCCAGGGCAGTGACAATATAGAAGGCCAGAACCGGGAGAACTGCCCCGTTCATGGTCATCGAGACCGACATTTTATTCAGCGGAATATTGTCAAAAAGGATCTTCATATCAAGGATCGAATCGATAGCAACACCAGCTTTCCCAACATCACCTACCACACGTGGATGATCGGAATCGTATCCGCGATGGGTGGCCAGGTCAAATGCAACGGATAGCCCTTTCTGTCCGGCAGCCAGGTTACGGCGGTAGAATGCATTCGACTCTTCTGCCGTAGAAAATCCGGCATACTGACGTATAGTCCAGGGCCTTGTGACGAACATGGTTGAGTAAGGTCCGCGTAAGAATGGTGCGATACCAGCGGCATAATTCAAATGGCCGAGACCTTTGATATCATCCCTGGTGTATACGCTTTTCACCGGAATCAACTCAGGAGTCATCCAGATGTTTTCAATTCCGGTTTCCTTTCCCGTCTCCTCTGCTGAACAGCATGGTTTCGGGGTATTTGTGATATTTATTTCTCTAAAATCAGGTTTCATAACAGCTCCTATTTTATCCCAAGTTTATTATTATAACCAGTCAGTGACTCCAGTAAATTGGTCTTCACATGAATGAAATTCTCAATACCGATCGCCTTGAGTTCCTCCGAACAAGCCGGAGCTCCGGCAACTACAAAGATTGCTTTGCCTTTCAATTGACTGTAAACCTGAGGTGCAAATCCGGCATATTCATCATCTGAGCTACAGATTACCACGATATCTGCCGATGCTTCAAGGGCTGCCTTGACACCAGCTTCAACCGATTCAAAAGCATTATTATCAACTACCTCATAGCCTGCGACGGCAAAGAAATTTGAGGAAAATTGTGCCCGGGCTTTGCTGAATACAAGGTCACCAATGGTAAGCATAAAGGCCTTTGGTCGCTTATTGTCAGCCGAAAAACGATCGGTAGAATACCTGAGCGCCTCCAGCTGACGTGCACTACGGCATAATTTAATGGTCTCGACTTCAGTATCTTTGGAGGTCTGGTCAACCGCTTCAAACAGCTGGTTGTTTAATTCACTACTGATCTGTTCTGTATAATTCGGGAACTGATTAACACCAAGGACATTATCCCTTCGGGTAGCTACGCCTTTGGTCCGTTTTGCAGCCATTTCATTCACCAGCGACTGAACAAATCCTTCACGAAAGGCAGCAATAAAACCACCCTTTTCCTGGATCTCGAGGAAAATCTTCCACGCCTGTTCAGCAACCGCAGCGGTCAATGATTCAATATAATAAGAACCGGCAGCCGGATCTGCAATTTTATCAAAATGAGCCTCCTCCTTAAGGATAGCCTGCTGATTCCGTGCAATCCGTTCAGCAATTTCTGTAGGTTGTTCGTAAACCACATCAAACGGATTGATAGTCAGAGAATCTGTTCCGCCCAGGGTTGCAGACATCGCTTCAGTTTGTGTCCGCAACAGATTTACATAGGAATCATATATGGTCTTGTTCCAGACCGATGTCTCAGAGTGGATATGCATTTTACTTGCACAGAGGCAATAACCCTCACTGCTTTTATTGTCGCATTCGCATTTTGGCTGGTACGCCTGGACTATCTTAGCCCATAACATTCTGGCTGATCGAAGCTTGGCTATTTCCATGAAATAGTTTCCCCCAATTCCAAAGTTGAAACGGATCCTTGGTGCAACCTTTCCGGCATCCAATCCAAGGTCGGTTAACCGGGTCAGATATTCAACGCCGACTGCCAGGGAGAATCCCAATTCCTGGACTAGCGATGCCCCGGCATTGTTAAAATTCCGGCCATTAACTCCAATAATTTGAATTTTGGGATAATCAGCAGCCGACTCCAAAACTTCCTTTACGCGGATAAATGCCTCCGATTCGGTTGAGCAGAATTTTCCTTTTAACGTAAAGACTCCAACAGGATCGAGGTTGACAGAGCCCTTCACTTTGGAAGGATCAGCCTTTTGCTCTTTCAGAAAGGTAACCAGACTTCGGACCAAAGGTGGGTTTTTGCAGGTCATCACAAAATTAACCTCTGTTTTTTCAAGGTCAATTCCATTACAAAGAACCTTTAGATCGCCAACACTAATTTCCTGGCAGGTTTTAAAAACAAACCCAATCGAGGTGACCCCTTTTGATAGCACCTCCAACGCTTTCCGGTTCGCTGCAGCCAATTCGGCCACGTCAATCTCCTGCCGGACCAACCAGTTGTTCCCGGTTTTGTGATTACCCCGCACATAGGGGAATTGCCCCGGCAAGGTATCAACGAATTCGAGCCCGCTTAAATTTTCGTCCCGATAATACGGACGCACTTTAATCCCTTCATTGGTAGACCAGATTAATGTCTTGTCGTAATCTTTACCCTTAAGATCAGTGCGGATTTGAGATTCCCAGGTTTCC
>Ga0316218_1004490_pt1 | contig 10585 bp, 4 predicted proteins | sample TBH18003metaG_FD_203634 | JGI IMG/M metagenome (GOLD analysis project Ga0316218, IMG submission 203634) | Freshwater microbial communities from Trout Bog Lake, Wisconsin, USA - TBH18003 | ecosystem: Environmental > Aquatic > Freshwater > Lake > Hypolimnion/Profundal zone | place: USA: Wisconsin... | reverse complement strand
ATTCCAGAACTCCGCCGAACCATAAGTCTCGACGACCTTGGGACAGGTGTGGCTGACAAGACAGCGGTCGAGCAGGCCGGACAACGGCACGCCCGGACGCGCCGCATCGGCGCGGTCTTCCCACCATACCGGACCTTCGCTGCCGGGCTGGTAGATGGAGGCGGCGCCGCCGGCATTGATGAAGCGCAAATTCATCGCCAGCTGGCGCGGTCCGACGATGGGGAGCAAGCCGTCGAAGATGATGCGGCCATCCTCGGCGGCGTTGAAATCCAGATGCACCAGGCTGCGCAGGAAATTCGCGGACTGGCTTGTGCCGCGGGCGGTCGCCCATTTGAGCCGGCCGGCCAGAGGGTTGGCATTGCCCGACGAATCCGCACCGGCATAGCGCAAGAAGGCGATCAGATCGCGCGTGGCGGCGAAGCCGATGCCCATGACCATGGGATCTTTGGCGCGGAAGGTAAGGTTGTAGGCAAATTTCGGATCGAAGCCGTTCTTCAGGCACAACATGGTCAGATCGGGCGTGCCCGGAAATGGCTTTGCGGAACAATCCGCCAGCGCCCAGTCGGTACGCGCAATCTCGACCGGCTCGGCAATGTCGCTGCTGGTGCGGGTGAGCCGCGCACCTTCTGCTGTCGCCGGGAGATAGTTGCGGCCCAGTTCGGTGCCCGGATTGGCGAAAATGGGCAATGTCGCCGTACCGGCAGGCATGTCCACGAAGCGCACAAAGGCCGGGCTGAGCAGCGGCGAGCCGTCAGGGCTGTGCGCCACCGGCACCCGGATGGTCTGGGTCCCGGCCCGCGCCGGCAGATCGCCCTGCCAGCCGCTGACAAGGCCGACATGCCCATCGGGGAAATAACCCGCCGCGCCTGAACCCCGGTTGACCACCTGATACATCAGCAGGCCGCTTGCCTTGGCCATGTCCACCGGCTTGATGATCTGGAAGGTGGCGGAATATTCGACCCGCTCCCGGGCGTTTCGCACGGCCAGGCCGATATCGGTGATGATCCGGTTATGGGCGTTGGCGGGATCGAGCGCGCCTTCGAAATGACCGCTCAGGACCTCGAATTTCGCGTCCTTCGGATAGGGCGCGCGGGATTCGATGACAAATTTCGTCACCGCGCCTTGCGCGGCGGATGCGAACAGCAGGCAAAACGCCGTCGCGGCGATGCGGGTTTTCATGCCCCCTCCAACTGCTCCTGCGGCCGCATGCGGAAACTCAGCCCCATGCCGATCAGCATCAGCACCATGCTGCCCAGGAACGGCAGCTCCCAGTTTCCGGTCAGATCGATCACAAGGCCGGACACCACCGGGCTGATGATCGCGGCCAGCGCCGAACCGGTGTTCATGATGCCGCTGGCGGTGCCCGAAAATTCCGGGGCGATGTCCATCGGCACCGCCCAAATCGGCCCGATGGTCAGTTCGGCGAAGAAGAACCCTGCCGACAGGCAGGCCAGCGAAACATAAAGATCATGGCTGAACATCAGCGGGATCAGCGCCAGGCAGGTCATCGCCATGCAGACCGCCACCATCAGGCTGCGGGCGCGGTTCAGGTTGCCGGTGCGCCGCAGGATGGCATCCGTGATGACGCCGCCCAGCGAGTCGCCGACAACCCCCGCGAAAAACACCGCCGAGGAAAAGAGCGCGGACTTGGCGAGGTTAAGATCGTAACTGTGCAGGAAATATTGCGGGATCCAGCTCAGGAACAGCCACAGCGTCCAGCCATAGCAGAAATACACCACCGTTACCGGCAGCATGCGTCGCAGCAACCGCGACCAGGGCACTTTGGCGATGCGGGCGCGTGGTAGCGGCAGGGCCGCCAGCTCCTCTTTGGTGATCCCCGGATGGTCGGCCGGGTTTTCGCGGAAGACCAGCATCCACAATCCCAGCCAGAGGAAACTGATGACGGCACAAGCGAAGAAGGACGCACGCCAGCCATAGGTCGCCATCACCACCACGATGATGCCGGGCGCCGCCGCGTTGCCGACACGGGCCGCCGCATGGGTGATGCCCTGGGCAAAGCCGCGATCGCCTTTCGCCACCCAGCGCGACATCGCGGCGGTGGCGGCCGGAAAGGTCGCCCCTTCGCCCAGCCCCAGCAGCAGGCGCGCCGCCAGCAGCGAGTAAAGGCCGCCCGCCAGGCCGGTGAGCACCGTCGCGCTCGCCCAGATCAGGCTGCAGACAATCAGGGTGCGGCGGGTGCCGAAGCGGTCACTGACCCAGCCGCCGACAATCTGGAATACCAGATAAGGATAGGCGAAGGCCGAGAACACCAGGCCGATCTGCGTCTTGGTGAGATGGAAATCCCCGCCGAAACCGTCCGCCGCCGTGCTGACATTCACCCGGTCCAGATAGGTGATGAAATACATCAGGCACAGCAGCGCCAGCACCGCGGTCGTCGGGCGAAAAAGCTTGGTCACGGCATGTTCCCCATCACCGCCATACCGCTGGCAGTCTTATCGTTGTTCGTCTATGCGGCCAGGCTCCGTGCCGGATGCGCGGCAAAATATTCCATCGCGGCCTGGACGCCGCCACCGGCCAGGTTCACGCCCGCCAGCTTCAGCCCCATCTCGCAGCCCGCCAGTGTCGCCAGCAAGGTGAGGTCATTGCTGTTGCCCAGATGGCCGATGCGGAAGGTGCGGCCCTTCAGCTTGCTGAGGCCCGCGCCCAGCGACAGGTCGAAGCGCTCCAGGATCATCTTGCGCAGCGCGTCGGCATCGATCCCCGGCGGCAGGATCACCCCGGTCAGGATCGGCGAATGCAGCGCCGGGTCGGCGCACTGCACCGGCAGGCCCCAGGCATCGACGGCGCCGCGCACACCCGCCGACCAGCGCTTGTGGCGGGCGAAGATGTTCTCCAGCCCTTCCGCCTCGATCATCTCCAGCGCTTCCGACAGGCCATAGAGAAGATTGGTGCTGGGCGTATAGGGGAAATAGCCGGTCTTGTTGGTCTCGATGATCTCGTCCCAGGCCCAGAAGGAACGGGGCAGCTTCGCAGTTTTCGACGCATCGAGGGCGCGCGGCGACAGAGCATTGAAGCCCAGTCCCGGCGGCAGCATCAGGCCCTTCTGCGAGCCGCTGATGGTGACATCTACGCCCCATTCGTCATGGCGGTAATCGGCGCTGGCCAGCCCCGAGATGCTGTCCACCAGCAGCAGCGCCGGATGCTTCGCCGCGTCGATGGCGCGGCGCACGGCGGCGATGTCGGAGGTGACGCCTGTGGAAGTCTCGTTGTGCACCACGCACACCGCCTTGATGCGATGTTCCCTGTCGGCGCTCAGGCGCTCCTCAATCAGGCTCGCCTGCACGCCATGGCGCCAGCCGGGCGCATTGGGCAGCGCCGCATCCGTGCCCTGCCAGCCCAGGATCTCGGTCGAAAGCCCCAGCCGCCCCGCCAGCTTCGCCCACAGCGCGGCGAAATGGCCGGTCTCATACATCACGACATGATCGCCGGGGCTCAGCACATTCGCCAGCGCCGCCTCCCACGCCCCGGTCCCCGAAGAGGGATAGATCATCACCGGATGTTGCGTCTTGAAGATGCGCTTGATCCCCGCCAGCAGCTTCAGGCCCAGGGCGCCAAACTCCGGGCCGCGATGGTCGATCGTGGGCAGGCTGATGGCACGCAGGATGCGGTCGGGCACCGGACTGGGCCCCGGAATCTGCAGGAAGTGATGGCCGACAGGATGAAAATCCAGGTTGAGCATTCCGGTCCCGGCTATTTTTGTGCGCATCAAATTGCTATGGATAAGCGCAGATTGCAAACAAGATGGCGTCTATGCTGCACCTGCGGTCTGGTGCCGAAAGCCACCCATGCTGACCATCCCCGGCAACGAAACCAGCCGCCTCCTGGCCCGGCGCCTCACCGCCGAGACCGAAGGCGAAGTGCTGTTCGATGCCGCGTCGCGGGGCCGCTATGCCACCGACGCTTCGATCTATCAGGTCATGCCGGTCGGCGTGCTGGTGCCGAAAACGCAAGCCGATGTCGCCACCGCCATCGCCATCGCCCGTGACCTGAAGGTGCCAGTGCTGCCGCGCGGCGCCGGCACCAGCCAGTGCGGCCAGACGGTGGGCGCGGGCCTGGTGATCGACACGACCAAGCATCTGCGCCGCGTGCTGGATGTGGATGCGCAGGCCCGCACCGCACGCGTGGAGCCCGGATTGGTGCTGGATCACCTCAATGCCGCCCTGAAGCCGCATGGACTGTGGTATCCGGTCGATGTCTCCACCAGCGCCCAGGCGACGCTGGGCGGCATGGCGGGCAACAACAGTTGCGGCTCGCGCTCCATCGCCTATGGCAACATGGTGCACAACGTCTTGGGCGTACGCGCCTGGCTGGCGGACGGCGCGGATGTTGATTTCGGTCCGGTCACGGGCCTGGGCGGTCGCGCGGCACAGATCGCCGGCTTCGTGCGCGATCTGGCCGCCACCCATCGCGCCGAGATCGAAGCGCGCTGGCCCAAGGTGCTGCGCCGGGTGGCAGGCTACAATCTGGATATTTTCCACAACCAGAATACGCGGCCTTACACCAGCGATGGCAGCGTCAACCTGGCCCATCTGCTGGTCGGCTCGGAAGGCACCCTCGCCTTTACCCGCGAACTGACGCTGAAGCTCGCGCCGCTGCCCCGCGCCAAGGTGCTGGGCGTGGTCAACTTCACCAGCTTTCATGCCGCGATGGATGCGGCCCAGCATATCGTCACCCTGGGCCCCAGCGCGGTGGAACTGGTCGATCGCATCATGATCGACCTCAGCCTTTCCAATCCCGCCTTCCGCCCCACCATCGAGACCGCGCTGATCGGCAGGCCCGACGCCATTCTGCTGGTGGAATTCAGCGGCGACGACAAGGCGGCGCTGACGCGAAAACTGGCCGACCTTTCGGCCCTGATGGGCGATCTTGGCCTGCCCGGCAGCGTGGTCGAGATGGCGGACGACGCATCGCAGAAGAATTTGTGGGAGGTCCGCAAGGCGGGCCTCAACATCATGATGAGCCTGAAAGGCGACGGCAAGCCGGTCAGCTTCATCGAGGATTGCGCCGTGCCGCTGCCGCATCTGGCGGAATATACCGCGGCGCTGACCGAGGTCTTCGCCCGCCACGGCACCCATGGCACCTGGTATGCCCACGCCTCCGTCGGCACCCTGCATGTGCGGCCGATCCTGGACATGCGGCGGGGCGGCGCGATCAAGATGCGCGCCATCGCCGAGGAAGCCGCCGAACTGGTGCGCAAATACAAGGGCGCCTTCAGCGGCGAGCATGGCGACGGTCTGTGCCGCGGCGAATGGATCGCCTGGCAGTTCGGGCCCGCGCTGAACGACGCCTTCCGCGCCATCAAGCGCGAGATGGACCCGGCGGGCCTGTTCAATCCCGGCCGCATCATCGACCCGCCGCGCATGGATGACGGCGCCCTCTTCCGCACCCCGCCGCCGGGAACGGCGCACCCTTATGAAGTGCGGGCCTACCAACCCGCGCTCGACTGGTCGGACTGGGATGTGCAGAACGATCCCGTTACCGAGGCGGTGTCCGCGCCCGGCAGCGGCGGCGACCCGGCGCACGGCTTCGCCAAGGCGGCGGAGATCTGCAACAACAACGGCCATTGCCGCAAATTCGACGCCGGCACCATGTGCCCCAGCTATCGCGTCACCCGCGACGAGCAGCACACCACCCGCGGCCGCGCCAACACGTTGCGGCTGGCGCTTTCGGGCCAGCTTGGTCCGGACGCCCTGACCGGTCCGGCGATGCGCGACGCCATGGAATTGTGCGTCTCCTGCAAGGGCTGCCGCCGCGAATGCCCGACCGGCGTGGACATGGCGAAAATGAAAGTGGAGTTTTTGCACGCCACCAAGGCGAAGCACGGCTTCACGCTGCGGGACCGGCTGGTCGCCCACCTGCCGGACTATGCCGCCGCCCTTGGCCGCGTCGCCTTCCTGCCCAACCTGCGCGACCGCCTGCCGGGGCTGGCATGGCTCAGCGAAAAACTCACCGGCCTGTCGGCCCGCCGTTCGCTGCCGCGCTGGCGGCGCGACAATTTCTGGCGCAGCCATGACCGCGCCCTGTTCGTCGGCCGCGAAACGGTGCTGGCGGCGGCCAAGGCGGGCAGCAATGTCGCGGCGCTGTTCGTGGACACGTTCAACGGGCATTTCGAGACCGAAAACGCCATCGCGGCCGCGCAGCTTCTGAACAAGGCCGGTTACGCGCTCTATCTGGTGGCCAAGGATGACGGCCAGCATTGCTGTGGCCGCACGTTCCTGGCGGCGGGCATGGTCGACAAGGCGCGGGCGAAGCTGGCGGCGCTGATCGACGATCTGGCGCCCCTGGCGGAGGCGGGCATCGCCATTGTCGGGCTGGAACCATCCTGCCTGCTCACCCTGCGTGACGAAGCCCTGGCGATGGGATTGGGCGACAAGGCACGCGCGGTTTCCCTCCAGGCGCTGCTGCTGGAGGAATTCCTGGCCCGCGAAGCCAAAGCAGGGCGCTTTGCGCTTGCCTTCCGCGCGGCGGGCGCACCGATCCTGCTGCATGGCCATTGCCACCAGAAGGCCTTCGGCGCCATGACGGCAATCCTGGATGTGCTGCGCCTGATCCCGGGCGCGAAACCGGAACTGATCGAAACCTCCTGCTGCGGCATGGCGGGAAGTTTTGGCTATGACCATTACGACATGTCGATGCGGATGGCCGAACTCAGCCTGTTGCCCGCCGTCCGCCAGCAGCCCGGCGCCATCATCGTCGCCGGCGGCACAAGCTGTCGCCACCAGATTGCCGACGGCGCCGCCCGCGAGGCTGTCTCGACGGCAACGCTTCTGAACATGCTGAGCGAAACCGTGCCGGTGCGGCCGACATCCTGAGACAACAAGGCCGGCACCCGGCAGGGCGGCCCGGCATCGCCGCCTAGTAGCGGTTCGGCGCGCCTGGCGTGGGCAGGTTGGTGAGAAGCTGCGCGCCACTGGCATGCGCGTGGGCCAGCGCACCCGCGAGGGTGATGCCGGTGCCGGAGACAGAGGCCCCCGCCGCATGCGCTGCAGTCAGCGGCCGGGTGACGGTGATCCGCGCCCCGCCGGGGCCGCCACCGACCGCCGCGACGGTCGCACTCTCCCGCTCAATGATGATGGCTTGACCGACGCTGAAACCGGCCGGACTGGCGACAGGGATGACGGTATCGCCAGCGGCCGTTGCCGTGGCCACGGTGGTGCCACCCGCCGTGCCCACCGTGGCGATGACGGCGCTTTCCTGATTGGCATCCATGTCCAGCATCACCGTCTGGCCGGCAACGAAGTCCGCGACATTGGCGACCTTGATGTTGGTCGCACCGGCGGCAACGGCCGCCGACAGCGTCGTGGCGGGCTGCACCCGGAAGTCGGTGCAGTTGCTGTCGCTGTCGTTGCCGTCCGGCAGGCGGCCGGCGCTGGTGTTGTTCACGACGGGGAATGGTCCCCGGCCCTGGGCACGGCCAATGCCGGGCGCCGTGACGCGGCAACCGCCCTGCCCCGTCCCCGAGACGGTCTGATAGCCCTCCGCCAGCCAGGGATCGACCAGCAAGCCGTAATTGAGGCTGTCCACCACCCGGCCACCGGCGTCACGCAGCACCATCGCGCCGGCGCTGGAGGAAAGCGCCGGCCCACCGAACCACTGGTTGGGCGCATTCGCACCCTGATAGCCCGCATCCCTGACGGCAGCATCCTGCACCACGGCATGGATCGCGTGCGCCCTGGCCAGCGGCCTGTCGAGCGTGATGCCGGTGCCAAGCGGCAGGACCGGCTCATTGTTGGAATGGGCGAAAGCCGTCGCCGGCGTGAAGCTGATCCCGGTGCCGCGGGCGCTGAAGGGCAGGTTGCCGGCATGGCTGAACCTCAGCGGGGCGGCCAGTTCCAGGCCCGTGCCCGGATCGACCGCCGGCTCCTGCGCCAGGTGATCGCGGGACAAGGCCGGCATCACCGTGACGCTGTCGTCCGTCATGGCGGTGATGGTGACGGTTTCCAAATTTCCGGGCATGCCCACGATCAGCTTGTGGCCCACCGCCGAGGCATTGAGATTGCCGGCGGAAGCGCCGTTGAACACGCCCGTGCCGCGGCGCAGCCGCAACGTGGTGGCGCCCCTGCTGGTGTCGGCGGCAAGCGCCAGCCAGTTGGCAGGGGTTCCGACACTCTTGACCGTGACGGTTTCGACGCCATGGCCGACACTGTCGATGTCCAGCCGGATCTTGTCGCCCGCCAGGATGTTGGCGACCGAGGTCACGCTGATGTTGGTCGCCCCGGCAGCGGCGTCCGCACCCAGGAAGGCCTGGGTGCCGGGCTTGCCGATAGCGGTGACCGTGGCCACCTCATATTTCTCGGTGGTGCGCCCGACCGCGTTGGAAGCCGTGCCATAGCCGATGGCGATCTTTCCTCCGACTTCAAAGCCCGCGACGCTGGCGACCGGCACATTGGTCGAGCCGGCAGGGATCGTGAGGGTCGGATCTTCGGCGGGCTGCCACAGCGTGGTATCGCTGCCGGCGGCCGAACCGATGGCCGTTACCGTACGGCGTTCCATGCCGGCACCGGCATCGATGCTGATCGTGTCACCGACTTTCAGCCCCGTTATGCTGCGGACATGCAATGTGCTGTCGCCCGCACGGGCGGGCACCGCCAGCCCGGAACTGGAAAGGCCCAACAGATAGAAGCCGTGCGCCGCCAGCTTGGTCCCCGCCGGTATCTTCACATTCCCGAAAATGGCCTGCTGGATCTGGTGCTGGGTCAGGGTCCAGCCCGAGATATCCACTTCTTTGGCGCCGGCATTGTAGAGTTCGATGAACGCATTGGTGGCGTTGGCCGAACCATCGCTGAGACGGAACTCATTGATTTTCACCGCACTGACATTGCGCACCTTCTCGACCGCCTTGTCCGACTGCGCCTTGCCGCTCGCCATGTAGGAGGCATTGGCGACCAGGTCGCCATTGAAGGCTGCCGAACCGGAGGTAACCGTGAAGGTCGCGGTCGCGCGGGCGCCCGGCGCCACAGGACCGGCGATCGGCGCGGTGGTCTGAACCGCAGTCCATCCTTTGGGCAGCGACAGGCTCAGCTTCACGCCGGTCACCGGCGCGCTTGTGGTGTTGGTGAAGGTGACGGTGGTCCCCTGCGACGCGCCCGGCGCGAAAGTCTGCAGGCCAGGCGGGGCTGCGACCGCCGAGGCCGGCGCCAGCGTCAGGCGCGCCACATCATAGCCCGCAGCCACAACATTGGCCTGCACCAGCTGGTCGGTGGCGTGCGCCGGGAAGCTGCCAGCCGCCGTCATGGCGCCTTCATAGAAGGTGCCCTGGGAGGAGTTGCTGTTGTCGCCGCCATTGCCCAGCAGGATCGCGCCCTGCTTGCGCATGGGGTCATAGGTGACATCGACGCGCGGGCCGTCGAACATGACCTGCAGCGGCCCACGCTGCGCATCGCCGCCCAGCGAAGCCCAGTGATGGGGCTCGCCCTTGGCCATGCCGGTGACAAAACGCCAGGTGATGTTGGGCAGGCCTTCGCAGACCTTGGACGTCGAACCCTTGTTGACGCAACCCACCAGGTTGTTCTCCTGGTCGGTCATCACCCATGGGCCGGGCAGGTTGCCATGGTACCACGGCGTGGCATTGCCGTAGTAGGTGGTTTCCATCGTCCCGTTGCCATCATCCTTGCTGTCGATTTCGGCATTGCCGTAATCGAAGCAGCAGCCATTGTTGAAATGATGGCCGTCAATCACCCAGTACTGGCCTTCGGCCTGGTCGTCGACGGCGGTGCCGCTGGGATTGTTCTGGCGCAGGCCCATGCCCGGCATGATGTAAACGCCATAGACCTTGTGGCCCATGACCGTGACCGGCGCCATGTCGGCGATGGGCAGATTGTTGAAGCCGCCCATCGCCGGGCCGCTGAAGGCGCCGCGCGGCGCCTGGAAGAGGTCGTTGTGCCGGGGCGACTGGTCGTAGATCCTGCTGATCCAGCAAATGGTGTTGGCGCAGAAAGCGTCCTGGGCGGCGGCATTGGCGTAGCCGCCCGCATCCGAGGCCGTGGGCGCGACGACGCCGATGTTGAGCAGCTTGCCGTCCGACTGGCGCAGGACCTGGTAGAGCGGCCCCTTGTAGGAGGCGTACAGCGCGCGGGTGGTGCTGTGGGCCGCGACGCAAGGATCGCCCGCCGCGCCATAGATATCGCACGGACCTTGCGGCCGGGCCGCGGGCGACGCCGCCATCGCCAGGGCGCCGCCCATCAGCAGGAACGCCAGGCCAAGAAAAGCCGCAAGGTGGGCGCGCATCCGCATGGTCATCTCCCTGATCCGCCGTGACGCAACGTCCGGCAGGTATTTTTCATTAACTCAGACAAATATATTCGGAGCCCGGCCGGAAAACAACGCCCCGACCGGCCGGAATCCCCAAGGCACCGGTCCGCCCCAACCGGCGCCACCTGCTCCGCGCAAGAAAAAGGCCCCGGACCCTTGCGGATCCGAGGCCGGAAAAAATTGCGCCGTTTCGCCTAGTAGTTGAAGCGGACACCGACGCGATAGGCACGCCGCAGGGTCGAATCCGTCGGCAGGTTCTGGATATTGTCGACCGCGCTGAAGAGCGTGATGTTGCTGTCCCACTTGTAGGACG
>Ga0316218_1004473_pt1 | contig 10629 bp, 6 predicted proteins | sample TBH18003metaG_FD_203634 | JGI IMG/M metagenome (GOLD analysis project Ga0316218, IMG submission 203634) | Freshwater microbial communities from Trout Bog Lake, Wisconsin, USA - TBH18003 | ecosystem: Environmental > Aquatic > Freshwater > Lake > Hypolimnion/Profundal zone | place: USA: Wisconsin... | reverse complement strand
GCCGGCAAGCGTCGGGAGCCGCTTCGATAATTGCCACCGTGGAACGCGCCGGCGAACCCTGCCTGGTCGTGGTCAAACAATACCGACCGCCGGTGGATGCATGGGTGCTTGAGTTGCCCGCCGGTTTGATCGACCCCGGCGAAACCGCCGCGGCTGCCGCCGTTCGGGAACTTGGGGAGGAGACAGGATTCCACGGTGCTGTCGTTGACGCCGGTCCCTTCGTTCACAATTCGCCGGGCCTGACCGACGAGAAGACGGCTCTGGTTTACGTTGTTTGTTCCGAGCAAAGGGGTGCAATGCCGGATGCGGATGAATCGATCGAAGTGCTTCTGCTGCCTCTTCGCGGATTGAAGGCTCGACTGCTTGAAGAAGAGCGGCAGGGTGCGCGGTTGGATGCGAAGCTCTGGTGTTTTGCCCTCGGCCTGGAATTCGGTCGCGGTGCCGATGCGACTGGAGGTTAGGCATTATTTCGCTTGCCTCCCCCGAAGAAAGACCGTAAATGGTCTGTCATTCAATCTGTTGTGACCCCAAAAGCCCTCAAGTTAGTGCCATTCGCGGTTGCCTTTGCATTTTCGATGTGGAGCGCCGCCCCATGCATGGCGGGAGAGCCTTCGCCGCGGGGTGCGTTGGCGTGGACTTGGGAAGATGTTACGGCACGCCTTCGCCCGTGGTCCGGCGAACATCGGCAGGGAACCGATCCGAACACGCTGAATGGAAAGGTCGTCTGCGGTTATCAGGGCTGGTTCGCCGCGCATGGGGATGGAGCGCAGGAAGGGTGGGTTCACTACGGCGATGGCATCTTCAAACCGGGAACCTGCAAAATCGATCTTTGGCCCGATATGAGCGAGTTCGGCGCGGACGAGCGGTATCCGACGGAATTTCGTCAGGCGGATGGATCGGTGGCGCAGGTTTTCAGCAGCTATAATTCCAAGACCGTCAACCGCCACTTTCAGTGGATGGCGCAATACGGGATCGACGGGGTGTTCCTGCAGCGCTTCGGCACTGACATGTACCGGTCTGACAGCTACGACTTCTGCAATGCCGTCCTCGACAACGTCCGCCATGCGGCAAATGCAAATGGACGCACCTGGGCGGTAATGTATGACTTGACCGGACTTTCCGGGAAGCAATTGATGACGATCATCGCGCAGGACTGGAAGAACCTGGTGGATTTGGCGCAGGTGCGCAACGATCCCGCCTACCAGAAGCACGGTGGCAAGCCGGTTATCGGGATTTGGGGGATTGGCTTCAACGAGGGGCGCAAGTATTCGTTGAAAGACTCGGAAGCGTTGATCGATTTTTTTAAGAGCGATCGGCGGTACGGCGGAAACAGCCTTTTGCTCGGCGTGCCGTACGGTTGGCGTTCGATGAATCGCGATTCCGTGGTGGACCCGCATTTGCATGACGTTCTTCGAAAGGCGGATATCATCAGTCCCTGGAGCGTGACGCGCTATAATTCAACGGAAGCGTTTCTGGCCGATATTCCGCGCAACCAGCAACCGGACCTGGCATGGTGTCGGGAGCAACATCTCGACTACCTGCCGGTCATTTTTCCGGGCTTTAGCTGGAGCAATCTGTTCAAGCAGCAGAAGCGGAGCGGCAATGCTCCGGTCATCTCCCGCGAGGATGGGCGTTTCTTCTGGAAGCAGGGGAGGGAACTGGCCCGGCTCGGCGCCAACATGCTTTACGTGGCCATGTTCGATGAACTGGACGAAGGCACGGCGATCATGAAGTGCTCGGCCAACCCGCCAGTCGGGGCGAGCGTTTTTCAGTTCGAGAAGGGCGTTGCGCCGGATCAATACCTCTGGCTGGCCGGTCAATTTGGCCGGTTGCTGCGAAAGGAACTGCCCGTTTCGGATCTGCCGCCCGCCCGCTAACCCGGATAGTTTTATATTCCCCAATTATGCATGCCCTTAGTCCTGTCGATTACGCGATAATCATCGGTTACCTCGCTCTCAGCCTTGTCATGGGAATGATCATGACGCGCAAGGCGAGTTCCAGCATCGACCATTACTTTCTCGGAGGGCACTCGTTGCCGTGGTGGTTGCTTGGCGTCGCCGGCATGGCGAACTGGTTCGATCTCACGGGGACCATGATCATCACTTCATTCCTGTATATGATGGGGCCTCGCGGGTTGTTTGTGGAGTTTCGAGGCGGGGCGGTGCTGATCCTGGCGTTCATGCTTTGTTACGCTGGAAAATGGCATCGGCGCTCCGGTTGCATGACGGGGGCAGAGTGGATGACCTATCGCTTCGGCGACGGCAAGGCGGCGGAGGGGGTGCGCTTGCTTTCCGCTGTAATGGGGATCATTAACACGATCATGCTTCTGGCCTACCTGATTCGCGGCACAAGCCTCTTTCTTGGAATGTTCTTTCCGTTCCCTCCAATGGTGACCACTCTGGTGCTCATCATGGTGACCACGCTTTACACCATGAGCGCCGGCTTCTACGGCGTGGTGCTGACAGATTTGGTGCAAGGGATCATCGTGATGTTCTCCTGTGTGATCATCTCGTACATGGCATGGCACATGGTGCCTAGTCTGGGGAATCTCGCCGAAACAGCGAATCAGGTCACCGGCAACCCGTTCTGGACGGCTTCGCATCCGGCGTGGCACACGCCGATGCCGCCGGGGTACCAGGACTATCAACCGCTGATCATGATCGCCAGTTTCTACCTGCTCCGCAACGTCCTTTACGGGATGGGCGCCGGGGCGGAGTCGCGCTATTTCGGCGCCAAGAGCGATCGCGATTGCGGGCTCCAATCGCTCCTGCAAGGCGTGATGGTGATGTTCCGCTGGCCGCTAATGATCGGCTTCGCCGTGATGGGTATCTACTTCGTGCATTCGGTGTTCCCGGATACGGCGGTGACACGGCAAGTCGCCGACACGATTCACCAGCACTTTCCCAACATCACCGCTCCGTTCTGGCACGATCTGACGGCGGGCATCATCAACTCGCCCTCGCATTACCCAGCGGATCTGGTTGACCGAATCCGGGCGTTGCTCGGGCCTGACTGGCACGGGAAGCTGCCGCTGGTCAGTTTTAACGGGACGGTGAACCCGGAGCAGATCCTTCCTGCGGTCTTGCTGAACATGCTGCCCACCGGGCTGAAAGGTCTTGTTGTTGTCGCAATGTTCGCGGCGATGATGTCGTGCAAGAATGGCATGGTGAACCAGGCCAGCGCCTTCTTCGTAAAGGACATTTACCAAAACTTCATGCGCCCGAAAGCGGCCAACCGGGAGCTGATCTTCGCTTCCTACGGTTCGACGCTGACTATTGTAGTCTTGGGATTTTACTTCGGCGTCACGGCGAACAGCATCAACGACCTGTGGGGATGGATCATCATGGGTTTTGGCGCGGGCGGCCTTGCCGGGTTGCTGCGCTTCTACTGGTGGCGGTGCAATGCGCCTGGAATGTTCTGCGGAATCCTGGTGGGAGGGTTGGGCGCCGTCATTCAAAGGTTGACCGTGCCGCAGTTGCCGGAGTGGCAGCAGTTTGTGCTAATGACCACGCTTTCCTTCGCCGGGACAATCATCGGTTCGTTCTGTTTCGAGCCCACTCCGATGGCCAATCTGCGACACTTTTACCGAACGACTCGTCCATTCGGACTATGGGGGCCGTTGAAGGACGAGTTCACCGGTGAGGAAGCCTTGGCGCTCAGGCGCGAACACCGCAACGACATCATCGCAGTTCCGTTTGCGCTAGTCTGCCAGGTGACGATGTTTATGTTGCCGATGCAACTGGTGATCAAATCGTATTCGGCCTTCTTCCACACGCTGCCGCTGTTCATTGTCGGCGCGGTTGGGATGTATCGGTTCTGGTGGATACCCTTGCCGCCACAGAACACCGGAGCGCAGAACCAGGCAGTTCAGGAGCCGGTAGGAGTGAGACGAGAGTAGGGGAGGGGAAGCCGCATCGACAAACCGGTGAACATTCCTCGTTACGGGTTAGTCTTGCTTGCCGCCGCGGTTCTGGCATTGGCATTCGAGGAAGTTGGCCGCGCGGACTCTGTCGGCGCGGCCACTCCGTTTACAACGCTCGAAGGGGAATCGGGCACGCTTGGCGGCGCCAGCAATCGGCATCTCGGGCGGAACCCCCCAATTCTCGGTGCGATCGGTCTTCGGACGCGTGTATCGACTACAGCGCTCCGACACTCTTGCGCCAAATGACTGGGTTACTCTTGGCGCGCCTCAGAGCGGCACCGGCGGAACGTTGATCCTCTCAGCCAGCAATGCGGTCGGCGTTTTGCGGCGTTTCTATCGGCTGTGCATCCAGCCGTAGCCACGTCAACGCTCCTCCACCCAGGCCTCGCTGACCACGCAGTTGACCGGAGCCTCCGCGACAATTTGAAAGCGTGCGCGGCCATTGACGATCGATTCGGGGGGCAGGGCGGCTTCCACGAGCGCCGGTTTCTCGTGGTTCGTTCTCCATGACGGCAGGTTTTGAGCCCGCGCCAGTTGTTGCCGTCCGCGTGAACCGGTCGTGAAAACGCTCTGGCGGCGGCCATTGCCGTCGAAATCCCACCACGTCACACAAAGCATATAGCGCCGCATGAGGTCGAGACCATCGATGGTAAAACCCAGGCGACTGGCGGCAAAAGCGGCTTGTCGCTGAGTCGCGGGGAGATCGGGGATCGCATTCGCGCCCGGCCAGGTCCACGCGGCGCCGGAATCGGTTTGTGAGAGAACCACCGGGCCGGCGCCGAGCGAACGCGATTGGAGTCCGCCCGCGAGATAAGCAACCAGCCGGCGTCCCTCCGCTCTGAGTTGAGCGCTCCGGGCCGCAATTGCCGCAATGTCTTTCAGGGATGGCTCCAGCCCGCGGGCCGGCGTTTGGTCCATCTCTTCATAAACCGCAAAATACGGGGCGTTGCAGTCAATCCACGAAGCCAAAGCCTGCCAGTCGGCGGCGGGCAGGCGCAGAGCGTGATGATCTTTGGCCAGCAGTCTCATTAGCGGACTCACCCGCGAACCGCAGGCGCCTGGTTTAAACGGAAGCTTCGGTCCCTGATATCCGCCGACTTTCACATAATTGACGTGCGGCAGGAGTGCCAGGAATGAATCGCTAACCAGATGCTGCGGGCCCTCGTCGCGATCATACAGCGTGGGCGCTTGCACCATCTTCGCTCCCCGCAAATCGGACGCGTGATCGGAACCGGCGCCGCCGTCGTGACAGCGGATGCATTGCCGATCCAGCAGCGGTTGCACCACGCGCTTGAATCCCATCGGTCCCGCCCCCCAGGGCGGCGGTGTGATCGGCACTGGACCGCGGACCAGCGCTTTCGCGCTCCGCAATGGTTGAACGGGTGCGTGACCGGGCTTCTCATGGCAGCCGATGCAACTGCGCGTTTCGCCCGGCATGAGATTGACGTAATTGCGCATGCGCTGGAGTTCCAGATGGTTTTCATCCAGGGCTTCCAGCATCAGGAGTTTCCCGCTTGGAACCTCAAAGAAGGTTGAACCGTCCTCCGCGACGGGCACCGTGCCCAGCACACTGCGCAAGTCGTAGCCCGAACTCACTCCGGTGTCGCATCGGTGCGGGTTGGTGTGGCGGTTCTTCGCGGAGATCTCGATGATGCGTAGAAATTTAGCCGTGCCCCTCGGGATCCCCTCCAACCCCTCGTTGACGTCCAGCACCAGCATTCTGCCGGGCGTGGCGGGATCGACTCCATGCACCTGATCCGGCAGGACAGGCGGCGTTTTTCTCGGGGTCAGCAGCATCGGAGCGTAGCAGGAATAGCCCTGGCCGCGGTGAATCAGTTCCTGGTTGCCGAAACGGTCGATCAGGTAAATCCCATAGCCCGCCGCGGCGTTATCGGGTTGCTCAAAGCTATAGGAGACCAGGAAATAGCCGTCATCGAGCGGATATGGGGAAGCATACCAACCGGTGTTGCTGGTGTGATTGGAAATGAGCGGCACTTCGGGGACCTTGCGGTCGATGCGCTCGTCGAGCAACGGCGCAGTCGCTTCCGGATACCCGATCCACGGAGTGATATTCACCATGCCCGACGGCCCCATCCGGTTCTTGTCCAGATCCACCACCATGATGGAGCCCGCGCACGTGTTGTGGTGCGCCGAGCCCACCGCAACCGCCTTGCGGGCGCCGGGGATCTGCCGGGCCTCGAACAAAGCGAGGGGGCCGCGGGAGAATGCGTACCAGTCACCGAACGCGAGTTGGGCGTTGCGTCCGTCCGGATACACCGTCCAGAGTTGCTGGATGACGTTGTAAGGCTTCATTACATAATCCCAGCGAGTGTAAAGAATGCGTCCGTCTTCCAGCGTGGAGGGATAGAACTCGCTGTCCTGCGGTTCGCCCACCTTGCGCAGATCGCTTCCATCGGCGGCCATAGACCAGATGCCAAAGACAAGAGCCCAGTCGCCGCATTGCACCATGCGTCCCTCGCGTGAGGAGGTAAACGCGATCCGCCCATCGGGCAGCCAGCACGGCTCGGTGTCCTCGGCGGTGTCGTCAGCAGTCAAGCGGCGCAGATCCCTGCCATCCACACCGACGGTGTAGATGTTGTACATGTGACAGGAACCGCCTCGATAGGCCGTGCTGTCTTTGGGATCTTCGGGATCGTACGCGGAATGACCGTCGGCTAGCGGGTAATTCGTGGGTGGGTTTCGGGGACGGGCATACGGAAAGACGATGCGGGCGGCGTCAAACGACAAATCCGGACGTCCGATACCGCCCCTCGCTGTTTCTGAATCCAAAATCTCCCGCACCGTTCCTTCCGCTTGAAGGCCGGTGAGTTCGCACAGGTTGGCGCCGGGGCTTTGCGCCTCGCCGACGCGATGAGCGCATTGGTGGTCGACTCTGGGCCACTGGCGTTTGAGGAAGAGCAAACGGTCTCCCGCGAGGCGGCGGTGCGCCAGCATCGCCTCGCGCATCGCCCAGCGCGCCCGGCAATAGAGCGCACGCAACGCTTCCGGCGTTCCCGCGTTTCCAAGGCGTGCGCGTTCGGCTGCGACCTCGTCCAAATCCTTGCGAACCGCGGTGGCATCGCCCCTGTTGCATCGGTCGAGGTCCTCGCAAAGCAAGCGTCCGCGTTCCAGCACTCCATCGACGGCTTTGGCGGTGGCGGCATCGCCCCCGCGAATCACCTGCTCCTGTCGGGACCAGTCGGCTTCGATGCGCTCGCGCAAGGCTGGGGATGGCGCTCCATCAGCGTGCGAAAGCGGGTGACCGGCGATTCCTAATATGAGAATGATGAAGTGGCGGATTTTCATAGCTTTGGGGGCGAGTGGATAGATCCTGTTGCCGACGGGCAACGATGCCCCAAGCGGTTCGAGACATTTTAAAAACGGGGAGGCGATCAAGTTATTAGAAGAGTCGTCCCGGAGCAAGCCTAACGAATGTTGAGGCATATCCTCGAGCGCAGGACAGATTTCTTCCGCGGAGTACAAGCCCCCCCTCTCGCGCTCTCCAATCCCGTTAATCCTGTTAGATCCTGTTAGATCTTGGGAATCATGTTGAAACTTTATTCCAGCCCCATCGCGCCAACCAGCCGCAGCACACAGTGGAGCGTGGGCGAGTTGATTTCCGAGCGTGAAACAAATTCAACAGGATTATCGGGATTTTGCGGAGTGGAGGGTTTCGGGGGCGAAAAGCGACAGCCTTCAGGGGGGGGCAAAGTATATACGTGGGTATAGACGGTGAATGGCGGTAAATTATCCATTCAGAAGAAATTTGTCCTACTCTACCCCCAGACCTCCTGACCTCTACCTGGAATGGACGTGAGACCATTCGGGGCGGCGAAGCCGTGGCGCGTTGTGGTCGCGCCAGCGTCTTATAGGACTGCGGCGAGGCCTGTTTGCCTCCCCAGCGACGAGTCGATGGGCGCAGGAAACGCTTTGGGTAATTCCTGAGACCGATCGCTTCGAAAGCGGTGGAGATTTCTTTCCATTACTCACAAGTTTGCAAATCGGGCGCAGGAGTGAGAACGGAGCCCCGAACGTTGTCATCCTAAGGAGCTAACCTCGCCAAAGCGCGAGGGTGATTGTTGGGCATGAACCTGCGTCGCGCCAGCTTCCGGGGAGCGCACGCGCCCTCGCGTGTGGCCTTTGGCGCCCTCGCCAAAGGCATCTTCGCGGCTAATCGCGTCGGCAGCGCAAAAAAGTTCGCGTCGGCGAGGGTGCCGACGCCAACACGCGAGGGCGCGTGTGCTCCCCGGATTCCCGCTCCCGAACGCCCCGTCTTTCCGGCAGGTTCATTGGCAGCCTGCGAAGGAATCTCGCGAGGCGATCGCGACGTTCGTTTCAGTCGGCACGTACTCGGGACGGACGGCTCATCGGGCGGTGCCGTCAGCTTCGAGAACGGTGAATGGTGACATAACGCCGGCTGGCCTGCCGTGAGATTCCTTCGACAGACTCAGGACAGGCTCTTCGCAAGCTCAGGTTGACAAATAATATGAGCCGCTCCGGTTTCCGTGCTCGGCTTCCAGTTTGTGGTTAATGGAAAGGGTACTTCACCGCAGTCCACGAGCCTCCTCTGCCGTTTTTGGGTCATCCATTTCGGACCGCGCCGGCGTTGGGCTCATTTTCATTCTTCAATTCGGCCGTTCTTTCCAGAAGAGGTCAGGATGTCTGTCGCGCCATGGAAAGCCCTGGAGCAGGGGAAGCGTGAAAGTAGAAACTGCTCAGAGGAACTCAGTGGGTACCCAATCCCACCCGGAAAAGGTTGGTAGCCGCCCGGAAGCGAGTTTTGCGTAGTCGCCAGAGATGGCGGCACGAAGCGTAAACAGCCAGTGCCGAAGCCGTGTGATTGAGCATCGAAATAATGATAATGTTGGAGCCTTCGTCGTCAGACTAGCGGGGGCAGCACCGGAGCGCCGTGAAGAGCCAGGCGCCGAGGTCCGACCGGGGTCTAAGAGCACGGCAAGAGCACACTGGGGTTCCCAGGGAACATGGGAGACCCGAAAGCGTCCTTGGGGACAAACGCCGGAATGGATGAGACCGGCTCAACAACATCCTGGCCTTGCGGTGGCGGACAATCCCGCCGCAGGGAGCGAAAGAGGAAAGCCACCCCAAGGTATCCGCCGCAACGTCACAAACGGAGTGGCCGGAGAGGCGCAAGGGAGTCTTAGCGGGCTCATAGTACCGCAGAAAACTCGGCGAACGGCTGGCACCCGGAGCCGGGGAGTAGGGAAGGGGCACGCACGGTTGCGGAATCGTCGAGGGGAAACATGGCCGATACTCAGTGATCGGAGACCATGTCAACGGAACATCGGCGAAGAGAAGTGCCACATCGCAACCGGAGGAACCGTATGCGGGAAATCCGCTAGTACGGGTCTGTGGGGGAGCCGGCGGGCAACCGTCGGCTCTACCCGGAAGCCTGATCTCTACCTGGAATCAGCGTGAGACCGCCTGCAGCGCTGAGAAGGCATTTCTTACAAGTGAATCGGGCCGTCCCCGTCGGCGCGCAGGAAATGAATGCGGGGACGGGCAGCTTCGATCGGGCCGAGTTCGCCGGCGAGTTGGGGCGAACAGGCGAAGAGGTAATTCGATTTCGCGGAAAAAAATCCGCTCCGGGCAAATGCCTCGGTCCAAAGGCGGTGGGACTGGTTGCTGACGGCCAAGTCGCTTCCAAGCTGGCGCAGATGGCGGCACGCCAGCAGCACGACGGTTGCTTCGTGACCGGGCAGCGCCAAACAGTCGATAATGGACCCCAGCCGCATGTTGCCGAAATATTTGTCGCCGGTCATCGGCGTCGAACGGACGACCGCCCAGCCGATATCGACGCCGTCGCACTGGCAGCGCAGCACGATGTTTTTCGCGTTGTGGTCCCCGTAGAGCCCGTTTTGATTGGCCGTGTTGCGGACTGCGGCAAAGAGATACTGTTCCCGCGCGGCTTGCCAGACGGTGTCCGCCCACGCGCCAAATTGAGGGACCGCTTCAGCGGTTGCCCCGGCGGGCAGCCGCGCTTTGGTCCGCAAGGCCTGCGCGGAGTGGACTCCAAGCGCGCCGAGACCGGTCATCGCCCCGAGGTCGGCGGCCAGCGCCCGCCCTTTCGAGCGTCGCAACGGCGCGATGTTGCGCAGGAAATTCCCCGCGCGGAAGATCTTGAAGAAGAAAGGGATGGGAGTGAGCGCCCAACCGGCGGATACCAGCAGCTTCGGAAGCGGCTGGGCGGCGCTGCCCATCCCGAGCGCATAGAGGAGCGGTTGATCGCGCAACGCGGCACGGAGCATCTGCACGCCGGCCATCATGTAGCGGCGATCCCAGATGCCCGCCGACAGCGGCCCCTGGTAGTTGGCGGCGGCGAGTTCGCGACCGTTGAGCCAGAACTGCTGCCGGCGCAAGGTGAACCCGCCGCGGACCTCGGCTCCGTCGAACGCCAGAAAGTATTCGCGATACTGGGAGACGCCGTCGCGCTTTGGCAGCCAGGTTGCCTGCGCCGTCTTGCTCAGCTCGAACGGGGCGTCGTGGGTTCGCGCGAGGGTGTTAAACGCCGCGACGGCGGGTTCGTGTTCGGAACGGTATGGAACAATGGTGAGCGGCATGGGCGAAAAACTTCGTGGGACTGCGAGAATGGCACTAACTTAGGGGCGTTCTTGGATGAGGGTTGACTCGGCGCTTGTCCTCTCGCAGACGCCCTTGGCGGGGGCGCCAAGGGCCGCAGGCGAGGCGCC
>Ga0316218_1004472_pt1 | contig 10631 bp, 6 predicted proteins | sample TBH18003metaG_FD_203634 | JGI IMG/M metagenome (GOLD analysis project Ga0316218, IMG submission 203634) | Freshwater microbial communities from Trout Bog Lake, Wisconsin, USA - TBH18003 | ecosystem: Environmental > Aquatic > Freshwater > Lake > Hypolimnion/Profundal zone | place: USA: Wisconsin... | reverse complement strand
CCGTTTGGCGGTGATGCTGTATGTGCGGTTTCCGTTGAGCCTTCGCAACGTCGAGGATCTGCTCTCTGAACGGGGCGTTGATGTTTGCCACGAGACGGTGCGCTTCTGGTGGAATCGGTTCGGGCCAGTGTTTGAGGCTGAAATCCGCCGCCGCCGCGTAAATCATATGCGGGGCTTTCGCCATTGGCGATGGCACCTCGACGAAGTTTACGTGAAGATCAATGGTAAGACCCATTTTCTGTGGCGGGCGGTTGATCACGAAGGAGAAATTTTGGAGTCCTTCGTGACCAAAAAGCGTAATAAATCTGCGGCTTTGAAGTTCTTGAAGAAGGCCCTGAAGCGCCACGGTCAAGCCAACAAAATTGTCACCGACGGCCTCCGATCCTATCCCGCCGCGATGCGCCAAGTGGGCAATCTGGACCGGCGCGAGATGGGGCAATGGCTCAATAATCGGGTGGAAAATTCACATCTGCCCTTCCGACGACGAGAGCGCGCCATGCTGCGGTTCCGGCAGATGAAAACGCTACAGAAATTTGTTTCAGTTCATGCCTCGTTTCACAACCATTTCAATTCTGAGCGTCATCTCGTCGATCGTCAGACTTTCAAACTTCGCCGCTCGGCTGCCCTGACCGAGTGGCAGTCGCTCGCCGCCTGAAGATGTCCGAATCGGGCCTTCTTGCGCCAATCGGAGACAAGTTGCGATTAGACTGACAGCACCTTCCAGACGCTGAATGCGGCTCAGAGAATGGATCTGGTCGAGGCCGAGATGAAGCAGGAATTGGCTGCCTTCAACGCCAATCTGCCGCGCTGAAGGCCTTTTACGCAAAGCTGAGCCCAGATCAGCAGCACACCTTTGATGTGCAAACTTTGCCACCGCCCAATATGTAGTTTACGGCAGAGTGGCTGGTGTGGCCCACGGGGTGGACTGATCGTGCAAATTTACAATATCTTGTTGGAACGGCGCCAAACACCCAAATCTTCGGCATCCTTGACCAATTGATCGCGGAAATCCGGATGGGCGATGTTGATCAGGGCTTCCACGCGGTGCCATGTCGACTTGGCTTTTAACTGGGCGCAGCCGAATTCGGTAACGATATAATGCACCACCGAGCGCGGGCAGGTGACGATCGTCCCCGGCGAAAGCGTGGGCACGATGCGTGATCCGATGCTGCCGTCCTTTTTCTTGAATGTGGAGTTCATGCAAATGAGGCCCTTGCCGCCATCGGATTTATAGGCGCCCAGAATGAAGTCCAATTGGCCGCCAGTGCCTGATATCTGGCGGGGGCCGGCGGACTCGCTGGCGACCTGGGTGAACAGGTCCACCTCTATGGCATTATTGATCGCCACCACTTTGGGATTGCGGCTGATGTTGGCCGGATCATTGGTATAGGTCGCCGGAAAGATCGCTGCCACCGGGTTATTATCCAGAAAATCATAGAGTTTCTGCGAACCCATGGCGAATGTATAGACCATCTTGCCGCGATCGATGGTCTTGCGCAGGCCGGTGATGCGTCCCGCCTCGTACATATCAACATAGGAATCGGCCAGCATTTCGGTATGGACGCCCAAATCTTTCAGGTCGCTTTGGGCGATCATCTCGCCGACGATATTGGGCAGTGCGCCGATGCCCAGCTGGATGGTCGAGCCATCCTCCAGCAGCGCCATGACGTGACCGGCGATGATACGGTCGGCCTCGCTGCCCTGCGCCGTGGGCAGCTGTAACAGGGGCGAGTTGGGGCCTTCCACCACCATGGCAACCTGGGAAATGTGAATGGATTCATCCAGCCCGCCCAGGCACCGGGGGCTGTTGCTATTCACCTCCAGGATGATCTTTTTGGCCTTGCGGCAATAGGCCGGGGTCATCGAGCAACTGGTGGAAAAGTTGAAATAACCGTGATCGTCCATCGGCGTTACCTGAACAACGGCGACATCGGGTTCTTCGTATTGATCGACGTGTCTTGGCCCTTGATGATAGCAAAGCGGGATATAGCTGGCCAAACCTTGCGCCCCATATTTGCGGCCCAGACCCGAAAAATGCCAATCGGTCCACAAGAAGGACTGTCCGGTCGGGTCGGCCTCCACACACTTCAGCGGCCGGGCGCGGGTGGTGGTGACGAGGATGACGTCCCTTAACTCATGGCTGCGCAGAGCGAGCGCGGCATCGACGGCCTCAACATTTTGGGCAAATTCGCCCATAAAGACCTTGTCGCCAGACTTGACCAGGGCGGCCGCCTCTGCGGCGGAGCAGAGTTTTTGTTGGTATTCGGCGTGGACCTGTCGTTTCATGCTTGGGGTTTCCCGCTGATATCAGAAAAAGTCGGCTGGCATGCGGTTGGTGGTGGCGCCCGCTTGGCGAATGGTTTGCGCCAGGGCGGCGGCCTGCGGCAGCACCGTATCGGCATAGAACCGCGCCGTGATCAGTTTGGCAGTGAAGAAGTCAGGATCGCTGGCAATTTGATCCTGCGCGACCAGCATGGCGCGCGCCATCTGCCATCCGCACAGCACCACACCCGCCAGTTTCAGATAGGAAACCGCGCCTGCATAAACGGTGGTGGGCTCGCTTTTGCCATGCGCAACGATGTAATCGATCGTGCCCGCCAGCGCTTCGCGCGCCTGGCGCAGCGCCGGGTGCATGGCGCGGGCATCGTCATCACCCCGCCCCGCCAGTTCCTGTTCGGTCTGGGCGATACGGGCGCAAAGGGCATGGGCCACTGCGCCCTTGTCGCGCAGCGTTTTGCGCCCGACAATATCGTTGGCCTGTATCGCGGTGGTGCCCTCATAGATCGGCAGGATGCGGGCATCGCGGTAATGCTGGGCGGCGCCGGTTTCCTCGATAAAGCCCATGCCGCCGTGGATTTGCACACCCAGGCTGGTCATTTCCACCGCCATTTCGGTCGCAAAACCCTTGATCACCGGCACCAGAAATTCATACACCGCCTGATTTTCGGCCCGCACCGCGGGGTCGGCGGCGTGATGCGCCACGTCGCTGATCCCGGCGGCGACATAGGCCAGGGTCCGGGCCCCCTCGATATGCGCGCGCATGGTGAGCAGCATGCGTTTGACATCGCCGTGATTGATGATCGCCACCGGCCTCGCCGAGCCTGCAAGATCACGGCTCTGCACCCTCTCGCGCGCAAAGCTCACCGCCTTTTGATAGGCGCGTTCGGCCACTGCGATGCCCTGCATGCCCACCGCGAACCGCGCGGCGTTCATCATGATGAACATATATTCGAGGCCCCGGTTCTCCTCGCCCACCAGATAGCCGGTGGCCCCGCCGTGATCTCCGAACTGCATCACCGCGGTGGGGCTGGCCTTGATGCCCAGCTTGTGTTCGATCGAGACACACCACGCATCGTTGCGCGCGCCCAGGCTGCCGTCGGCATTGACCAGAAATTTGGGCACGACGAACAGGCTGATGCCCTTGACCCCATCCGGGGCACCGGGAACGCGGCCCAGCACGAGGTGCACGATGTTCGCCGCCATGTCGTGCTCACCATAGGTGATGAAGATTTTGGTGCCGAACACCTTGTAGGTGCCATCATCTTGAGGCTCGGCGCGGGTGCGTACCGCGGCCAAGTCAGATCCGGCCTGCGGCTCGGTAAGGTTCATCGTGCCGGTCCATTCACCCGAAACCAGCCTGGCGGCGAATGTGCTTTTCAATTCCTCGCTGCCCGCGACCAGCAGTGCTTCGATCGCGCCATCGGTCAACATCGGGCACAGCGCGAAGGACAGGCTGGCGGCGTGCAGCATTTCCGCGCAAGGCGTGGCGACCAATTTGGGAAAGCCGTGCCCACCGAATTCGCCCGGATGGATCACCCCCTGCCAGCCGCCCTCGGTAAATTGCGCATAGGCCTGTTTGAGACCGGGCGTGGTGGTTACGGCGCCGTCCGCCCATGTGCTGGGTTTCTTGTCCCCCTCCCAGTTCAGCGGGGCGATCACATTTTGGCAGAACTTGGCGGATTCTTCCAGCACGGCCTGAACCGTATCGCCATCATTGCCCTCCATGCCCGGCAAGGCCGAGACAGTGCTCAGCCCGGCCAAATTCTGCATCACAAACAGCATGTCTTTCAGAGGAATCTGGTAGCTCATGTGCAACTTTCAAAAAACAAAGAACAACAGGCTATCGTCGGCTCGCCCGCCATGCCCCGCAGGTTAGTGCCTTGATGGCCGCTATTGATGCAACATAACTTTGGTAGGGGCCTCCTGCCGCCCCCGGCGAAGGTGGGTCGTGTCTCAGTTTGCATTTTAGATGGTTGACCAAAGCGCCGCGAGGTACTGTCAGAGCAATCTCGACGTTGGGGCCATGGGCTCATAAAAGGGCAAAATGAGCAAGCCTATCAACCCGTTACGATGCTTCAACTCGTCGCCCGAGGTGATCCCCTTGGCGGTGATGCTGTATGTGCGGTTTCCGCTGAGCCTTCGCAACGTCGAGGATCTGCTCTCTGAACGGGGCGTTGATGTTTGCCACGAGACGGTGCGCTTCTGGTGGAATCGGTTTGGGCCTCTGTTTGCAGCTGAAATCCGACGACGCCGCGTAAACCACATGCGGGGTTTACGCCATTGGCGCTGGCACCTCGACGAGATTTACGTGAAGATCAACGGCAAGACCCATTATTTGTGGCGGGCGGTGGATCACGAGGGCGAAATTCTGGAGTCGTTTGTCACCAAAAAGCGTGACAAATCTGCTGCTTTGAAGTTCCTGAAAAAGGCTCTGAAGCGCTATGGCTCGGCGGACAAGATCGTTACCGATGGCCTGCGATCGTATCCCGCCGCGATGCGCCAAATGGGCAATCTTGACCGCCGAGAGATGGGTCAATGGCTCAACAATCGAGCCGAAAATTCACATCTGCCCTTCCGACGACGAGAGCGGGCGATGCTGCGATTTCGACAGATGAAAACGTTGCAGAAATTCGTTTCGGTTCATGCCAGTTTCCACAACCACTTCAACTCGGAGCGCCATCTCATAGATCGTCAAACTTACAAACTTCGTCGCTCGGCCGCCCTGGTCGACTGGAAATTGCTTGCCGCCTGAAGACGAACGCTTTGCCCCTTCGTGCGCCAATCGGAGATTGGTTGCGATTAGACTGACAGCACCCTCTACCACTACCGTTCAGGCGAATTAATCTTGGCTCTGAGATCATCCCAATAGTTTAAACGCTGACGGATTTTTCTTTCAAACCCGCGCTCTACGGGGTCGTAGAAGGTTTGGCGCGGCATCTCGTCCGGCCAATAATTGGAGCCGGAAAACCCCTCGTCGCTGTTGTGATCATAGGCGTAGCCGGCGCCGTAACCGATGTCTTTCATCAGCCGCGTGGGGGCGTTCAGTATATGCGGCGGGGGGCTGAGCGAACCCGTTTGCCGCGCCGCATCAAAGCTGGCCTTTTGCGCCACATAGGCGGCGTTCGATTTGGGCGCGGTGGCGCAGTACAGGCAGGCTTGGACGATCGCCAACTCGCCCTCGGGGCTGCCTAGGAATTCATAGGCCTGTTTGGCCGCCAAACATTGCACCAAGGCCTGCGGATCGGCGAGGCCGATGTCTTCGCTGGCGAAACGCACCAGGCGGCGCAATACGAACAAGGGCTCCTCGCCGGCCGTCAGCATGCGCGCCATCCAGTAGAGCGCCGCCTGAGGGTCGCTGCCGCGTAAGCTCTTGTGCAGCGCGGAGATCAGATTGTAATGGCCATCGCGGTCCTTGTCATAGACCGCGACCCGGCGTTGCAGGAACCGGCCCAGCCCGGCGGGGTCCAGCGGTTCGGCCAATGACGCGCCGTATAGCGTCTCGACCTGATTGAGCAGGAACCTGCCGTCGCCATCGGCCGATGCCACCAGCGCGTCGCGGGCATCGCGGGTGAGGGGGAGGGGGACGCCCTCAGTCTCCTCTGCGCGGGCCAGCAGCGCATCCAGCGCGTCTGCCGACAGGCGGTGCAGGATCAGCACCTGCGCGCGGCTGAGCAAGGCGGCGTTCAGCGCGAAGCTGGGGTTTTCGGTGGTGGCGCCGATCAACGTGACGGTGCCGCGCTCGACATAGGGCAGGAAGCTGTCCTGCTGGGCGCGGTTGAAGCGGTGGATCTCGTCAACGAACAACAGCGTGCGGCGGCCTTGCAGGCTGAGTGCGCCCTCGGCCTCGGCAAAGATGCGTTTGAGGTCCGCGACCCCGGAAAACACCGCGCTGACGGGGGCATAGCGCATGCCGACGCTGTCGGCCAGCAACCGGGCGATGCTGGTTTTGCCCGTGCCCGGCGGCCCCCACAAGATCGCCGAGGACAGGCGCCCCGCCGCCACCATACGCCCGATGGCGCCCTCGTGCCCGGTCAGGTGTTCCTGCCCGATGACGTCAGCGAGGGTGGCCGGGCGCAGCCGCTCCGCAAGGGGGCTGGCGCTGGTGGGCTGCGCGGGCTGCGGGGGTGTTTCTGGGGCAAAGAGTTCGGCCATGCGCTGCTTTAACCCATCGCGGCGCGATTTGCATCGGCGTATGTTAGGGGCCGTATGTTAGGGGGCTGTCTCCTCAGGCACTACGGCCAGCAATTCCACCTCGAAGGTCAGCGTGGCATTTGGCGGGATCGTGCCGCCCGCGCCGCTTTCTCCATAGGCGATTTGGGGCGGGCAAGTGAGGCGGGCCTTGCCGCCGACCTTCATCATCTGCACGCCCTCTGTCCAGCAGGGGATGACGCGGTACAGTGGGAATTGGGCCGGTTCGTGACGGTCATACGAGCTGTCAAACACCGTGCCGTCGGCCAGAGTGCCCTTGTAATTGACCTTTACCACATCGGTGGCCGCGGGGGCAGCGCCATTGCCGTCGCGCAGCGATTGATAGGTGAGGCCGCTGGCGGTTGTGACGGGCGAGTTTGTCACTGGCGGGGTTGTAACCGGCGGGGTGGTTTGTGCGTCCGCGCTGCTGCCCGTGAGCAACACAATGGCCGCCGCCAATGGAGACAGGAGCTGAGTGCGAAGGTGGTTGATAGACAAGCGAAATCCCCATGTTTTGAATTGCGCGCCAGCTATAATTGCGCTGTCGGGTCAATCGCTACAATTCGCCGATGGGCGTTGCAAGGCTATTTTGCGGGAGGGTACCATGCGCTGGATCGCGTTCAAGCGCCAAGGTTTGCCCGCCGGGTCCACAAAAAAATGGGGGAGCCGAAGCCCCCCCAAAGTTCCAGTCTTAGTACTTAACTTGCAAGCGAGCGTACCAGAAGCCGCCGTTCATGCCGAACGGACCGCCCGGACGGGGATAGACCTGACCGTCGCTGCCGCCGCCCGTGATCGGATAGATCGTTTGCGAATTCGCATTGAGCTTGTCCGGGAAGGTGTTGAACAGATTGTTCGCACCCACCGTGAAGGCAAATTGCTTGGCAAAGTTATAGGTGACCACCAGATCGGTGGTTGCCTTGGCGCCAAACACCTGCAGCGAACCGCCATTGGCCCCTGCCGTTCCGTCGCTGTTACCATAGTCCACGGCATCGATCCACGAACCATAGTAGTTTTCGCGCGCGGTCAGCGACCATTTGCCATGCGAATAATTGGCGCTGAAGTGAGCGGTATCATGCGGCGCCAGATTTTTGATGTCGGCAATCTGCGCGCCATTGATCACATTGGCATCCGCCGAGCTGACCGAGTTGTTGTTGTGGTTGTAAGCCAACGTCAGGTTGAGATTACCGGCTGCCAGCGGGGTGCTGTACGATGCCACCACGTCAACACCGCGCGTCAGCGTGCTGAGGCCGTTGGTGAAGTAGCTGACATCACCGCCCACTCCGACGGTTGCCAGTTCAGGATGTGCAGCAAGATCTGCCGCCGTGATCGTGAATGGCTCGGTAATGAAGATGCGGTTGCGCACCTTGATGTTGTAGTAATCGACCGTCAACGACAGATTGCGCATCGGCTTGGCGGTAAAGCCGACGCCGAAGTTCGTCGATTTTTCCGGGGTCAGCGGCTTGGCGCCGTAATCTTGCGAAATCTGGCTATCAACCGGGAAGGTTCCGGTCTGGATCGAGTTGCCGCCCACGAAATTGGTGGTCAAGGTCGAGTTGTGTGATTGACCGGGCGAAGGTGCGTGGAACCCGGTGCCGATTGTGCCGCGAAGCGCGAAGCCGGGGATGAATTCATAACGCGTGTTGATCTTGCCCACCGTGGCCGAACCGAAGGTGTCATAGTGCTCGAAACGGCCGGCAGCGCCCACCGTCCAGTTCGTGGTGACATCGGTTTCCGCGCCGCCATAGATCGCGGTGTTGGCCTGACTCCAAGTGCCTGCCTGGCTGGGGCTGACCCCGCCGTAACCCGAAGCACCGCCCTGTGCATAGGCTTGGAAGTCAGATGCGCCCAGCTGATAGGTTTCCTTGCGGTACTCGGCGCCGCCCGACAGGGTGATCGGCTTGGCGAAACCGGCGTCGATCGGATAGGTCAGATCAAGGTTCGCGTTGACTTCGCGCTGCGCCGTGGTCCCAAAGTTGAAGCTGGTCTGGGTGTTAGTATTATACGGCGCATCCGATGCAGGGTTGTTCGGGCTGAACGCGGTGTTCAGCGAGTTGTACATGGATGTTTGAAGGGTGTTTTTGCTGGTCGAACCCGACAGGTCATAGGTCAGTTTGCCCATTGCCCCCTTGATACCGGCGACGCCCCACAATTCATTCACCACGCCCACGAAAACCGGGGTAAAGCCAGCCGGGTAGAGGTTGTGGAAATAAGGGTCCTGGGTGGTGGCGCAGCCATTGGCGTCATTACCGGGTGTGGCGCTGTAATTGAGGAAGCTGCGCCCGCACAGCACGATGTCGCCTGGCGCATAGCTGGCCTGCAGCGTTGTCCCGGTGGGGTCGAGCACCGCGTCGGTCGAGGCGCGGTAGTTGAAGCTTTCCTCGGTGTGGCTATGCGCTGCGTTGGCAATCACATAGAACTTTGCGCTGTCAGAGACATCGATCGCGGAATTGAGCACGACCTTCCAGCCATGGCTGGGCGAGCTGCCCCAGACCTGTGCTGGCAGCGGGTAATAAGGCAGCGCACCAGCGTTGCCGGGGTTATTCGCGATATAGGCCAGCGCGTTGGGGCGGGTCTCGCCGCGGCTGGTCTGCCCGTCGCTGTAATATTCGCCCGACAGGTTGGCAAAGCCGACATCACCCAGCTTGAAGCCCGCGTTGGCGGCGAGCTGATAGCTCTTGCCGTCGCCGTTTTGGTCATACTGGCCATAGCGGCCCTGTACTTCCACGCCGTGGTCGTTGTCGCGCAGGCCATAGTTCATCACACCGGCGATGGCGTCCGAGCCATATTGCGCGGTGGCGCCGTCACGCAGAACTTCCAGATTCTTGATCGCGATTTCAGGGATCGAGCCGATGTCCGAACCTTGCGAACCATAGCCCAACCCGGTGTCACCACCCGAATAGACCTGCACCAGCGCCGATCGGTTGAAGCGCTTGCCGCCCAACATGACCAGCGTTTCGTCACCCGGAAGACCGCGCAGCGAAGGCGAGTGCACAAAGCTCGACGCATCCGCGATGGCGTTTTGCGCAGCATAGAAAGATGGCACAACGTTCTTGATCACATCGATCAGGTTGGATGCGCCCTGCGTGGACAAGTCCTTGCTGCTGATGATGTCGATCGGCGAGGCCGAGCTGGTCGAGGTGCGGTCGGTACGGCGGGTGCCGATGACGACGATATCCTCAGCCTTTGCTTGGCTGGCGGCGGGCGCATCTTGCGCAGCAGCGATAGATGGCGAGATCGCCAAGCCGCATGTCGCTGCGGTTGCCAGCAATCCGGCGCGCAACGCCATTTTGGTAAGTGCCGTGGCCATAGTAACTCCCTGTGTTTGTGAAATATCGTGCCTATTCAATGAGCCGAAGGCTACCCCCAGAAATTCATCCCATTATGTCTGGGCTTATTACGTCTGTGCCCAAGCACTGCCCTCGAACAATTGGGTTGTAAACGGCCTATGCGGTGGTCTCGGGGCGGGGATGTTAATTTCCTGTCACATTTGTTACATTCGTGACATTCCGGCAACAAACGGTCGATGAAGCGGGGTGCTACATAGTAGGAGCATTCGGAATAGGGGGGTGAGATCAGGTGCGGCACCCGATTTTCCGCGACAGGCTGGCGATTGGCCGCATCGTAAATCGCGGATTGGCGGCCCTATGGTGAAGTCGCGGCGAGGTAATTCAATGTGCCATTGATAGGGTGTTACGAAACTGCGCCGATGGCGATGGCATCGGCGCCGACGCGGCCAGAACCTGCTGGCAAGATTGGCGGACGCTGGCCGGATCGATTCCGCCACGGTGGTCGTTTCACGGTTTCAGCGGACATCAAGGGGCGGGGGCTGAACGCCAATGCAGTTCGCTGATAATGCGGATGGCCGGCAGCGTGTCGGCGGCGTCTTTATTATCTGGACCGCCGCTAAGGCATTTTGATGAGGTGCCGCCGGGCCGTTTCAATCGCGTGATTGATGGGGATCTGGTTGAGCATATCGAGGCAAGCGTAGTCAGAACGAAGCAACGCCGCGAATTGCTGTTCGAGATGGGCCGGGGCAGTGGGTGCATTATCAGCGATGGCTTGGTACGAGCAGGGGTATAGTCATTTAACAACAGTCACTTACCATCTTTTGCCATAAAACTGCAAAATGTTGGTTGACCGAATCGGGGAGTGGACCTAGAGGG
>Ga0316218_1004467_pt1 | contig 10639 bp, 7 predicted proteins | sample TBH18003metaG_FD_203634 | JGI IMG/M metagenome (GOLD analysis project Ga0316218, IMG submission 203634) | Freshwater microbial communities from Trout Bog Lake, Wisconsin, USA - TBH18003 | ecosystem: Environmental > Aquatic > Freshwater > Lake > Hypolimnion/Profundal zone | place: USA: Wisconsin... | reverse complement strand
TTCGGCAGCTGCAAACCGTGTCAACTCGTCTATTTTCTTTAAAATTTTCGAATAAAGAGCTGTGTCATTACTTTGAAGTACACGAACATCATCGGCTTTCTTTGTAGCCGGAGGCGTTGTATTTTTTTTGGTTCTAAATTGGCTGGTTGTGTTTTCGTAGGAAAACCCCACGGAACATCATTGGAGAACATGATTACGTATGGCGGCTTGCCTTGATGAAAGACCAGATAAAACAATGGATTTTCCATGGTCAGCTAGTATATTTATACACAATATTTTCAAAACGCTCAACATCACAGGGTCACTTTGCTTTTCACGTTTTAAAACACAAGTTTCACAACATCTTACTCGAAAAGCCCTTCGCGAGTTCCACAAGGTCACATACAAGTTTCACAACATCTTACTCGAAAAGCGCTTCGCAAGTTTCACAACATCCCCACGGAGTTCACAACATCCCTACGGAGTTTCACAAGATCCCACCCAAGTTTCACAACATCCCCACGGAGTTTCACAAGATCCCTACGGAGTTTCACAAGGTCGTTAACAAGTTTCACAACATCCCACCCAAGTTTCACAACATCCCACCCAAGTTTCACAACACCCCACCCAAGTTCCACAACATCTCACCCAAGTTTCACAACACCCCACCCAAGTTTCACAACACCCCACCCAAGTTCCACAACATCTCACCCAAGTTTCACAACACCCCACCCAAGTTCCACAACATCTCACCCAAGTTTCACAAGATCCCTACGGAGTTTCACAAGATCCCTACGGAGTTTCACAAGATCCCTACGGAGTCTCACTACATCCTTTTCAACTTTCACAAGATCCCCTTCAAGTTTCACAAGATCCCTACGGAGTTTCACAAGATCCCTACGGAGTCTCACTACATCCTTTTCAACTTTCACAAGATCCCCTTCAAGTTTCACAAGATCCCTACGGAGTCTCACTACATCCCTCTCAAGTTTCACGGTATGTTCTTTCGAAGATTGTGCCGCTATGAATGACATTTCGGCTCCGCCCAACGTCTATTGTATACGCACGAGCCCCAAGCTATCACCCATAAACACGTGCCGCTATGAATAAAATATCGCTCAGCGCTTCGCGTTCCATTGTATAAGCACGCACAAACAACAAAATATATTCCTATTTTAAATGTCCACCAACTATTTCACTCAAGAAGTCGCACAAAACAACGCAGCCGTCTTCACAAACGCCACACCCAACGACGTCCTATTTTACTCCCAATCCAACGCCAACATCTTTCTCGGTTCCTCCAACTCGCCCACGTCCTATGTCCAAATCTCGGCCAAAGGCGCCGTCACTGCGTCCAACTATTCCATTCCCACCAAGGGCACAATCATCGACAGCCAGGGCAATCTGTCAAATGTGACAACCGCGTCCATTGCAAATATCGTGAATTGCTCGAATGTTACTGCGTCGAATATCACGGCGTCGAATACAACCACATCTAATATTGGTGTTGGTTGCACACCACAATATCCACTTGACGTAGTAGGAAATATTAATTGCACAGGCAACATCTCTGCGGGCAACTTGGGCATGTTCCGCAATCGCATCATCAATGGGGACATGCGCATCGATCAACGTGGGCTAGGTGCTTATCAACTCGTCCCATATACATTTAACTGTACATGTGACCGTTGGGTTTCATACCCTGGAACGTCTAACATTTCCATGCAAACTGCTTCTCTTACATCAGCAGATACACCTTATAATTATGGGTTGTCGAAATGTATTTTACTAACAGCAACAACATCTGTTCCAAATGGTTTAACGTATAGTATATCTCAAAACGTTGAAAGTATATTGATGAATGATTTCTTGTGGGATACAGGCAAAGGGTATTATGCAACTTTGTCTTTTTGGTTCAATGCATCAAAAAGTGGAAATTATAACTTTTGTATACAAACTTCCGGCGGGAATTCGTCATATAATGGAATATTTGTGTATACAACAGGACAATGGCAATGGATTACTTGCACCATCCCTCCCCCACCATCCGGATATACACAGTATGGAAATACAACCCCAGGTAATAATGCGTTTGCTCTCAACATTGGATATTGGGTCACAACTACTGGATCGACTGGTTGGATATCATCTGGTATCACTAATAATAGTGCAAGTTTCAATTGGGCAGCAACAGTCAATGCATATATTAAAATAACTGGTGTTCAATTTGAGAAAGGAACAATTGCAACACCATTCGAATACCGACCTTATCCAATTGAGTTGCAGTTATGTCAAAGATATCTAATGACCTATGGATATCCCATGGAATCAGGTCTTGTAGTAAATGTTGGACTTGGGTACGCTCAATCTGCCACATTGGGTAACTTTCCTGTAAGATTACCAGTATCAATGTGTTCTGTCCCCACAATGACTTCCACAACTAATGGTTGGGCTTCTGGAATAGGTGCAGTTACACTTGCCCTCAATGCTCAGGGTTGTAGTCAAAATGTTGTTCAAATACAGGCAACAGGTACTTTCACTACAGGACAAGGCTTGTTATTGAATAGAAACAACAACTCAACAGCATACATCAGATTGACAGCTGAGCCGGCATAATAGAGAAAATTATGGTAATCAAGTGGTGCTATTTGTGCATCATACTTTTTTGAAATTTTCAAGATTAGTGAACATCGCCATGATATATTGTGTACAATATAAGGTATTTAAATGCAAAATATGTATAGTTAACTGTACAAAAGCAAAAAATGGTCAAGACATACACTCTTTCCAACAAGCGCCTCAATGAGATTGAAAACGCTTTGGCTAAGCACAACATCAATGAGGAAGAGACTAAAAACATTATGAATGATATTTGCTCGATTTTCCGTTATGACCCATCGCAAAAGGTCTATACACCAGAAATGGGAAAGCTTTCCATGCAAAGGAGAAAGCAAAAAGCAGCTGACCTCGGAATCTCTCAATATGCCCTCATGAACATGCACAAAAAACCCCAGCAAATTTCCACTTAAGAGTATTGTATCTTAGGCATACAAGACCAGAAAAAATGTCGCACAATTGGTACCCCAACAAGGAGACGTTCGAGGCCGCCACCAATGCTACTGTCAACAAATCGCTTATTATTTCCCAGGATACCAACGCCAACGGTGGCAAGGAATTCATTTCTATCTACCCACAGCAGGTCCTTCAAATCGCTAACAAGTACAACAACTACAATCTCTACGAGGTCATCCCCACCAAGACCGACTACAAGGTCTATCTCTACATGGACATTGACGGCCAGGAGAAGGACAACCCTGAGAACAACACGCTCGCACCTATCCTCCTCGACAACTTTCTCACCCACTTCCACACCTTTCTCGGCATCGCAGGTGAACCTATTCTCGGCCAGGACTACCAGATCGCCACCGCTTCCGACCACACCAAGAAGATCTCGTTCCACCTGAAATATAATATTATTTTTGAACATTCTATTGACATTCTGGAGAGGGTGATCAAGCCCTTTATCGCCTTTTACCCCGAGGCCGATGCCTATCTCGACAAGGGCGTCTACAGCAAGTATCGTTCCTACCGCATGCTCTACTCGACCAAGTTTGCATGCAACAACCCGCTCGTTCCTTACAAGACCGCGTCAGTCCACATCAAGGACCACATGGTGTCAGTCCTCGAGGCCTTTCCGCAGTGTGAGCTCGCGCTCGCTTCGATATTCCCTGAGCCTGTAGAAGCCATTCCAAAGTCCGTGAGGCACTCCACAACAGCCAAGACTATCATTGATACCACATTCCCACACCGCATCATCGAGGCTGTCAAGGAGTGCATCCTCGACCACTATCCAGAAGAGGTCATCGTTTTCAAGAGCATCAAGCAACTCGAGGAACAAAAGGTGGCGTACAACATCGACTATGAGAAATGTGACTTTGTGTGTCCTATTGCCAAGGAGACCCACAAGGACTCTTCCAACCTGCTGAGCTCGTTCTACTACAACAACAGGAAGCAGACCATCAAGTACAGGTGCTGCCACGAGTTATGCTTCCAGCACAAGGACCGTGACGCCTACAACTTCAACGTCGACATTGCCAGGCGTGATTTCGAGATTGTCTGGTCTGAGGTCCAGCCCACGCCCACCGAGTTTCCCTATCCTGCGCCAAAAGAAAGCGACAACGGCACTATCCTCGCGATCAAGGGCCCAATGGGATGTGGCAAGACCAAGGCGCTGCTCGAGTACTTTGCGACCTACTGCGCCGAGGACGTGATCACGTTCAAGCCAAGGGTTGATGCTTTCGAGGGGTATTTCCCCAATGAAAAAGCTGTGGTGGAGAAGGACGAGAAGATAGTGACACCAAAATACTCAGCACTCGTCATTACCTATTCTAGGGTCCTGGCTGCCAAGTACCACGAGTCCTTCGCCCCTTTCGGATTCCAGCACTACAAGGACAAACAGTGGGGCTCGCCAAGGTTCATCGTCTGTTTGGACAGCTTGGTCAACATGGTCAAGTTCACGTGGGACTTTGTGTTTATCGACGAGATGTTGAGTGTGATGCTCCACTACAACTCGGGTGTCATGAACAACAACCAAAAGGTCTGCACATTTTTTGAAAAGATCATGACCAACGCCAAGCACATTGTGGCGATGGACGCATGCATCGACAGCCCCATCGTGAGCAACGTCCTAAACTACTTTTGGCAAAAGGAGTTGACATGGATCAAGTACACGTACATGCACCCTACAAATCGCAAGACTACCCTGACGTTCAACAATAACGTGAAACAGTCAAAGAACATGAAGATGACTGTTTTAGAGCGCATCTACAGGCTCGTTTCCAACGAGAACAAGAAAGTGGTTGTGTGCAGCAACACCAAGAAGTTCACCGACGAGGTCAAGACATTTCTCAACATGAGGGACAAGACCGTTCGGGTCATGGTCTACAATGTTGACACCAACAACACCATTGTGGCCAAGCACTCGAGGGATCCGCACAATGCCTGGGTCGACTATGATGTCATTGTGTACTCGCCCACGATCACGGCAGGTGTGTCGTTCGAACTCGATTACTTTGACCATCTCGTCGCCTATTTCAAGAACAACGACAAGTGCTCCAAGGTGGACCTCGCTCTCCAGCAGCTGTACAGGGTACGCAAGCTAGGAAATGGCCAGATGGACATCTATATCGAGATGACAAGCAAATACTGTGTGGATGCAGAGCACCCGATCGAGGACTCTGATATCGACTCGTACTTGGAGACAAATGCCAACAAGATCAACGAACACTTTGAGTTTGACATACCGTTCGAGATCATCAATGATAAGAAGTTCAAGTACAACATCTACTCGCTTTCTTACAGGCTCTTGAAAGGCATCATCATGAACACGAATGACTCTTTGGTGAACTTTTTGGAAATCATGTTGAACACATTGAAGAATGACTACCAGATCGAGACAAAGGTCAAGTGCTTCAAAGTGTCTGACAAGGAACACATAGTGAAAGTGCTCAAGTTGTTCGCTGACCACCAGAAGACATTGAACGCCGAAATAGCATGGTCACCCTCTCTCATTTCATCAGATGAGGAACGCGATGCAATTTCCCAAAAGGTGGAGCTCGACAACACCGAAAAGATGATTCTCTGGATCGACAAGGTGGCCAATGACATTTGGGGCATCAGTACTAGCCGCATCGACGAAGAATTTTACACCAAGTACATCAACATCAAGAACCACCGTGACGCGTTCGAGTTGTTTGCCCAGACGAAGCGGTTCGCAGAGTTCATGTCCGAGACAAATGTCAATTTCAATTTCACATCAAGGGCGCACGATGTGATCAACTACATGACCAACGACTCCAACTATGACATTCCGCTCTTCAAGTCTCGCATCCGCACTTACTATGACAAGATCAAGTACGGAAAGGAGTTGTTGGACGTCATATTTTCTGTGACCAAGGGTGGCATCAAAATTACAAAAAACTACAAGAGTATCTTCAACGACAACAAGATCATCATCATCGGTACAGACGTAGTGGAACGGCGTTTGAAGAGGTACATTCAGGCGATGGGAGAGAAGACTCTCAAGACAGTGGTCAATACGTTTGGACTCAAAGAGGAACAGTACTACATCACAGATACCAAAATGTGGGGACCTAGAAAGTGCACAGGTTTCATAAGTAGTGTGTTGCAAAAAGCGTTTGGCTTGTCGTATACCACAGGGATCAATACACACAACGATCGAGAGGTTACTGGAACCAAGGAGTTCATGGCCTACGACTTGAACGCCATGATGGAAAAGTACACCCCATCCAAGTTGATTATGAAGAAGAAGGAGCCAAACGCCAAGTTGCAAGACTTTGCATTTATCGATACTGATAAGTAAATTCGATTATGGGCGGAGCCTGCGTGCAGCGACGTCTTCATTCTATCTCGTTTTAAAACAAGACCCCGCGGTACGCCCCCAAAAGCCCGCTAGATCACCTTATCTGTGATACACCCATATTTGTAAAATAAAAGGAATAAGGAGTTGCTACGCTAAAGAAATTCTAAAATAGCCTTTTATTAGACACGATACTATCGTAAGTTATTATAGGGGTGGTCACTACCTAAAGAAGCACAGCAAGTGTTAGCTTTTAATTCCCACCTGCTGTGACACACCCCATTATTTTTGGTACATTAACAAAATTGTAACGTTAATGATAGTATATTTTTGCTACACTACGCTACTCCACGGCTTTGTGTGACAATACCGCGGGTACGCCCCAAAAGCCCGCTAGATCACGTTATATGTGATACACCCATATTTGTAAAATAAAAGGAATAAGGAGTTGCTACGCTAAAGAAATTCTAAAATAGCCTTTTATTAGACACGATACTATCGTAAGTAAAATACTAATGGTCTAACGTGCACTTTGCAATAGCTCGAAGTATTGGTCAATGTGCATAGGAAATATAAATTACTCACAAAGTATACAGACCAACTACTCCACGATATAGAAGCTTTCTGGAGACTTGATCAAGTGGTCAACCTTGTAGGGAACTTGGGTAAGCTTTTGGCACATTCCGGTTGGCTCCGCGAACTTGGCGACAATGCACCTGCGCTTCTTGCAGTACGAGTACGCCGAAGTGACAGGCCCCACGAACTTCTTGGAGAAGAGGTTCTCGTACGTCTGACGCAAGTACTCTGGATTGTAGCAATGCTCAAAGTTGTTCAAAATGTCCACGGGGTCCATGGGCTTCACAGGGACTGTGCTCGAGGGCTCGGGCACCTTCAAAAAGTTGGTGTGGGCGAACTCGCCTGCCTCGGCCACCTTGATAATGTCATAGGTGAGCGCCTTGACGAACTCGTTCTTGAAGACAGACTTGTACACTTTCTCGTCCAAGGGGAAGAAGTCCTGGACTGTGCCGATGAACGACTTGTAGACAAAAAACTCGCAAGTTGTGGAGGTCTTGTCCAAGAACTCGAGTTGTTCCTCCTCCTGCTTCAGCCACTTCAGCACACCAATGGCGAACTGGTTCATGATGCCAATCCAGGGGTCCAACTCCTCAGCGTTCGATACGTACTTGCACCCAGTCTTCAAGATGACCGGCTTCTTCTTCCACGACTTCATGAACGACTCGGTGTCGATGTCCGCGTTGGTCACAAAGTTGTCCAGCATGTTGCCCCATAGGTGGACAGCAAAGGCCTTGGTGCCTTCCAGGGGAGTGTGGCAGCCACCGCCATGGTACTTGACCTTGGAGATGCAGTTCTGCATTGTGTTGCAATAGCGGAGGTTGCCATTGGAAGTGTCCGTGACCACACGGTTGATGTGGTCCACCGTGGGCAACTTCTTGTTGAAGTCGATCATGGCAAAGGGCGGGAGCCCGGCCACAGCCCTATACACCGCGTATTTGATGCAGATATCCAAGTCCTCGTGGTAGATGAGGAAGAAGGGATACTCAGCGGTGGCATCTGAACCCATCAACTTGTACTTGTCAAACACGTCCACGTAAGCGGGGTCAATCTTGCACTTGTCCTGGGTCACTGCGGCGAAGCCCTCACAGTCCGCAAACGGAATATAGATGCGGTCGGACAAGTCGCGAGCCAGCCACATCTTGAGCTTGTAAAAGTTCACATCCTCCTCGACACCACGGCCCTTGAAATACTCGCGAATAATCGCGTTGACCTGAATGGTGTACTTCTTGGAAGCGCCCTTGGCCTCGTGGTCAAAGTCGATGCCCTCGATGTCCTTTGCGTCCATGTTCTCGGCAGCGGCACACATGATGTTGCATATCTTTGTCTCCATGTCGCTCTTGTCGTCACGCGCCTTGAGTTCCTTCATCAGCTTGATAACGAAAAGGCGGTGGATCTTTGAGTCGGCCATTGTCACGACAAGTTACTCCCTCTGACCTGAAATGTTTAAATCGAATTTTCATACAAATCCCACAAAGGCCGAAGGCCGGCCCCTTCGAATATCCACATAGGCCGTAAAAGGCCGAAGGCCGGCCCCTTCGAATATCCACGTAGGCCGTAAAAGGCCGAAGGCCGGCCCCTTCGAATATCCACATAGGCCGTAAAAGGCCGAAGGCCGGCCCCTTCGAATATCCACATAGGCCGTAAAAGGCCGAAGGCCGGCCCCTTCGAATATCCACGTAGGCCGTAAAAGGCCGAAGGCCGGCCCCTTCGAATATCCACGTAGGCCGTAAAAGGCCGAAGGCCGGCCCCTTCGAATATCCACGTAGGCCGTAAAGACTTGTATGGGAGGTTGTTCCACAAAACTTCAAGGTGAAATAAAGGTAATTAGATTATATTATTACATACACAAGCACATAACAAAATGTCTCTTGCAAAATACTTCAAGATCATCGACCGCGCCGAGTTGTCCGATATTTCCAAGACCAATTACAAAGACCGTTTGAAGAAGTTGACCGATATAACCGGTAAAGATGTTACATGGATCTTGACTCACACTGAAGAATTATGGGAACATATCAAGACTACCACAACATCCGCCGAGACAATGAAAGCGTACGTAACTTGTGTCCTTGCTGTGTTCAAGCATGAGCCGACTCTAAAGATTTTGTACAAGTTTTCTCACGAGCAATGGGTAGACTTGTACAAACAAATTATGGAAATCATTGAGGAGCGCTTCAATAAGTTGGAGCCAAGTGAGAGACAAGTTGATGCCTACATGGAATGGAAGGACATTATCAAAGGTCGAGACAATGTCAAGGACAAGAGTTCTCAACAATACTTGTTGATATGCTTGATGACCATGATCCCACCCTGCCGTGCCGATCTCAACAAAGTGCGCATCTACCGTGACCACACACCATCTGATGAGGAAAAGCTCAAGGACCCTAACTATATACTAATCAAAACATCTTCAACCACACGCCCCAAGATGACCCTCATGTACCACGAGTTCAAGACCATGTGTGTGGAGCGCCCCTTTTACAAGAAAGAGCTCCCTACTGAACTCGTTGATGTCATAATTGCACACCTCGGCCAAAATACCACAAAGCGCAAACAATATTTGATTACAAGTCCGCGAAGTGGATTGCCCTACAACAATGTAAAAAGTTATCAGAGCTACTTCAATGCACAAACAGCAAAGGTGTATGGGCGAAATGTATCAATCAACGTGTTTCGTCATAGCTATATCATATATTACTGTAAGATTCACCCGTCATTTGCCAAGAGGCAAGAACTAGCAATTGACATGATGAATTCTGTAAAAACATTGGAGAGATATCAGTACGAGCCAGAATATCTGTCAAAGAAAAAGAAATGATAAATGGTCAATAATCACTTGTGAGCGTTCAACACATGCATGTTCTGGATTTCTTTTTGGGCCCACGCGAGTTGCGCCTTTGCGAACGCCAACTGCTCGTCTTTGTGCTGCACCATCAAGGTCCTTATGGTCTCCTCACACACCGCCAACTTCTTCATGAGCTGTGAAATGATCTCGTCCTTGTCCACCTCCGGCTGTCCTTGTGACACCACTGGCAACTTCTTGCACTTGATCTTGCTTGCACGCTCGTTGGTAGACGATTGTATATGCGTCGAGGACTTCTCGAGTACGTCCTCCTCAGTGTCAGAGACCAAGTCTTCGGGTGTCTTCTTGGACACCTTTTTGACAACGTCCTTCATCTTGGCTGCCTTCTTTCGCTCCTCGTTAATAGTCTTTTCGGTAGACTTCAAAACCTTGCTGATGATGTCAACATATTTTTTGCGTTTGTCCTCCGAAATGACCTCCTTGACAATGTCCAGGTCAAGAGCCTTGATGAGATGTCTTGAGTTACCAGTAATGGAGTGTAAAGAGTTACCTTTGTTGATCTCAACTACGAACTCATCGCAGTTGTTGTACATTTCTGTTATCAGAACATCTCCCGAAACATCCATGTACTTCTTGAAAATAACGTGACCGGTCCTCTCAAATGCAGACGGATTCTCAGTTTCCTCACGGACATCAGCGAAGTACTTAATGAGTTCGGATATCTTCATTGTCATTGTGTATTATACTGTTTACATTCTTTTAAATCTTTCAATTTTCTGTTGAAGTGAACAAAAATATAATATACATAATTCAAAATAAATATAGTGTATTTTTGGAACAATATATTTCGTGTATAATATATTGTTATGATACATGTAGTTACCACGCGCGAATTTCGATTG
>Ga0316218_1004457_pt1 | contig 10661 bp, 10 predicted proteins | sample TBH18003metaG_FD_203634 | JGI IMG/M metagenome (GOLD analysis project Ga0316218, IMG submission 203634) | Freshwater microbial communities from Trout Bog Lake, Wisconsin, USA - TBH18003 | ecosystem: Environmental > Aquatic > Freshwater > Lake > Hypolimnion/Profundal zone | place: USA: Wisconsin... | reverse complement strand
ATGGATCTATGTACACCCAAGTGGCTTTGCGAACTTAGACACCACGATACGCGTATGCCCGCACGATTCGGCGAGGCTGATGCCTGTGTCTACAGATGGCGGTACCACTTACCGCTGGCACCCGGGCTTATACCTGAGCGACAGTATGTCTGCATCGCCATGGGTATACCCGCTCACATCGCAGACTTATGTAGGTATAGCCTACAGCCAGTACAATTGCCGCGACACGGTACATGCCTACGTGATCGTAAGCCCTAATGCAGAAATACTGATACCTGATTCTGCTACCCTCTACCCCGGCGAATCTTACCAGATACCAACGCAGACCAACTGCACATCATTTGCATGGTTCCCGCCATCAGGGTTGAGTTCGGCCTCAGTATCAAGTCCAGTACGAAGTACATCGTTACGGCTACAAATGAATATGGCTGTAAGACCAGCGACTCGATCAGTATCACAGTAAGCACAGAGACATTACTTGATGTGCCGAATGCATTTGCACCCGGCAATGGCCCGAACAACACCTTCAAACTGGTGAAGAAGGGTATAGCAAAGCTGAACTACTTCAGGATATTCAACCGCTGGGGCAATAAGGTGTACGAAAGCACCGACATAGATGCAGGCTGGGATGGCACCTACAAAGGCGTTGCACAACCATATGATGTGTATGTATATGAAGTGGAAGCAGTAACCTCGGCAGGAAGAACATTTACCAAGGCCGGGAATATAACACTGATCAGGTAATAACAAAGATCATAAAATACGGAAGTGCGGGGCTTTTGGTTCCGCACTTTTTATTTGGAGATGGCTGGTTGTTAACGTACAGGAGTTGCAAAGCCATATGGTATCGCAGCAAGTTCATGTATACGCAACCCGTTTCTTGCTGGCATTGCGGTCTCTATATCTATGGCCCCTATAATGAACCATCCTTTGTTGTCTTTGCTGAAATCAACTGGAGGCACAAAAAAATAACGCCTCCCATGCAGGAGGCGTTAAATAAGTACTTAATAGTTATCCTATAACTTAATGAAACGCTGAACCAGTGTGCCATTATCACCTTTGAAAGTGATGTAGTAGATGGCCGGTGTTAGGTCTTTTACGTTCACTATGGTTTGTTTAGCGGTGATCTGCTGCTGTGCAAATGTTTGTCCGATACCATTGGTGATGGTAAATGAAGCGTAGTTGCTTGCTGCTGTTTCAATGGTCAGTTCATCGGTAGCAGGGTTAGGGAATAATACCGGTGTAGTATTATTTACGCTTGTTGCTGCTACGCCTGTGTTGCAGGGCGCCATATCTACTGTTACCGTGGCAGTAACAGCGCAGCCGCCGGGTAAGGTGTAGGTAAGCGTTGCGGTACCTGCGGTAAGGCCGGTTACCAGGCCGGTAGCAGAATCCACAGTAGCTACCGCAGAACTGCCGCTCCATTTACCGCCGTTAGTGGTATCTGCAAGGAAGAGCGGACTGCTGGTGCAGATCACTGCGCTATCGTTGAGTATGGCTGTAGGTGCAGGGTCTACGGTGATGATAGTACTCACAGAGCAGAGTGCGCTTAAAGAATAACTGATCACATTAAAGCCCGGCGCTACAGCGGTGATCATACCGGTTGCTGAGTCTACCTTGGCAATAGTGGTATCGCCGCTGCTCCAATAGCCGCCTGTTGTGGCATCAGCAAAGGTGATTGTGCCACCTGTGCAAAGTGCGCCTGCGGGCAGACCTGCTATTGGTGCAGGAGAAGATATAACGTTCATGAGGAATGATACGCTGCAACCCGCGGGTGTTGTATAAGCGATAGTAGCAAAACCTGCTGATGAGCCAAGCACATCACCTGTAGGGTCTACATAGGCTGTCCCTGCATTGCTGCTGCTCCAGGTGCCGCCTGCGGTGGCATCAGCCAGTGTGGTGGTAGAGCCGATGCAGATGATGCCTGCGCCTGTAATACCGCCCGGTAGCGGGCTTACACTGATGGGGGTGGTCACATAGCATCCACCTGTAAGTGTATAGCTCGCGATAGCTGTGCCGGATACAATACCCGATACCACGCCTGATGTGTCATTAATAGTAGCCACGCTGGTTGGGCTGAGGCTCCACATACCACCTGATGGTGTGGCTGATAAGGTATCGGTACCCGCAGAGCATAATGTTGTAGTGCCTGTGATGGCGTTCGGCATTGCGTTTACGGTTACCACTATGGTATCGGCACCGCCTAAACCAAGGTCATAACTGATAGTGGCTGTACCCGCAGATACACCCGAAACCACGCCCGTAGAGGGATTGACAGTAGCTACAGCTGTGTTAAGGCTGTACCAGGTACCGCCTGCTGTTGTATCTGTTAGGGTAGTAGTGCTTCCTGCACATACCGACAATGAACCTGATATTGCACCCGTGGCAAAAGAGGAGAAACCGGCGAGCAACAACAAAGTCGAAAGATAAATATATTTCATAAATTTACTGATTTACGCTACGAATGTATAAAACTTACTTGCAATTTTAAAATTGTGGCCCGATCTATTATTAATAATGTGCAAAATAGTTGCTGCGCGCCGCTGCTTTTTAATCATCAATTAAAGTCATAAACCACCTTTTTTTGTTCCTTTGTATCAAACTCATAAGATGAAAAACTTCTGCACCATACTACTTGCTGTCATTACATTGTCTATAGCTTCCTGCGGCAATAACGCCACACCCGGTACCGGAACCACAAATGCACCCACGGCTGCACCTTCCGGCGAAACAATATACAAAAATAATTGCAGTACCTGCCATATGGCCAATGGCGGAGGTGTACCGGGCTCCTTTCCGCCTCTTGCCAAGGCCGATTATCTGGCCGACCATGAGCAAGTAATTAAAATGGTTGTAAAGGGTAGCAGCAGCGAAATAACCGTGAACGGCAATAAATACAGCAACATGATGCCCCCGCAACAGCTCTCTGACGATGAGGTGGCAGCGGTACTTACGTACGTGTACACTAATTTCGGCAACACAGGCGCTGTTATTACGCCTGACCAGGTGAAGGAGATAAGGGCTAAGTATTAAGCGCCTTTTTTTATCTCCGCCAGCATAGCAATGATCTTGTCCAGCTTCTCTGTTTCCAGCGCGTTCAGCTTTAGCTGCAGGGCTTCAATTTCTTTCTTTGCGTCCAGGTTGGTCTGGTAATCGGCCTGTGCCTGTATGCGGTCCCTTTCGCTCTGCCTGTTTTGCGCCATCATGATGATGGGCGCGGCATAAGCCGCCTGTGTGGAGAATACAAGATTGAGTAAGATGAACGGATATGGATCCCAGTGCATCACGAAGCCCACCACGTTTAGTGCCATCCATAGTATTACTATAATAGATTGGATAATGATAAATGACCAGGAGCCCATTCCATTGGCTACGCTGTCTGCCAGCCTCTGGCCGAAGCCCAATGATTCTTTGTGTTGCTGGTGCCACGTTGATTTTAGTTCCATTTCTGTTTTTTATAAATGATGAGGTGTTAAAAAAGCGGCCCATCACGGGCCGCTTCTACTTGTTTATATTTTTGATCAATCCTTTAGATATCTATCTTGGCGTACTTGGCATGAGATTCTATGAACTGGCGGCGTGGTGGTACTTCATCGCCCATGAGCATAGAGAATATTTCATCAGCATAGCTCATGCTTTCTATCGCTACACTCTTAAGTGTACGGGTATCCGGGTTCATGGTAGTAGACCACAGCTGCTCTGCGTTCATCTCTCCAAGACCCTTGTACCGTTGTATGTTCACAGAGTCTTCCTTGCCATTGGCCAGCTTCATTATGGCTGCTTTGCGGTCTTCTTCTGTCCAGGCATAGGTCTCTTCCTTGCCCTTCTTGATGAGATACAACGGTGGCTGTGCAAGGTAAACATAGCCCTGCATCACCAGTTCCTTCATATACCTGAAGAAGAAAGTAAGTATAAGCGTGGCAATGTGCGATCCATCCACATCGGCATCCGTCATGATGATGATCTTGTGGTAACGAAGTTTGGTGAGGTTCAGTGCCTTCGGGTCTTCCGGGGTGCCTACACTTACGCCCAGCGCGGTAAACATGTTCTTGATTTCCTCGTTCTCGTATATGCGGTATTCCTGTGCTTTTTCTACGTTCAGTATCTTACCTCTCAGTGGCAGTATGGCTTGGTAGCTGCGGTCGCGGCCCTGCTTGGCCGTACCACCCGCCGAATCTCCTTCGACAAGATACAGCTCACATTTTTCAGGATCGCGCTCAGAGCAATCTGCCAGCTTGCCGGGCATGCCACCACCGGTGAGTATGCTTTTGCGCTGCACCATCTCGCGTGCCTTACGTGCTGCCGCGCGTGCCTGTGCTGCTATGATCACCTTATCAATGATCACCTTGGCTTCTTTGGGGTGCTCTTCGAGGTAGGACTCCAGTACACGGCTTACGCATACATCTACCACGCCCATTACATCGTTGTTGCCCAGCTTGGTCTTGGTCTGGCCTTCAAACTGTGGCTCAGGTACTTTCACCGATATGATAGCGCTGAGCCCCTCGCGGAAGTCATCGCCGGTGATCTCCACCTTGGCACGTTCAAACAGCTTATTCTTATCGCCATAAGATTTGAATACACGGGTGATGGCGCGGCGGAAGCCTGCCACGTGTGTGCCGCCTTCTATAGTGTTGATGTTATTTACATAAGAGAAGATATGCTCATTATAAGAAGTATTATAAGACAACGCCACATCTACGGCTACGTTAGATTCCTTATCGTGCGTTTCTACAAATATCGGGAAAGGCAGCAGCGGCTCCCTCTTCCCTGCCCTGTCCAGCATTTGAACGAATTCTACTATGCCTCCTTCGCTGTAAAACGTTTCGGTAGGCAACTGGCCTTCCTCGGTCATTTCGCGGGAGTCTATGAGTATGATGCGCACGCCCTTGTTAAGGTAACTGAGCTCACGCAGGCGGCCCGCGAGTATCTCGCGCTTGTACACCGTATCTTTGAAGATAGTGCTGTCCGGCTTGAAGTGCTGCATAGTGCCGCGCTTATCGGTAACGCCTATCTCGCGTACAGGGTACATAGGGATACCCATCTGATATTCCTGTTCAAATATTTTGCCTTCGCGATATACGGTAGTGTGCAGGTGCTCGCTCAGCGCGTTCACGCAGCTTACGCCCACGCCATGCAACCCGCCCGATACCTTGTAGCTGTCTTTATCGAACTTGCCACCGGCATGCAGTACGGTCATTACCACTTCCAGCGCCGAGCGGCCTTCTTTAGTGTTGATGCCCGTAGGTATACCACGGCCATCATCTATCACGCTGATGGAGTTGTCTTCGTGTATGGTAACGGTGATGTGTGTGCAATAACCCGCGAGGGCTTCGTCAATGGAGTTATCCACCACTTCATACACCAGGTGGTGCAGTCCCTTCACGCCTATATCGCCTATATACATCGCCGGGCGCTTGCGCACCGCTTCCAGGCCCTCTAATACTTGTATGCTATCCGCGCCATATTCGGCGGGTATTTGTAAAACTTCGTTTTCAGTACTCATGCTATAAAAAAACCGTGCTTTATGGATCTTTGAAGAATGGTTTAAATGCCATTTTCTACATATGGCCAACCCGTTAAATATCAATCTAATACTTACTCTACAAAGATAAAGTAATTATAGCTTTGAAACAACAAAAAATGCGCGTTATCCACACGTTCTGCATAACCTGTGGAATACGCTGAAAGCCAATACTGTCAATGGTATTGACATTATTTAAATGCAATAGTTTTCATAAAATACCACAAGAAGTGGAAATAGCCTTACTGCAACCGCAGATCGCCAAAAAGATTGTCTATCCTAAGCCCATGATCACTGGGCTGCTCATCGCAGTTGTCCTGGAAATTCCCGGCCAGTATATCGCCTTTTTCTTTGCCGGTAATGTAGTTGAATACCTGCCACGCAGTGGATGGCTTTGAATCGGCAGTAAGCAGGATGGTCTCACCGGTGGAAACCCTTTTAATGGTGATCTGGTCAACCGTAAGCGCACAGTTTCTGTCCGTTTTATTGGTGTCCTTATAGCATAGCTGGCCGGATTGGTCCGGCTCTATGATGCTGCATGTAGAGGCTGTGGAAGGCTTATTGATACCGCATTGCAGCGTTTGCGTAATACATATCTCCAGCGGGCATTTGGTGGTGTTGCACACAAAGTCATTGGTATTAAGGTCGTCATCAGACATGGGGCTGTTGTTGTAACCCATAGAATGGCGGCGCTGGCTGAAGAACACGCCTTTGTGGCGCTTTTGTAAAGTAATATCCTGTTCCTTCTTATCTAAAAATCGGTCGTGCGTTTTGCTCATCGCAAACGAACGTATCACTGCATCATGGGTTTTATAAGCGGGTATTTCTTTTACCTCGGTATCTGCTATAGCTGCTACAGGAGCGGGTTGTGTGGCTTCTATGGGTGTATTATTTACAGGCGTGTGTGCGGGTGCTGTAGCCGCTACCTGTGCTTTATTTTGTGTAGAGAAGTTGTACGCCATATATCCGCCACCTGCCAGCAGCAACAATATCGCTGCTGCTTTAAGCCACGTATAAGAAGGCCGTGCGGATAGGGTTACCACCTTGCGCTGCATTTGTGTCAATGCGCTGAACCTTTGCCACGCCTCATTTTCATTGACCGTGCTTTGAGGCACAGCCAGTCTGCTTTGCGACCAGATGAGCTTCAGGTCGTTATAGTATTGTTTGTTTGCTTTGCTTTCATTCAGCCACTGCTGCACGGTTTCTTTCTCGGCATCAGTTGCCTCGCCTGCCAGGTATTTGCCCAGCAGCCCGTCTATGATGTTATCCTGTTCCTGTTTCATATCACTTAGTTTTTCGTACTCATTAACACGGCGATCAATATCAGCGGCAACACATCAGCCAGCTTGGTGCGCAATATGCGCAAAGCCTTGCCTATGTGGTTTTCCACCGTTTTTACAGATATGCCGAGCTTATCGGCAATGCTCTTATATTTCAGGTCTTCGTACCTGCTCATCTGGAAGACGGTGCGGCACTGCTCAGGCAGTTCCTTCAGCGCCTCGTGTATCTTTTGTTGCAGCTCTTTAACGGCAGCATTATCCACTGCGGGCTGCTCTTCACTAAAATGATGAGATACCCGCGCCTGGTGTGCCGATCTTACTTTGGCATGTTTTAGATAATTGAGGCATTCGTAATAAACAGACCGGTACAGGTATGCCGTTGCCGATTGCTGTATCTCTATCTGCTCTTTGCGCTCCCAAAGTTTCAGGAACACATTCTGTACCATTTCTTCCGCGATGGTCTCATCCTTCACAATGGAGCAGGCGTAGCCATGCAGGCCCTTAAAATGGTCTTTAAAAATCGACTCGAACATAGCCGCATTACCGGCAGCGCTCAAGGGTATATCTGCCGTGGGTGTAGCCAAAGGATAGGTTGCTTGATATGATAAAGATAACGAGTTCAGCTTGCTTGTTTAAGAATAGACAACCGAAAGAAGGAATACCCCTATGGGTAGGTCTCCCACACCTTTGACAGCAGGAGGGTGGACTTTGGGAATAAATAATGCCGCCCTTTAGGGTAGGGGTTGTTGCTTAAAACCCCACCCCCACACCAAACTCCGCCAATTCGGCCACCGTTTGGTGTGTTTTCAGGAATACAGACAGGAACAGCTCTTTTACAGGCCCATACTCCTTTTGCACTATATAGTACTGTCCGCCCACTTTCTCATAAACAGGATCCAGCTTTATATAGGTCTGGTGCAGGTACGCGCCCGTTTGCAGCAAAATGCCAAACCTGCCCAGCAGGAACTCATTACCTGCAAATACGGCTGTCTGGTAGGAGTTGAAGGCCTCATGCCCCGTAGCCAGCCCGGTATTGCGCAAGTAGGCGTAAATATCCTCGTGGTAATAATAGTCGGCACCCACGAAATACTTATAGGTATTGTGCCACCGCCTGCTGGCATATACACTGGCTATATATACGGGGTATAGTGGCCCGCCATTGGTGTTGCGGGCGGTCATGGCCATGCTCACACGTGCCTCTGCCAGCCACCTGTTACTCAACTTTGGCAGCGTATCGTGTATGTGCATTGGCTTTGAAGTAACTGGGAAATACCGCACACCTACATGCGCCCCTGCCACATTGATACCGAGGTTGGGCTTGCCATACGAGGCATCGGAGATATGTGTGGCACCCGCGCCCAGCTGCACATCCCAGTGGTCGCTTACATGATAGCGCAGGTCGGTCATAAAGGTGGTGATACCATTGATATGTGTGCCTATGGCTACATTAATGGTATCTACAGGCGCCGTGCGTTGAAACGTTCTGCTCACATAGCTCAATCCCTCGCCCAGCCTGATGGTCCATTCCCAGTTGCGGCTGCTGATCACGGGCAGCGTGATGTTGGGGTACATACCGTAGCACCTGCCATACACAGCATCCATACCATAATTGATGTACACGAAAGCAAAGCCAATAGTGGGGTAGTGCGTGCGCTGTTCCCAGGGCTTGCGGCCATAGGTGTGCAGCATCAGGTTAACATCGGTGGCAGTGGAAAGGGCGGGTATCGGCAGGGTAAATTTCGGCTCATGTTTAAACACTTTGCCCACAAATTCATTCGCTTCAATACCAAAACCGGAAAATGGCGCCTGCTGTGCGGGGCAGCAAAAAGGGCATAGTAAAGCCAGCAGAACAAATATGTTCAACATCTTACAGATACCAAACTTTACAATACGCCGCATAAACAATGGAGCAAATATAGTGGAAAGCTAAAACCATCAGGCTTTCTTCGGCTGCAATTGCTGTTTTATGTACATTTGCGCCCATGCGGCGCATTACGGCAATACTATTAAGGTCATTTCTGCAAGGGCTTTTGCTGCTTAGTCCTATAGCTATTACAGCCTATGTGTTGTACTCAGTTTTTACAAGTGTAGATAACCTGGTGCCTGTAGTGCCCCGTGGGGTAGGGTTCCTGCTCATCATTGTGGTGGTGACCATAGTAGGTTACCTCGGCACTCGTTTCTTTATAGGTAAGTGGCTTTTTGATTCTTTTTCCTACCTCATGGAGCATACACCAGGGGTAAAATATATTTATTCTTCTGTACGTGATCTTATTAAGTCATTTGTTGGTGACAAAAAGCGATTTAACAAGCCTGTGTGGGTATGTGTCAATATTAACCCCGAAATTTGGCGCATCGGTTTTATGACCCAACGGGATATGGGCCACTTTGGTATGCGCGATAAAGTAGCTGTATATATGCCACATGCCTATGCTATTTCGGGATGGGTAATTGTGACTGATGCGAAGAATGTAAAACCTGTAAAAGATATGACCGCAGGCGAGGCAATGAAATTTGCTGTAAGCGGCGGTATCACCACTGTAGAAGACGAACAAAACCATGAAAAGACAGATCAGTTTTAATGCCGGACCGGCGGAGATGCCGGCCGAAGTGTTGCACGAGGCCTCAAAAGCCGTGAAGAGATTCGGAAGCACAGGGTCATCTATCCTGGAGCTATCCCACCGCAGCAAAGAATTTTTAGACATCGTGGAGGAGAGCAAGACACTGGTGAAGCAGTTATGCGGAATCGGCAGCGACTATGATGTGGTATGGATGCAGGGCGGCGGCCGCCTGCAGTTCTGTATGCTGCCCATGAACTTCTTGGATGCAAAGGGTGGCGCTGGCTACCTGGATACAGGCCACTGGGCTGATGAAGCACAGAAATATGCCGCGTATTATGGCAAGGCAGAGGTACTGGCTTCCTCAAAAGAAGGCAACTACAGCCACCTGCCCGAATGGCCTAAGAAGATACCGGCGTCGCTCTCTTACCTGCACCTCACTACTAACAATACCATCTATGGTACGCAGTGGCAAACAATTGGCGACTCATCAGCGCCATTGGTGGCTGATATGAGCAGCGATATTTTCAGCGGCAAAAGGGATTATTCCAAATTCGCTATGTTCTATGCGGCAGCGCAAAAGAACCTGGGCGCGGCAGGAACCACCCTGGTCGTTATCCGTAAAGACTTCCTGGAGAAGGCCAAGGCTGATATGCCGCCTATGCTCAGCTACGAGGCCCAGGTAAAGGAAAATTCCATACTCAATACTGCCAATGTGTTTGGTGTCTATGTATCCCTGCTCACGCTTCGCTGGATAAAGGAAAAAGGCATTGCCACCATTGAGAAAGAGAACAAAGCAAAAGCAAAGCTGCTGTACGATGCGCTGGATAGCAGCAAGGTATTTGTGCCGCAGGTGAAAGACAAAACACAGCGCAGCCGCATGAATGTATGCTTCACCGCTACCAATGCAAAGCAGGAAAAAGCTTTCCTGGAGCTGTGCGAGGCCAACGACATCACCGGCATCAAGGGCCACAGGCTGGCAGGCGGTTTCAGGGCTTCACTATACAACGCCATAGAGCTTTCATCGGTAGAGCGCCTGGTAGCGGTAATGGCGGAGTTTGAGGCGCAGGCAGTTTAATATTTACGCATCAGGTACTAAGTCACACCGGTTGCCACGGCCTTTAGGCCGTGGTTAATAAGCAACAGGTTGGCTTTAGCCAAAATAAACAGTAACTACAGTTCAACAACATTTAATTCGTGCGGCAGGAGTAATTATGTAAGAAAAGCATAGTGCAGTATGTGCGGTCATCCTAATCAATTAGGAGCCGAAATTTTTAATTTAGTACGCGATAACTCTTGGTTTCG
>Ga0316218_1004451_pt1 | contig 10678 bp, 20 predicted proteins | sample TBH18003metaG_FD_203634 | JGI IMG/M metagenome (GOLD analysis project Ga0316218, IMG submission 203634) | Freshwater microbial communities from Trout Bog Lake, Wisconsin, USA - TBH18003 | ecosystem: Environmental > Aquatic > Freshwater > Lake > Hypolimnion/Profundal zone | place: USA: Wisconsin... | reverse complement strand
GAAACCTCTACTGTTCGTAGAATGGCTCTCAAGTATGCTTATTTAAAAGGAGTTTTATAATGGCACGTTCAGTTTTTGAAGGCCCAATCCTCTCGGGCGACAACCGTTTTGGCGCTTTGCGCGACGTCGGTTACACAGTCTTGGAACAAGACTGCTACATTGATCTTTCCAACAGCACTGCTGGCACTGCTGGTTACTCTGGTGGCTCTGGTCAGTTTGCTTGGGGCAACAACATCCCCAACCTGCTTGGTACAGTTTATACCCCCTCTAGCGTTTACAGCGCTAACGGCCCTACCGTGCAAACCATCCCCGCCGATACCACCACTCAGGTGTATCGCGGCGTTGTGATGTATATTCCCAATGGCAGCGAAATCATTGACGTGACTGTGGACTACATCTCCGCCATCACTGGTGAGTCTGGTGCTACGTTGAGCAACGTGAGTGTGTTTGTTTCCAACAACTACACTGCCGCTGCCGGTACTCCCGCTTATGCTACTGCCGCTCTGGGCACTACGACTGTTGGCACTGCTGGCCGTCAAAGCATCACCTATACCGGCACGAATTTGGCTAACTTGTTGGCTACCACTGCTGATATTCAGAACCCCACCTTGGGCGCTAACCCTTCGTTCTTGTCGCAAGTTGTGTTTACTCTGAGCATTACAGGCACAAGCGTTGCGGCTCCCACTGGCGGCAAACTGAACTTCATCTTGCGTTACTCACAGCCCGATAACAATATCGGTACGCTGACTCAGTACCCCTACGGTAACCTTGACTGATTGATCTGGGGGCTACGGCCCCCTCTTTGTAACTAAGGAGATCAATTATGGCTGTCAGCACAACTTCGTTTTACGGCAATTCTTCGCCTACCTCCATCACTCGTAAGGGTCGTCATGAACCCTTTGAGTTGCAGGTTGGTCGTGGGGATATTGCTTTTCATTACCCCGTCGAAATCTTTGGCTATAGTACCCAAGTGGGTTCCACTGCCCTTGGCCCATGCTGGGAGGGTTTGACCCAATCCGGCGGCGCTTATGCGTACCCTTCGTCTGCCGTGCAGATGACTTTGGTATCCAGCACTACTGATACCCAGACCGTATTCATTATGGGCTTGGACGCTAACTACAACTTGCTGTCTGAATACATTGTGTTGAATGGCATAACGGGTGTGACTACGGTTAATTCGTACTTGCGTATCAACGGTTTGTATATTACCAATGGTGTGAATGCTGGAACGATCACATGCAAGAACAGCACGGTGTTGTACGCGCAGATTAACCCCGGTATTGGGCAGACACAGGCATCTATTTTTACGGTTCCTAACGGCTACACGTTCTATTTGTCGTACGTCCAAGGCAATGCCAGCATTGGGTTTACATCTAGCAACTACATGCTTTTTGCTGAGTACAATAAGTTCAACTTAGGTAACCCACAAGATAACATCAACGGGTATCCACTAGCGTATAGCGGTAACACAAACGTGTTGTCTCAATCGCCGTTTGTTCAGATCTTCAATATCCCTTATACCGTGCCAGTTCAGCACGAGGGGGGCACTGATATTCAGTTCCAATTGAAATCTAACTCGGGTGGTCCGTTTGTTGGTAGCATCTTTGCTGGTGGCTATTTGATCGCTAACTCAGTGAGCTAATCATGGCTAAATCTCCCGCATGGCAACGCAAGGAAGGCAAGAACCCCAACGGCGGCTTGAACGCCAAGGGGCGGGCCAGCGCCAAAAAGCAAGGGATGAATCTGAAGCCCCCGCAACCCGAGGGCGGAAGCCGACGCGATTCCTTCTGCGCTCGTATGGAAGGCATGAAGAAAAAGCTGACTAGCGAGAAGACTGCTAAGGACCCTGACAGCCGGATCAACAAAAGCCTGCGGGCGTGGAAATGCTGAGGTAAAAATGGCAACATCTGTATACAAATACCGCGACGTAAATCCAACTACTCGTTTTGTAAAAGACGCGCAAGGTAACGATGTGGGTTACCAGGATTACGATGTTTCTGAGATGCCAAACAAGCCTGAAATGGGCGAACCAGGTGCATCTCGTTACGTAGGCCCCGGCTCATCAGAAAATCCAGAGCGGGAAGTTGGTGGCGGTCGAGGAAAACAAGGCGGTCCTACTGCGGAGCAGTTAAAAGGTATGAAAAAAGGCGGAAAAGTTAAAGCGCCTTCACGCACATCTGCATCTAAACGTGCCGACGGTATTGCGCTCAAAGGTCATACCAAGGGTCGGTATCTGTAATGGACGGGAACATGATCTGGTCGGGTGGACTATCCCTGATTCTGGGGATGGTTGCCTTTTTCTTGAAAGAGAAGTCTAATGATCTGAAACGGATCGAGATTTTGCTCAACCGTACACGCGAGGAAATCGCAAAGGGGTATGTGACCAATGATGAGCTTAACAAAATTACTGAGCACATTGACCAACGCTTTAACAAGCTTGAAGGCAAAATTGACCAGCTTCTTCAGCAAGGGGCAAAGTGATGCCAAGCAAGAGCAAGGCACAACACAATCTGATGGCGGCAGTAGCACATAACGCTGCTTTCGCCAAAAAGGTGGGTATCCCACAGTCTGTGGGAAAAGACTTTAACGAGGCCGATAAAGGCCGTAAATTCTCAAGAGGTGGCGATATGGCAACTAAAGAACATCACATGAAGATGGCTCATCATCATTTGAAGATGGCTATGGGTGGCGATACCATTGGTACCGAAACCAAAGACCAGAGCAAAGGTATGACTACTTCCAAAATGGCTAAAGTACCCGCAGGCAGCAAGCGTGCTCACGGCGAACACGGCATTCAAGAACGTGGTCACACACGCGCTATGGAGCCTAAAATGGCCGGTAGCACTACCGGTATGAAACGTGGCGGTAAAGTCCGTAAATAAGGAGCTGACATGAAACACGAAGAAATGAAGAACATGAAGGAGGAAACTCCTAAGCATTTGCATCATGTACATCACATGGAAAAGCACTATGGCGGCGACGGCCATAAGCAACACCATGAGCACTTCAAACATCACGCTGCTGGTCACAAGCTGCATCACGAACATGTGATGGCTATGTGCGGTGGCGGCATGGCAAAGAAATAAGGAGCTGTCATGGCAACAATGCGACCCCCAATGAACCCTCGCGTTAAAGCGGCTTTGATGGCCCGCATGGCCGCTGCCCAAGGCGCTAATGCTGCTCCCGCTGCACCTGCTGCTCCTGCTATGGCTGGCCCTGCTCAGCCTATGGCTCCTCAGCCTGGTGGTATGCCCGCCATGAAAAAGGGCGGTCGCGTTAAGAAGCACTATGATGACGGCGGCGATGTTGACGGCGACGGCTTCATGGCCCAGCCCAAAGGTCAAACTGACGACATGTCTCCTGCAGACGTGAAGGAAATGAAAGACCGTGCTGCAGCTACTCGCGCTTACGACAAATCTGTTAAAACTCCCTCGAACCCCAAGAAGAACTACGCTTCTGGCGGCTCGGTAAAGAGCTCCGCTTCTAAACGTGCTGATGGTATTGCCACTAAAGGCTTTACCAAAGGCAAATTCTGCTGAGGTAAATTATGATGGCAAGCCGTGGTATGGGTGACATTGCACCCTCAAAGATGCCGAAGGGTAGAACCAAGGCTCGTCGTGATGATACCGACTTCACCCAATATAAAAAGGGTGGAGAAGTTTGGGACAAGGCTCGACCAAAGAATCTTGGTGAGCCTAAACCACTGACGTCTAAGAAGAAGGCCAAGGCAAAAGCAATGGCTAAAGCAGCTGGTCGTCCTTACCCAAATTTAGTAGATAACATGCGTGCTGCGAAGGGGTAAATCATGGCTACAAAGAATTGGATTGCTGGCGCGATCAAGAAACCAGGTGCTTTGCGTAAAGAGCTGGGCGTCAAAGAAGGCAAAACTATTCCAGCCAAGAAGCTGGCTGCTGCGGCTAAGAAGCCTGGTAAGCTGGGCCAACGGGCACGTTTGGCAGAGACTCTGAAGGGTATGCGTAAATGACCACATCCGGCACGTCTTCCTTTGATTTAAGCTTCACCGACTTAGCGGAAGAGGCGTGGGAGCGTGCTGGCCGTGAGATGCGGTCAGGCTATGACCTGAGAACTGCACGTCGTTCGATGAATCTGATGACCATCGAATGGCAAAATCGCGGTATCAACATGTGGACGATTGAGCAGGGAACGATTACGTTTACGACTGGGCTCAATACTTATCCGCTACCAAACGATACCATTGATTTGCTGGATCATGTGATCCGCACCAATGCAAATAACACGTCTAACCAAGCTGATTTGAACATTACTCGAATCAGTATGCCCACATACGCGACGATTCCCAACAAACTGACTCAGGCACGGCCTATTCAGGTGATGGTTCAGCGTATGTCTGGCGAGATTCAGCCGACTGCTTTGATTTTGGCGGCGGCTATTGGCACTACAGACACCACAATTACCCTGAGCTCGACCGATGGACTGGCCGCAGCGGGGTATATTAACATCGGCACCGAGACAATCTACTACAACTACATCACTGGCAACCAGTTGGGTAACTGTTTCCGCGCACAAAATGGCACGACAGCCGCTTCTCATGTATTTGGCACTGCTATATACATCAATTGGCTTCCTGCAATCACAGTTTGGCCTACTCCAGACCCATCTACGACCTATACATTCGTCTATTGGCGTATGCGTCGTGTGGAAGATGCTGGTTCTGGTATGCAAACACAGGATATGAACTTCCGTTTCCTGCCCGCAGCGGCGGCTGGGTTGGCTTATCACATAGCCATGAAGGTTCCTGAGCTGGCGCAGCGTGTGCAGATGCTGAAAGAGGCTTACGACGAGCAATTTAACTTGGCTGCAGGTGAAGATCGGGAGAAAGCTGCTATTCGGTTTGTGCCGAGACAGATGTTCATTGGGAGTGCCTGATGGGTAATCGGTTTGCTAGTGGCAAGTATTCGATTGCGGAGTGTGATCGGTGCGGGCAGCGGTATAAGCTGAAGCAGCTGAAGATGGAGGTCATTAAGACCAAGCTATATCAGCTGAAAGTCTGCCCAGAGTGCTGGGATCCTGATCATCCGCAGTTGCAACTAGGTATGTATCCGGTGGATGACCCACAAGCGGTGCGTCAGCCTCGGCCAGATTTGAGTTATGTAACGTCTGGCTTGGATCCTTTGGGATATCCGGCAGGAGGTTCTCGGGATATCCAGTGGGGCTGGAATCCAATTGGTGGTTCTCAGTTATTTGATGCAAAACTGACGCCAAATTACTTGGCAACAGTGGCAAGTGTTGGTACAGTGTCAATAGTTACTACGTAGGAGTAGAAAATGGCTAAAAAGATGATGGGCGAATCCAAAGCTGAAGAGCGCAAAGAGGAAGCCAAAGATAAAAAGCAAGACATTGCTATGATCAAAAAGGCTTTCAAAGAGCACGACAAGCAAGAGCACAAAGGCGGCAAGGGCACCGTCATTAAGCTTGCTAAAGGCGGCGTTACTGGCAAGGCCATGAAGGCTGTTGGCCGTAACCTGGCTCGCGCCCACAATCAAAAATCTGGGAGCAAGTAATGGCTAAGTTTTCCATGAAAAAGGGCGGCAAAGAAGTCGGCCCTGCATCGACGTATGCAGAACCCCACACCATGACTGGTGGCAAACCCAGCTTGGCTCCTGCAGGCTACGGCCCCAGCGACCGCCAAAAGGCCCAAGATGTTCACATGAGTGTTGGCAATATCTCCAGCAAGGATTATGAGCCCACTGAAAAGTCTGGTATCAAGATTCGCGGAACTGGTGCAGCCACTAAAGGCGTGATGGCTCGGGGGCCAATGGCGTGAATTACTATCAGCTTGTCACTGAGGTTCAGAACTACACTGAAAACACCTTCCAAACGGAAGATGTCAACACGTTCATTGAACAAGCTGAGCAACGTATATACAACGACATCCAGTTTCCGTCTCTGCGTAAGAACGTAACCGGCACGGTCAGCACAAGCAATCCATATCTGTCCGCTCCTGCAGACTATCTGTCTACCTACTCTTTAGCGGCCTTTTCGCTGGTAACCACAACGGCCACATCAGGCGTTACTGGGCAAAATACAATTACCGTTTCAAGCGGATCCAACATTGCCACAGGTCAGGCCGTGACCGGCACAGGTATCGGCTCTGGTGCGCTGGTCTTGGCGGTGGCAGGAACGACTGTTTATCTGAGTGTCGTTAACACTGGTACAGTATCCGGTACAATTACCTTCCAAGGGCCGTATCAGTATCTGCTGAACAAGGATGTAAACTTCATTCGTGAAGCTTTCCCCTATCCTGGTAGCACTGGGATGCCTACCCACTACGCGATCTTTGGCCCGCAGTCTGCTTTGCCCAATGAGCTGTCGTTCATGATGGGGCCAACGCCGGATCAGAACTATGCGGTCGAGCTGCATTACTTCTTCTATCCGCCATCAATCATCCCTGGGATTATCATTAGCCTGCCCGGAAGCTTTACGGCAGGATCTGGCTATCCCAATGGCACTTACTACAACCAAGCATTGACCGGCGGCACTGGCGTTAACGCAACGGCCACTATCGTGGTGTCTGGTGGGGTGGTGACATCGGTAAGTTTGGAAACTGGCGGCTCTGGTTATGCTTCTGGTGATGTGCTGTCTATCAGCCTTGCGACCGGCAGTGGTTTTGCTATGACCATTACCAGCCTGAACCAGACTAACGGCATGACTTGGTTGGGTGACAACTACGATGCAGCATTGCTGTATGGAACCTTAGTTGAAGCTTACACATTCATGAAGGGCGAGAAAGATCTTATGGTCTTTTACGATACTAAGTACAAAGAAGCCTTATCTCAAGCCAAGCGTTTGGGCGATGGCCTTGAGAGAATGGATTCCTACCGCAGCGGTCAATACCGCCAGCCTGTCACATGATCCGGTACACACGTCAAGAGGCCAAACAGTTGGGGCTTCCCACCTGCTATGGCTCTCCATGCAAAAAACATCCAGAGCTAGAGGGTCATCGGCGCGTAAGTGGCGCTTGCGTAGAATGCGCAAGAGAGCACACTAGAAAAAATCGTGCCGCCGATCCTGAAAAAACATTGGCTCACCGCGCCAAGAACAACGCTAAAGTAACTGAAAAACGCAAGACTGATCCTGAGATGCGCGCCAAGAAGTTGGCCTATGACAAGTGGTATCGCACTGAGCGCAAAGATGCAATTGCTCAAATGAAGCGTGCATGGGCAGCAAAGAATCCAGGCGCTACTTCTGCTGCCGCCAGATTACGCAAATGTGCCCAGAAGCAACGTACACCTCAGTGGCTTACAAAAGATGATTTATGGCTAATGCGAGAAGCCTATGCACTTGCGTCATTGCGGACTAAAATGCTTGGAATCCAGTATGAAGTAGACCACTTCGTTCCATTGCAAGGTGAAACTGTGTCCGGCCTCCATGTCCCCAACAATTTACAGGTTATCCCACGGGCGCTGAATCGCGCCAAGTGGAACCATTTCGAGGCCGTGTAATGTCAAGTATTCTCCAGGGTCAAACCACTAGCTTCAAACTTGGGCTGTACAACGGACAGTTTAATTTGGCTACAGATACTATTAAGATGGCGCTTTACAACGGTAATGCAACGCTTAACCAGACTACCACCGTATATTCTTCGGTGAATGAGATTACCGGCACCGGATACACCGCTGGCGGGCAGACCATGAGTGGCGTCACAATTAACTACGACGCTGTTAATAGCGTGGTGTATGTTAACTTTGCGAACGTGATTTGGAGCCCTGCCAACTTTACGGCACGGTGTGCTTTGATTTATGATGCTACGGCTTCTAACGCTTCGATTGCTGTGATTGATTTTGGTTCAGATAAGACCTGCACCTCTACGTTTACGGTAACCATGCCTGCTAACACTTACTCAACCGCGCTGATTCGGAGCGCATAAGGAACTTTATGAGCAACATTGAAAAACTGAACGTCCAAGACGCCCCCAGCGCTTCGGTTACTATTGGCAAAAATGCCAACGAGGATATGGTCATTACAGGTCGGTTTACCGCTACCTGCTACGACTCTGAAGGAAACCTGAAATGGGAAGAACACTTCCCCAACTTGGTGGTGAACGTCGGTAAGATTGACTTGTTGAACAAGTATTTTGCTGGTACATCCTACACTGCTGCTTGGTACTTAGGGCTCGTTAATGGCGGAACTTCTCCTACTTACAACGCTGCGGACACTATGTCTTCGCACAGCGGCTGGACTGAAATCACTGGCTATTCAAACTCTACACGCCCTGCGGCTTCTTTTGGGTCTGCCACTGCTTCCGGTGGCGGTGCTGGTTCTGCTGGTACGGGAACTATTTCCACTTCTGCTACAGCGTTTAACATCAATGCTACTAACACGGTTGCGGGCGCGTTCTTGACCACTAGCAATACGATTGGCGGCACGACTGGTACGCTGTTCAGCGCCGGTAGCTTTACATCTGGTAACCGTTCTGTTTTGTCTGGTGACGTTTTGAACGTGACCTGGACTGCCAACTGCTAAGGATTTAACATGGCTGCAAATTTCAAAGTTGGCGAAACCGTCAAGTTGGTAGCGACTGTACCTACCGGCCCAGTGGAAGATATGACCATTGATTCAAATGGCAACATCAGCTATTTGGTTCATTGGACTGACGCACAAGGCAACGCCCAGCAAACTTGGTTTCCAGAGGCAGACTTAGTAGCTGCTTAACCCATGTCAACAACGGGCGGCTGGGGATCGGGAACATGGGGTCAGGCCGCTTGGAGTAGATCGGTCTACGACAACACGACCGCTGAAACAGCTACCGTTACCGATTCAGAGTCTTCGGTACAGGCGTTCACAAGTGCAATAAGTGAAACGGCTGCGGTAACGAATAGCCAGGATGTTCAATATGCAGCTAATGTTTCTGTCAGCGAAACATCAACGGTTACAGATTCTGTCAATGTATCAAATGTAATCAGCGTATCGGTCAGCGAAACGGCCACTATTACAGAAACAGAATCCGACACCATTAACATGAGCATGTCGGTCAGTGAGACGGCGACGATCACTGAATCTGAATCAGCTCAAGTTGCATACAACGTAGCGGTCAGTGAGACTTCTACAGTAACAGAGTCTGAATCCAGCACGCTGACCATGAACATGGCAGTATCTGAGACGGCCACTGTTACCGACTCTGTAAACGCTTCCAATGTGATGAGTGTTGCGGTTAGCGAGAATGCCACTGTTACTGATACCGTTTCTGACACGCTGACGATGAATATGGCCGTCACTGAGGTGGCGACTGTTACAGATACTGTGAGCGACACGCTGACAATGAATATGTCGGTGTCCGAGACTGCTACGGTGACGGATTCTCAGTCTGGGGTAGTGGTTTATTCCAGCAGTATTTCTGAGACAGCAACAGTTACTGACGTTAACTCCGCCACCTTGACGATGAACATGGCGGTCAATGAGACCACTGTAGTCACAGATTCTGTTAATGTTTCCAACGTCATGGGCGTTTCAGTGTCTGAGGTTGCGACCGCAACGGATACTGTAGCTGTGCAGGTCAACTTTAATGTGGCGGTTAGTGAGACGGCTACGGTTACTGAGTCGTCTTTTGGCGGTCAGATTTACAACAATACGCTGACTGAGACTGCAACAATTACGGATACCGTCAATGGGGTCAATAGCCTACCTGCCTCTGTGGTGGAAACGGCGACTGTAACGGATAGCGTTACACCCTCGAATGTGATTCAGGTTTCGGTGACTGAAACTGCGACGGTAACGGACGCTTGGTCAAACTATATTGTTATGATGGCGAACGTCATTGAGACAGCTACGATGGCCGACTCTTTCTTGGGAGCGCTGCTGTGGAACCCGATTCCCGACAATCAAACCCCGAATTGGTCACAAATAAATGATACTCAGACGGTAACATGGTCAAATGTTAGTGACAACCAAACCGCAAACTGGCAAAATGTTAACGATACTCAGTCAGTGTCGTGGTCGCAAATTAACGATGCTCAAAGTACCACTTGGACGCAAGTGAAGAATTAAGGAACTACTATGTCTATTGGATATACCTCACTGTTAGCTCTTGTTCAGCCGGTAGACGGCACTGAAGCGGGAACCTGGGGCGACGATGTAAACAACGGCGTATCCTCCATTCTTGACGTAGCTGTCGCTGGTACTCAAAACATTACGACCGATGGCAACGTAACACTGACCATCACACAGGCGACCAGCTCGGGCACCAACCTCTCCAGCACCTCGGCCCAATACGCCATTCTCCTGCTGTCCGGCGCACGCACTGCAACACGCACGGTTACTCTGCCTGCATCGAGCAAGACCTACACAGTCATGAATAGCACCACTGGCGGCTACGCCCAAACGGTCGGCGGCTTGACTATTGCAGTGGGGGAATACTGCACGATTGCTTACAACACCTCCAGCTCGACATGGGTTAAAACCTCGACTCAAAGCGGTTCTGGTGTTTTTACAACGGTTACGGCTACCGTTGCATACCAAGGCGATTTCAGCAACTCAACTTTGCTGAGCAGAACTTTATTCACAACCACCACGGCCAACTCAACTACAGGTATTTACGCTGTACCTAGCGGAACGGCTACTGCCGCTTCTTGGCAAGCTACCAATGCCGCTGACCCTACCAACGCATCCAAAATTTTGATTGCCACAAACGGATCGACCG
>Ga0316218_1004448_pt1 | contig 10685 bp, 5 predicted proteins | sample TBH18003metaG_FD_203634 | JGI IMG/M metagenome (GOLD analysis project Ga0316218, IMG submission 203634) | Freshwater microbial communities from Trout Bog Lake, Wisconsin, USA - TBH18003 | ecosystem: Environmental > Aquatic > Freshwater > Lake > Hypolimnion/Profundal zone | place: USA: Wisconsin... | reverse complement strand
TGATCAGTAGCGCGACGCTGGCTGCGCCGCCCATCAGCCGGAGCCGATTCGTATTGCTGAGATTCATTAGGCGTTCCCCCAAGGTTTTTTCAGTCGCCCGGCGTTGGTGCGGACGGCCGATGGCGTGTCTAGTTCCAGACCGAAGCGTCCAACCGGCGGCGAGGAGTTTGGGATCCCCGACGGTCCGGCTGTATCGGCGCATCCGGCCGTCCGGATGGGGCAACCTTCCAAGGTGCACGTCCGGACGGTATGCAAATTGAATTGCAAGCTGTTTCGAGGGGAGCAAAAATTTTCCGGGCTTTCAAGACACAAATTCGCAGAATTGCGGCACGGCGACGGTTTTTTGCTCAATTCCCGTGCAAAATATGCGGATTCGAGTGTTTCGAGGGGGGTTGACGCGCCTCCCGACGAGCGCAAATTATTGCAAACTCGCGATTTTCGCAAAAATTTGCGGTCATCCGATCGTGGGGCCGCAGGGAAAGTCCCTCGGCGGGTCGGCGGGTACGGACGGGGGACACGGGCGGATCATGGCCGATAGACGCGATATTGCCCGAACTGTCCTGCAGCCCGCCGGGCTCGCGGCGCTCGGTCTGTGCCTGATCGCGCAGGGGGCTGCGGCGGCGCCTTCCGCGGCGGTGGCGCCTTCCGCTCCGGCGGCAACGGCGGCGGATTATCGCGCCAGGCTCCCCGAGGATGAGGTGGTCTATTTCCTCCTGCCCGACCGGTTCGCCAATGGCGACCCCGCCAATGACCGGGGGGGCCTGCGGGGCGACCGGCTGGCCACCGGCTTCGATCCGACGTCCAAGGGCTTCTACGAGGGCGGCGACCTCAAGGGTCTCAAGGGCAGGCTCGACTACATCCAGGGCCTGGGGGCGACCGCGATCTGGGTCGGACCGGTGTTCCGCAACAAGCCGGTGCAGGGCCCGCCGGGACATGAGTCCGCCGGTTATCACGGCTACTGGATCACGGACTTCACCGAAGTGGACCCGCATCTCGGCACCCGGGCGGAGTTCCGGGACCTGGTCGACGCCGCCCATGCGCGGGGGATGAAGGTCTACATGGACATCGTGATCAACCACACGGCGGACGTGATCAAGTATCGCGAATGCCCGCAGAACGACTGCGTCTATCGCAGCCTGGCCGACTATCCCTACACCCGGCGCGGCGGCGTCTCCGGCGAGGCGATCAATGACGGGTTTCTGGGCGACGACGAAGCCCACCAGACCGCGGCGAACTTCGCCCATCTGACCCGGCCGGACTATGCCTATACGCCCTATGTGCCGGCCGGCGAGGAACACGCCAAGTCGCCGGACTGGCTGAACGACCCGATCTATTACCACAATCGCGGCGAGACGACCTATCGCAACGAGAGCGCCACCTATGGGGACTTCTCCGGCCTCGACGATCTGTTCACCGAGAACCCGAAGGTCATTCAGGGCTTCATCGACATCTACGGGCAGTGGATCGACGACTTCGGCATAGACGGGTTCCGCATCGATACGGCCAAGCACGTGGATGCAGCCTTCTGGCGGGCCTTCATCCCGGCCATGATCCGTCGCGCGCAGGCCCGGGGCATTGCCAACTTCCACATCTTCGGCGAAGTCGCCGACCATGATCCGGCCCTCCTCGCCGCCTTCGCCCGGTCGAGCGGCTTTCCGGCGGTGCTGGACTTCGCCTTCGAAACCACCGTCGAGAACGTCGTGCTGAAGGGCCAGGGCACGTCGCAGCTCGCCCGGCTCATCCAGGCGGACGTGGACTATCCGGACGGCGCGGCGGGGGCCCGGCGGCTGCCGACCTTCCTCGGCAATCATGACGACGGCCGTTTCGCCTTTTTCGCCCGGCGGGACAATCCCAAGGCGCCGGACGCGGAGATCCTGGAGCGCGTGATCCTCGGCCACGCGGTCATGTTCTTCCTGCGGGGGCAGCCCGTCATCTATTCCGGCGACGAGCAGGGATTTGCCGGAACCGGCGGCGACCAGGACGCCCGCCAGCCCCTGTTCGCCAGCCAGGTCGCCAGCTACAACGCCACGCCCCTGGTCGGGACCACCGCCACCACGGCGCAGGACAATTACCATCCGGATCACCCGATCTATCGCGCCCTGGCGGAGATGGCGCGGATCCGCGGTGCCGACCCCGCCCTGCGCCGCGGCGATCAGGTGGTGCGCGCCGCGGGCGACGGGGCGGGCCTGTTCGCCGTGTCGCGCCACCTGCCCGGCAGCGACGAGGAGACCCTGATCGCCTTCAACACCAGCCTCGCGCCCATCACGGCGCAGGTCCAGGTGGACGCGACGTCCCGCCGCTGGCGCGCGGAGCACGGCGCCTGTCCGGAGAGCCCGACCGCCCCCGGCAGCTACCGGGTGACGCTGGCCCCCCTTGACTACATCGTCTGCACAACCTCGATGGTCCGTAAATGAACGTCCAGATCAAACCGACCCATGGCCGGACCGCCGCGACCTCCCCCTGGTGGAAGGGGGCGGTGATCTATCAGATCTATCCCCGGAGCTTTGCGGACTCCAATGGCGACGGCGTCGGCGACCTGCCCGGCATCATGGACCGGCTGGAGCATGTCGCATCCCTGGGCGTTGACGGGATCTGGCTGTCACCCTTCTTCAAATCCCCCATGCGCGACTTCGGCTATGACGTTTCGGACTATTGCGACGTCGACCCGATCTTCGGGACCCTGGCGGATTTCGACCGCCTGCTGGCGCGGGCCCACGCCCTGGGCCTGAAGGTCATCATCGACCAGGTCTATTCCCACACGTCCGACCAGCACGCCTGGTTCCAGGAAAGCCGGTCCAGCCGCACCAATCCCAGGGCCGACTGGTACACCTGGGCGGACGCCAGGCCCGACGGCTCGCCCCCGTCCAACTGGCAGTCGGTGTTCGGCGGCCCCGCCTGGACCTGGGACGCCCGGCGCAGCCAGTACTACATGCACAATTTCCTCTCCACCCAGCCGGACCTGAACGTGCATCATCCGGAGGTGCAGGAGGCGATCCTGGCCACCGCCCGCTTCTGGCTGGACCGGGGCGTTGACGGCTTCCGGCTCGACGCCATCAACTTCTCCATGCACGACCCTGCCCTCACCGACAATCCGCCGGACCCGTCGCCGGGCAAGCGCACGCGGCCCTTCGACTTCCAGCTCCATGTCCACAACCAGTCCCATCCCGACATCCCGCGCCTGCTGCAGCGGATCCGGGCGATGATCGACACCTATGGTGGCGAGCGCTTCACCGTGGCCGAGGTGGGCGGGGCCGATGCGGACCGCGAGATGAAGCTGTTCACCGCCGACGGGGACAAGCTGAACAGCGCCTACAGCTTCGATTTCCTGTATGCGCCGCGGTTGACGCCCGACGTGGTGGCCAACGGCTTCGACGTCTGGCCGGGCCGGCCCGGCGAGGGCTGGCCCAGCTGGGCCTTTTCCAACCATGACGCGCCCCGCGTCGCCAGCCGCTGGACCACGCCGGACCACCGGGACGCCGTGGCGCGGATGGCGCTCATGCTGCTTTTCGCCCTGCGCGGCAATGCGTTCCTCTACCAGGGCGAGGAGCTGGGCCTGCCCCAGGCGGAGGTGCCGTTCGAGCGCCTGCAGGACCCCGAGGCCATCGCCAACTGGCCGCAGACCCTCGGTCGCGACGGCGCGCGGACGCCGATGGCCTGGACGGATCAGAAGCCTTTCGGCGGCTTTTCCGAGGTCGAGCCCTGGCTGCCGGTTGATCCGCGCCATACCGAACTGGCGGTGGACCGGCAGGAGCGCGACCCGGGCTCGACCCTTCACCTGACGCGCCGCCTGATCGCCCTGCGCAAGGCCACCCCCGCCCTCCGGACCGGCGACGTACGCCGCCGGCCGGCCGAGGATCCCCTGCTGGCGTTCGAGCGCGGCACGGGGGCGGAGCGGGTGCTGTGCGTCTTCAATCTCGGGGACACGGCGCAGGACTGGACCCCGCCTCCGGGCTGGTGCCTGGTGGAGCAGGTGGGAGAGCTGGACGTGACGGGCGGCCGGATCGGCCCCCATGCCGGGCTGATCTTCGAACCAGCGGCGCGATGAGGCGGTGCCTAGCCGCCGCAGGAGCCCCGGACGATCAGGTGGGTGGGCATGCGCTCCGACCGGATCTCGAGGCGCCCGTGGCCGTTGAGCAGCTTCGACACCAGCAGCCGCCCGGCATGGGCGGTGTCCTGCAGGATGGTGGTGAGCGCAGGCGTGCTGTAGCGGGCGAAGGGCACGTCGTCATAGCCCACCACCGACACGTCCTGCGGCACGCTGACGCCCGCCCGCCCCAGGGCGCGGATGGCCCCCAAGGCGATCATGTCGCTCGCGGCGACGATGCCGTCAAAGGCCATGCCGCCGGCCAGCAGGGCGTCCACCGAGGCCTCCGCCGACTCGAGTTCGAAATGGGCGGGAACGACCAGGCCCGCATCCTGCGGCAGGCCGATGACATCCAGGGCGCGGCGATATCCCCGCAGGCGCTGCACCACCTCGGGGGCCTCGGAATCGCCGAGGAACACGATGCGCTTGCGGCCCAGCCGGGCAAGGTGCAGCGTGGCGCGCTGGCCACCCAGTTCGTTGTCGCTGCCGATGGAGCAGTAGGACTGCTGCGGCAGTTGCGCCCCCCACACGACGAAGTTCAGCTCGGTCTCGGCCAGACGGTTGAAGGCGTGGTGCAGGGAACTCTGGCCCAGAAAGATCACCCCGTCGGCGCGGCTGGTCTTCATGATGACGGTGAGGTCGTCATAGTCGTTCGGGGCCACATGGCTGACCAGCACGTCACAGTCCCGTTCGCGGGCGGCTTCCGCGACCCCGGCCAGCAGTTCGAGGAAGAACGGGTCGGACAGCTTCACGTCGCGCCCCTGGGGATGCGGCACGACGATGGCGATGGTGGCGTCCGCGCCGATCGGCCCGGCGGGCATGTAGCGGCGGAACGGGTAGTCATGCTCCCGCGCCAGCTGCCAGATCTTCTGCTTGGTCTTGGCGTTGACGGACGGACTGTCGTTGAGCGCACGGGACACGGTGGAGATGGCCACGCCGGCCAGCTGGGCAAGATCCTCGAGGCGCGTACTGCTCTTCGTCATCCTGTCCCTGAGTCCCCTTGGCCTTCGAGCATCGCCGACGTCGCAAAATTTGCTGAAAATATTGTGCCGGACCTTCATGCTAAAAGTCCGGGCGCTCCCGCAAGTCGAAACTTGGACCCGCCGACGCAAATTTCCCGCGGCGCGCTGTGCCCCCGCGGCGCGTTGCTGATGCTTGAACAGAAAAAGAAAATGGAGACGCCGGGATGCAGAAGCCGAAATCGAATTTTGCCGGACTCTGGAACATGTGTTTCGGCTTTTTCGGCATCCAGATCGGGTTTGGCCTGCAGAATGCCAATACGAGCCGGATCTTCGAAACACTGGGTGCCAAGGTCGACAACCTGCCGATCCTGTGGATCGCGGCACCGCTGACCGGCCTGCTGGTCCAGCCCATCATCGGCCATCTGAGCGACAGGACCTGGGGAGGGCTGGGCCGCCGCCGCCCCTACTTCCTGGTCGGTGCCGTCCTCACCACCGGTGCCATGCTGCTGATGCCCAACGCCCCGGTGCTCTGGATGGCCGCGGGCTGCCTGTGGCTCATGGACGCGTCGATCAATGTGACCATGGAGCCGTTCCGCGCCTTTGTCGGCGACCTGCTGCCAGACGAGCAGCGCACCGCCGGGTTTGCGATGCAGAGCTTCTTCATCGGCGTCGGCGCAGTCTTTGCCTCGGTGCTGCCCTGGGTCCTCACCAACTGGCTCGGGATCAGCAACACCGCGCCCGCCGGCCAGACCCCGCCATCGGTGCGGATGGCCTACTATGTCGGGGCCGTCGCCCTCTTGACGGCGGTCCTGTGGACCATCTGCACCACACGGGAATATCCGCCCGAGGACCTTGCCCGGATGCAGGCGGACGCCGATGAGGCCGCGGCACCGCCCCGGCGGCGCAGCGTGTCGGCCAATCTGATGGGCGGAGGGGCCTGTCTGGTCGCCGGACTGGCGGTCTTCGCCCTGGTCTTCCGCCTGCAGCTCGAAAAGGAGCTCTATGTGCTGGGCGGGATGATCGGCGGGTTCGGCCTCGCCCAGCTCGCCGCCGGCCTCCTGCGGGCGCGCGGCCTCGGCGACAACGGCCTGACCGAGGTGGTCGACGATCTCTTCGCCATGCCCCGGGTGATGCGGTCGCTGGCGGTGGTCCAGTTCTTCTCCTGGTTCGGCCTGTTCGCCATGTGGATCTACACGACCTCGGCAGTGACCAGCTTCCACTACGGCGTGACGGACCCCGCCTCCCGGGCCTACAACCAGGGCGCGGACTGGGTCGGCGTGCTGTTCGGGGTCTATAACGGCGTGGCGGCCCTGGCCTCGTTCGCCCTGCCGCGCCTGGCCGCGGTCACCAGCCGCAAGGTCGCCCACGCGGTCAGCCTGGCCCTCGGCGGTGCGGGGCTCGTGTCATTCCTCGTGATCCGGGACCCGGGCCTGCTGTGGATCTCCATGATCGGTGTCGGCGTGGCCTGGGCGTCGATCCTGTCGGCCCCCTATGCGATCCTGTCGAGCGCCGTGCCGCCGGCCAAGATGGGCGTCTATATGGGCATCTTCAACATCTTCATCGTCGTGCCGCAGCTGCTGGCGGCCACGCTGCTCGGCCTGGTGCTCAGGACCCTGTTCGGCGGCCAACCCATCTGGGCCCTGGCGGTGGGCGGCGCGTCCCTGCTGCTGGCCGCCCTCTCGGTGCTGCTGGTGACCGACGCCCAGGACCCCGCAACCCGGGCGAGGCGCGCCCGCGCCGACCGACCGCCGTCCGGCGCGACATCCCCCCGCAGCGGAGCGCTGCGGAGCCCGGTGGCGCGGCTGCGCGTCTGGGTGCTTGGCCTCGTCGCGGCGCTGATGGCCGCCCCATCGGCAGGCGCTGCCGTTGCCCCCGGGCGGCTCGTGGCATTGGGCCAGGTCCCGTCCGCCTATGTGGCCGCACGCAATGTCACGGTCTGGCTGCCGGACGGATACGACGACCACGTCTCCGAGCGGTATGCGGTCGTCTACATGCATGACGGGAACAACCTGTTCGACGGATCGACGGCGTTCGGCGGAGAGGCCTGGCGGCCGGACCTGTCCGTCACCCGGCTGGCCGCGGCCGACGTCGCAGGGCCCGCGATCATCGTCGGCGTCGACAACACCGCCCTGCGCGCGCGGGAATACATGCCGCGCAAGGTCTATGACGCCCTGCCCGCGGCGGACCGGGCGGTGATGGATCATGATCTCGGCGGCCCGCCCGTGTCCGACGCCTATCTCGCCTTTCTGGTGAAGGAGCTGAAGCCCCTGATCGACCATCGCTTCCGGACGCGGCCGGACCGGGCGCACACCGCGGTGATGGGCTCCAGTATGGGCGGGCTGATCTCCCTCTATGCGGTGACGGAATATCCGGACGTGTTCGGCGCCGCCGGGTGCCTGTCGACCCACTGGCCCCTGCCCGCCCGGCCAGTCGACCCGCCGAAGCTTGATCGCGCCGAGGTGCTGGCGGCCTTCGACGCCTATCTGTCCGCCCGCCTGCCCCGCCCCGGCGGCAACCGGATCTGGTTCGACCATGGCGACCAGACCCTGGACCGGCACTACGCGCCCTATCAGGAGCATGTGGACGCCACCCTGACCCGGCTGGGCTGGCGGCGGGGCCTGGACTTCGAGAGCCGGGTCTATCCCGGCGCGGCGCACAACGAGGCCTCCTGGCGCCAGCGGCTGGACGACCCGATGCGCTTCCTGCTGGCGCCTGCCCCCCCGGGCGTCGGCGGTTGATCGCAAGGCCGCCGAAGGCCTCAGGGCTCTATGCGGTACCCCCAGGGCTCGATGGTCTCCGCCGTGATCCCGTGACCGGACACAGGCTGCGGCGTCGCGGAGAGATTGACGAGCACGCGCACGCGGCTCGGTCCCCGGGTGCGCTGGAAGGCGAACACCTTGTCTGAGCCGACCTCGAGGATCTCCAGGTCGCCGCCGTCCGCACCGTTCCACAGGGCCGGGGTCCGGTGCTTCAGGTCCAGCAGCCGGGCGTAGAAGGCGGTGCGGTCCCGGGACGTCCAGTCGATCGTGTCCCGGTCGAAGAAGGCCAGCCGCTTGTCCAGTCCGGCCTCCTGGCCGCTGTAGATGAGGGGCATGCCCGGCAGGGTGGCGGCCAGCACGGCCATGGCCGGGGCCGCGTCCCCGTAGAGCTCCCGGTCCGTCCCCGCCCAGCTGTTCTCGTCATGGTCGGAGGTCAGCGTCATGCGGTAGGCACCGGCCGGGAACAGCCGGGGCGGCGTGCGGTAATAGTCGGCCAGAGCGGAGGGCGGGGCCTCCCCATGGGCGACCTTGCGCATCAGATGGTAGAGCCCCCAGTCATAGCTCATGTCGAAGGCCCTGAGCTGTTCGCCGGGGTCGTCCCCCTCGGCCAGCAGGAAGACGGGCTTGATCTGCTCCAGCGTCCGGCGCGCCCGCTCCCAGAACGGGGTCGGCACGCGCACGGCGACGTCGCAGCGGAAGCCGTCTATGTCGGCGACCTTCACCCACCAGCTCATGGCGTCGATCATGCCGTCCCACAGGGCCGGAACCCGATAGTCGAGGCCGACGACATCGTCCCAGGTCTCCACATGGTGGTCGTCCGGATCGACATAGGTATAGGGGCCGATCCCGCCCCGGTCGGTCTTCTGGTACCAGTCGGGATGCTGGGTGATCCAGACATGGTCCCAGCCGGTATGATTGGCCACCCAGTCGAGGATCACCTTCATGCCCAGCGCATGGGCCGCCTTCACCAGATGCTGGAAGTCCTCCATCGACCCGAATTCCGGGTTCACGGCCTTGTAGTCATGAACCGCATAATAGCTGCCGAGACGTCCCTTGCGGTGGCTCATGCTGATGGGGTTGACCGGCATGATCCAGAGGATGTCGACCCCCATCCGCCGCAGGCGCGGCAGGTTCGGCTCGAAGGCGCGGATGGTGCCCTGCGGCGTGTACTGGCGGATGTTCACCTCATAGATGCTGGCCCGCTCTGCCCAGGCCGGGTGATGCACCTCCGTGACGCCCACAGTCGGCGGAAGGGTCCCGCCGAAAGCCGTGGGCAGCAGGACGGGGCTGATCGCCAGGGCCAGCCCCGCCATCAGCCCGACGGCCCGGGCCGAAACCCTCCTCTTGATCCTTGCCCGAAACACCATGACGACCCTCCGTCCCGCTATTTCGGCAGGCGCGCGGCCACGGGGGGATAGGCGTCGAACACCCGACCATCGGCCAGGGACCGGAGCAGCTTGAGATATTCCCCATGCGCCCAGGCCAGGGGCGTCGCCGAGCCCGTGCCCTGGCCCGCGGGGGCGTGGGTCCGCAGGTCCACGCCGACGCCGTCGAACACCTGTTCCGGCAGCATCAGGCCGGCATTGGCGAAATGCTCCATGCCCCGGACATAGGCACCGCGGATGGCGTCCAGGCGATCCGGCGCCGGAGGTCCCCCCGCGGCCGTGGCCAGCGCCAGCTCGTAATGCCCGCGCTCTCCGGTCAGCAGCGGCCAGATCCGGCCCCGCTGATGGGGGCTATCGGCCCCGTGCACATGGAAGCCGTCGGCCGTCACCGTGTCCTCGCCATAGCCGTCATGGCCATAGCGGCGAAACCCGGGATAGGTGGCCGGGCCGTCGCCGAAGCCGATGTCGTAGCGCACCCGCAGGTCCTCCGGCAGGGTCGCGGCGTCGACCGCCTTCACGCTCGAGACGATCCGCGGATCGTCCGCCCGGCGCACGCCGTAGCGGACCAGCTCGAGGAAGCCGGCGTCCAGCATCCGGTCGGAAGGCAGGGCGGACAGGCCGTTATGGGCCGGGATCTCGCTCGGATGGTCGGCGTCCTCGGTGGTGTTGACGCGGAGATAGTAATGCCCGTCGCCCAGGCTTCCGGTGTTGGTGAACAGCCGGGGCTCGAGGCTGGCGGAATAGCGGTCCGCCGCCGCGCGATAGCGGGCAGCGGAGGGGGCGTCGTCCGCCAGCTCCGCAAGGTCGCCGGCGACGACCAGGCCGGTGATCTCGGCGGCGATGGTGGAGGCGGAATAGCCGGCCTGCTCCTCCCAGCGCTCCAGCTGGGTGGCCGGCGGCGTGACCGTCCCGTGGTTGACGAGGAGCGACACCCGCCCGCCCTCCACCAGGAAATCGGCGGCGGCCTTCAGATGGTCGCGATAGGCCGCCTTGATCTCCGCCTCCGGGAGCAGGCCCTGGCGCCACAGCTTCCAGCCCAGCATGATCGGCATGGCGGTCTGGTCGAGCTGGACCATCGGCCATTCCGGCGTCCCGTCCACATGGCTCTTCTGCTGGAACCAGCCGCCGACCCCGTCGGCCGAGGCCCGGACCTGGACCCGCCCGAGATAGCGGAAGGCCGCGACCGGTGTCTCGCGGTCGCCGAGGGCCGCAAGCGCCATGGCGCACTGGTAGAAGTCCCGCGGCCAGACGGCCTTGTAGCCCGTGGCCGGCGCGTCGGCCTTCAGCTCGTCGCCCCAGGGGATGGACAGGGACGCGATGAGGGCACCCGGATAGGTCTTGTCCTCGTGCGCCTTCAGAACCATGGCGCTGACATAGGCGAGGCGCCCGCCGTCCCCGGACTGTGCGGCCAGGCGCGGCAGCTCGCGGAGGCTGGCCAGCCAGGTCTCCCAGCCCGGCCGACCGTCCCGGCCGTTATAGTGGGCGAGGACGGCGG
>Ga0316218_1004445_pt1 | contig 10701 bp, 8 predicted proteins | sample TBH18003metaG_FD_203634 | JGI IMG/M metagenome (GOLD analysis project Ga0316218, IMG submission 203634) | Freshwater microbial communities from Trout Bog Lake, Wisconsin, USA - TBH18003 | ecosystem: Environmental > Aquatic > Freshwater > Lake > Hypolimnion/Profundal zone | place: USA: Wisconsin... | reverse complement strand
ACCTCATCGGCTGCGTACCGACAGATTGTGCTTCGAGAGGATGCCTCGTGAGTGCTCTTCCCATTGCCAGCCTGTCGCAGGTCCGTCAGTACGCACGGCACTTGGTGACGCGACACAAGCGTCAACTCGCGCGCATGCTGTGGCTCTACGCCCTAGCGGCCATCACAGCGCTCGTTCCGGCCTGGGTGATTGGCCTTATTACCAACTTGGCCACTGACCACCAACTCACCAGCGCCAACATCACGCACTACAGCGCCATTTTGTTGGCCTCATCCCTCTCGTACGCACTGTTGACCTACCTGGGGCGCAAGCGTTCCTACATTCTGGGTGAATCAATCTTCGCCGACCTGCGTGAGGAGTTCCTCGCCAGTGTGCTCGCCCTCCCGCTCGTGGAAGTAGAGCGCGCCGGAACTGGCGACCTCTTGAGTCGCACTACCAATGACGTCGAGGCCCTCGCCCGGACAGTCCGTTTCGCTCTCCCCGAGTGGTTGGTAGCACTTCTCCAGGCACTGCTCACCTTGGTCGCAATGCTCCTCGTGAGCCCGAAGGCCAGTGTTGGTGCCCTGGTTTCGATTCCCTTCCTCTACTTCTCAACGAAGTACTACTTGACCTACGCCCCCGCGGGCTATCGTCGCGAACGCATGAGCTACGCGACACTCTCGGGAACGATTTCTGAGACCGCGGAAGGTGCGCGCACCATTGACGCCCACCGCCTCAATGCTCGTCAGGCGCGTCGCGTCGAGGAAAACCTCAACGAGTCCTACTTCTCCGAGCTCTACACCCTTGTGATGCGCATGAACTGGTTCCCCACCGTGGAAACAGCATTTGCGCTCGCGGTGGCGATCACGCTGGCGTGGAGTGGTTGGCTGTGCTTGCACCACTCGCTCTCGCTCGGAGCCGCCACCACAGTCACGCTCTACGTTGTCCAGATCAATGACCCACTCGACCGCATCATCATGTGGCTCGACGAACTGCAAGTAGGCCAGACCTCGCTCGCCCGACTCGTGGGTGTTTCGGTAGTGAAGGATGACCGCCCACTCGAGGGAGAAGAGCCGGCGAGTGACCTCATGGAGATGCGTGACGTGTTCTACTCGTACCGCACCGGACGAGATGTTCTTAAAGGTGTGTCACTCACCATTCAGCCCGGCGAGCGCCTGGCCATCGTGGGACCATCGGGTGCTGGAAAGTCCACCATTGGTCGCCTCCTGGCTGGCATCGACGCACCGCGCGCCGGCTCGGTGACGGTGGGCGGACAAGACCTCGGCACGATGCCCCTCAGCACTCTGCGCAAGCACGTCTCGCTCGTCACCCAAGAACATCACATCTTCATTGGTTCCGTGCGACAGAATCTCGCACTCGCATTGCCCGACGCAACGGATGATGACCTTCGTCGGTGCCTCGCGTCTGTTAATGCCCTCGAGTGGGTGGAGGCGCTGCCTGAAGGTCTCGATACCGAACTAGGCACCACGGGTTACCCCATCACACCAGCCCAGGCCCAGCAACTCGCCCTTGCTCGACTGGTCTTAAGCGACCCCCACACACTGATTCTTGATGAAGCGACGGCACTCCTCGACCCTCGGGCCGCCCGTCACTTGGAGCGCTCCATGAGTGCCGTTCTTGAAGGGCGCACGGTGATCGCAATTGCGCACCGCCTGCACACTGCTCACGACGCCGACCGCGTCTGCGTGATCATTGAGGGCGCCATTGCCGAACTTGGTACTCACGATGAACTCGTGGCACTGAACGGCGAGTACGCGTCGCTTTGGCGTAGTTGGCGCTCCGAGGGTCCCTCTGAGTCCTAGGCTCTTACCTCGTGACAAGTCCGCTTCGTGGTCCCGAGATTGATGCCTGCATTCATCAGGTAGCCCTCAGCCGCATCGAACCCTTCTCGCAGATGCGGTCGCCAGGATCACCCGAGCAAGACCGTCGCCGTAATGAGGCAGAAGAGTTGCGTCGACAGCTGCTCGCTGAGCTCGCCGCGCATCACCCCGATGCGGTGACGGCCACGAGTTACCAACACACCGAAGAGCTCCTTCGCTCTGGTTGTCCGTTGATTTTGCAACCTCGCCTCTCTGACCGTGAGGCTCGACGCACGACGACGGTGAACACCTTTATTCGCGTTGGTCGCAGCAACGACCAGTTCCTGTACGCGCCACTCGTCATTAAGAATCACGAACTCACTGAAGCTTCGACCGCTCGCCACCTTCTCGAGGGAACGACCCAGCGGATTCTCCCCACCGAAGCCGTCCAGGTTGAAGGTCTGGGACTGCGGTCAACCGCTACCGTTCGACGTGACGCACTGTTGCTCTGTGGGGCGCTGCGGATTTTGCAAAGTTACGGCGCCGCCGATGCATCGTGTCGGGGGGCTGTTATTGACCGCAGTCGGCGACTGTGGTGGCTCGACCTCACGAGTGAGACACTGCCCAAGAGCAATTTGTCGGCCTACGATGCCCTCTTTGCTGAGCGCATAGAAGTCCTTCAGGGCGTCGATCGGTGGACGCGCGAGGGCGGCGAGTTCCCCACCGCTCCCTACTGGCACCGCGACTGCCTGAACTGTCAGTTCGCTGAACACTGTGAAGCCGAACTCACCGCCAAGGACGACGTCTCACTCACCCGGTTCACGTCACGCGACCAACAGGCCCTCCTCCGCTCACACGGCATCGAGACGCGTCGTCAACTCGCAGACCTAAATCCCGTGGTGGCCCGCAACACCCGCAAGAACGCCGTCCTGGACGATGAGGCCGCCGTGGAACAGCGACTCGCGGTTTCTATTGAACGCCTCGAGGAACTGATTTACCGTGCTCGGGCCCACGTCGTAGGGACATCGCTTCGCATTGTCGCGCCTAACGACGTGCACTGCCCACGTGGTGACGTTGAAATCGACGTGGACATGGAGTCCTACAACGACGCCACGTATCTCTGGGGTGCGTACGTCACCGTTCGCGTTCCCACTGAAGGAGTCCCTGAGGGCTACCGTGCCTTCGTCGAGTGGGGCGACCTTAACGATGAGTCCGAAGCCAAAATCTTCGCGGACTTCTGGGAGTGGTTCCAAGACATTCGCCGTCGTTGCCAGGAGCAAGGACGGAGTCTCACTGCTTACTGCTTCTGGGCGCAGGCCGAGAATGGTGCCATGACCCGCGCGGTGCGCACGCCGCTGCCGGGTGGCCCCACCATGAGTGACCTCGAGGCGTTTTGGACGCAGACGCCGCCTGAGTGGATTGACCTGCACGAGCAAGCCAAGAACCAGATCCAAACCGAAGGCCCGCTGGGACTAAAACTGCTCGCTACCGCCACTGGCTTCTCCTGGCGCGATGAGAACCCCAGTGGCGAAGCATCTATGACGTGGTACGAGACAGCGGTGCGTGACTCTTCCGAGGAGGCACTCGCGTCACGAACCCGAATCCTTGAGTACAACGAGGACGACTGTCGAGCCACGTTGGCCTTACGTGAATGGCTGTGCGGACCCGCACGGCAGCTGCCTCACCGCGACGACCCTTTGTAAATCACCACTTCCTGGACCGTTAGATTTGAGGGGTGACCAACCCCTCAGCGTCGACGAAAGCACCCTTTGCTCGCTCGTCGTTCTTCCTGGGAGGTGTCAGTGCGGTCTTGTCCCTCGCCTTTGACCTGGCCTTTGCCTGGAGCCTGGTCCTCCTCACTCGCCAGCACCTCAGTGGAGGAACGCTCTGGCTGTGCGGCGTCCTCGCCGCGCGGTGGGTAACCACAACGCTGCTCGATCAGTGGGCGCATGGGGTCAAAAGAACACTCCAGCGCCAGTGGCGGCTCGCTCTCGTCGACCAGTTTCGTCTCCCCCGCGCCGAACAAGAACAGGCTCGCGGCGACCTGGCCTCGGCGATTGAGAGCGCCGCACAGGCGCCAGCCCTCAACCTACTGATGTGGGCAAGTCGCGCCATCATGCTCGGCGTTGTCGTGGTGTTCGTCGCCGCAGGCTGGCTCAGCGTGTTGGTCGTCGTCGGTCTCATGGCGCTCTCAGTCCCGATGTACCAACGCGCTGGGAAAAAGTCAGAAGAGGCTGCGCGTCGTTACGAGCAGCGACGACGCGTTCTGGAAGGACGCCAACTGGAGCTCCTTCGTCACAGCGTCGAACTCCGCGCCCTCGGAGCACTGCAGTACGGTGCATCGGAAATCGAGGCGATCTCCAGCACCGAACACGATGCCGCCGCCAGCGCCATTGCCATCACCATGCAGTCCTCGCTGGTGACCGAGTTTCTCAGTGGCGTATCGATTGGACTCGTGGCGATGGTGGTGGGCTTCGGTCTCCTCGAGGGAAAGATTTCGCTACTGCGGGCTCTCACTGCAGTCCTCGTCACGAGCGACATTTTCCTACACGTTCGCCGTTTTGGCCAAGAGTTCCACCGGCAAGAAAACGCCGTCCAGGCCCGTGAACTTCTCGTCCAACGCCCCACACCTACCTCACCAACAAGCACCACCGCTGTCGTAGAGGCGATTGATCTCCGCACTTTCACTGACTCAACTCCCCTGACCTTCATGGTCAACAGGGGCGAGCGCGTGCTCGTCAAAGGGCCTTCAGGAAGTGGTAAATCCACCCTTCTCGCAGTGCTCGTGGGTTGGCAGCAGCCCCACAGTGGCTCGGTGGCCCGTTCGCAGGCGCGCATTGGCGTGGTACGAGCAGCCAGCTCACTACTCGCCGGAACACTCCGTGAAAACCTCGTACTGAACACTTCCGCCAGTGATGAGGAGCTGGCGAACGTCGTGGGCGAACTCGGTCTCGGTGAGCGCTTCAGCGATCTCTCGTACCGCGTGGCCCCCAGTGGCGACGGCGTCTCTGACGGTGAGCGCGTCCGCCTCCTCATCGCCCGAGCGCTGCTCCAGGGTGTGTCGGTACTCGTCCTCGATGACCTCGGTGGACTCCTTGATGCCGCGTCTGTTGCGGCGGTGCGACGCACTCTTGATGTGCATCCAGAGCTCACGATTATTGAGGCGGCCGTCGACGAAGGCATGCTGCCCCCCTCTCACGTGGTGGAGGTTGGCCGTGGCTAGGTCGCTTCCCCTCACCACCTGGCTCAAGCGTTCGCGCCCCTCGACCACGGCACTCCTTCGTGCTTTTGTGTTGGGGGCTCTCGGAGCACTCGTCAACGCCGGTCTCCTGATTGGAGCGGTTGGCCTTCTCGTCGAGAGTTCGAAGCGACCGGGACTAGCGGCCGTGGCCGTCCTACTCATCGTTATTGAAATCTTTGCCTTCCTGCGCTCGCCACTTCGCTACGTGGAGCGCACGAGTTCCCACCGCCTGGGATTTGAAGCAGTGCGACGGTGGCGACGGTGGCTTCTCGTGAGCGTGGGGTCGTGGAACTTCGCCCGTTGGCGTAGTTACGCCTCGGGGGACCTCCTCGAACGGGCCCTGACTGACACTGATGAGTTGCAGGGGCTCTGGCTTCGAGGCGTGTTGCCCTTCTTCCAAGCCGTCGTCGTTCTCCTGTCGAGTGACGTCGTGTTGGCTCTCCTACCGACCCGAACCAGCCTTGCTCGTGACGTCGTGCTGCTGGGTCTACTCCAGTTCCTCACGTGCGCGGTCCTCCTTCGTGAGTTGTCGCCGTTGCACGAACGTGACCGTGTACGGCGCGAAGCCAAAGCTCATTTGCAGTCCGTTGTAGTGGAGTCGAGTCGCAGCGGACCCGAACTCTTCCTCATGGGAAGTGAGACGCTCCTGGCCGAGCGACTTCGTGTCGCCGTGGCTCACCTGGAGGACTGCGAACGAATACTCGACCGGCGAAGTCGACTCCTTCGCGTCGTCGCGCCACTCAGTGGGCTTTGCTCGGTGCTGCTGCTCGTACCCAGCGTGCACGCCGCCAGCGTGTGGACGGTAGTGGCGAGCCTGGTGTGCTTTGCCAGCTTTGACAGCTTCGTCCAGATCACTGCCTGCATCCAAAACACCGTGCACGTACTCGGTGCCGGTGCTCGATTGGATGAACTCTCTCGTGAAGTCAGCGCCGGATCTGAGCCGTGGCCTCTCGACACCACCCTTGAACTGAAGGACGTCACCCTCAGCGAGAGTGGTCGCGTGCTGTTAGCGAGTAGTTCTCTTCGAGTCGCCCCTGGACAGCACCTCGGCATCACCGGCGTCTCCGGTGCTGGTAAGTCATCACTGCTACGCGCCCTCAGTGGCCTCGAGGCACCAACGGGCGGCAGCATCACTATTGGTGGGGTCGCCCTCACTTCACTGTCGGAAGAGGCCCTTCGTCGCCACCTCAGTTACGTTCCGAGTGCGCCTGGTCTCGTGCGAGGCTACGTCCGCGACGTCCTGACGATGGGCCGGACCATCACCGTTGACTACAGCGACCTCCTCGAACAACTGGGCCTGCCACTCACCCCTGACACCTACCTCGAGGGTCTCTCGACCGGCCAAACGGCCCGAGTCGCGCTCGCCCGCGCCCTGGCGACCAGTCCCAGCATTGTGCTCCTCGATGAACCCACGGCCGGACTCGGCGACGAAGAGACGCAATTCGTGTTAACAACGCTGCGCCAGGTGCCAGCGACCGTGATTGTCGTGTCCCACGATCCTGCCGTGCTCGAGTGGTGCGACGAGGTCGTGGTGTTGGCGAGCGCAGCGTTGCGCTAAGCGAACATCGCGGTGCCGGCATTTTGGCCCTGCGTGACCCATGCTCGTCATGTGAATCTGTGCACAATGCTGAAATTTCAAGGAATTCAAAGTTCTCTTTGGTCGGCGGAGCAATGTAATTTTTAATTATTGGTTGGGGGGACCATTCACTAAGAGCCCGCTTGTTCTACGGAACGAGCGGGCCTTTTTGATTCTCGGAGGGCGTTCTTTCGTCGGACCTAAGGTGGACCCATGAGCACAATCTCAACGAGTGATGGTGCTCCCCACCACAAGCCACTACTACGAGGGTGGTTACACCTTGTTGGTGTGGTTGTCTTGCTGAGCTGCAGTCCACTGCTCTTCACCAGAGCGCGCACCACGGCCGACGTGGCCTGGGTCCTTTGCTACGTCGGTGGTGTCGCCGCCATGATGGCCACCAGCGCCCTCTTTCACCGCATTCAGTGGCAGCCTGGTCCGCGTCGAGCCATGCGCCGGGCGGACCACTCAGCCATCTTTCTGGCCATTGCGGGAAGTTACCTCGGCATTGCCGGACTCACCATGCACGGCACCATTCGACTGGTGCTCCTCATCGTCATTGGCGCCGGTGCCGCTGTGGGCATCGCTATCCGCCAGCTGGCGCTCGACACCCCCAAATGGGTCAACACTTTGCCCTACCTGGTGGTGGGCTGGGCTGCCGTTGCGGTCATGCCCCAGATCTACCGCGGTGGAGGCAGTGAAGTTTTCTCCCTCGTCGTGGCCGGTGGTCTCAGTTACTCCATTGGTGCGGTCTTCTACGGCACGAAGCGACCGCGGCTCAGTCCCCGCGTCTTTGGCTACCACGAACTCTTTCACGCCTGCACCTTGCTTGGCGCGGGACTTCACTTCTGGGCCGTCTACGTGGCCCTTAAGTAGCGCTCGGCCTACTTAGCAGCGAACTGCTCGTGAGGGATGAGATTGAAGTGCAGCAGGTTCGCTACGCCTCGACGCGACCCTAGGGCGGTAATCGAACAGTTATCGAGACGGGTTCGCCACGCCACTGACCCTGGCACTCCGAGCGCCCAGGTCATGGCTGACTTGATTGGTGAGACGTGCGAGACAATGAGCAGGTGGCGACTTTGCTCGTGCAGGAGCGACGAGGTGTCCCGCAATTGAGCGTCCAGTTCGGCGTAGACGCGAGCGTCCACGTCATTGATGGATTCACCCCCGCCGAGACGGTGCGAGGAGTCGGCCAAAAAGGCCGACCAGACCGCCGGGTCGACGTCCTGGACTGGCGTCCCCTCGTAGGAACCGAAGTCCTGTTCAATGAAGGACTCCTTAACGGTGGGCACCATGCCGGGCAGTGCGAGGCCGGCGGTATCGAGGGCTCGCTGCAGAGGTGACGACCACACCTCTTCCACTCCCTTCAAAAAGGGCGTCAGACTTCGCGCCTGGCGTTGGCCTAACTCAGTAAGTGAGGGATTACCCCGACCTACCAAGAGGTTGTCCAGATTGGTGGTCGTCTGACCGTGGCGAACGAGAAGAATCACGGCAGCAGAATACGGCCACACTCGGGACAGTCCATCAAGGTGTCCTCGGGGAGGTGCTTAAAGCGGTCGGCGTCAAGTGGTGAAAGAGCAATACGGCATCCGTCGCAACGACCGGCGTCCACGTTGGCGGCCCCTGAGGCTCCACTTCGCACGAGTGACTTCTCGTAGTGGTCAAGGAGCGGTGCGGGCACTGCTTGGGCGAGTTCGCTGCGACTTTCGCGCAGGTGGACCAGCTCATCATCGAGTGACGCCACCAGTCCCGCAATAATGCCCTGCAGTTCCTCGCGACGAGCAGCTAGAGGCTGGGCCTTCTTCTTAATGTCGGTCAGTGTCTCGGCGAAAGGCTCAAGGGCCATCAGTCCGGTGAGTTCTTGATCTTCGAGACCCTCCAGAGTGGTGCGGATGTGGTCGAGTTCTTTTTGCATGGAGGCCAAATCACGGGCACCGGCACTGGAGTCGGCGAGGGCCTTCTCAATCTCAGCGGTGCGCTTGCGTAGTCGGTCGGCCTCGGCCTTGGCGGTTTCGTAGCTTTCGCGCACGGGTGCTTCGGCGGCCTGGGTGCTCTTCATGTTCGCCACCAAGTCACGCAGTTCGCCTTCCACGAGCGCCAGTTCACCTTGCTCGGGCAAATGTGTCTTCTGGGACGTCACGCGGTCAATCCAACGGTCCGCTTCCATGAGGCTTCGTAGGGCGCTGGTGTCACTCACGCTTCTAGTTTGTCACGTCCCACGAAGCCACCAGCTGCGCCAACTTGCCGAGGGCTGGCGCCAGGGCTGGTTCACAGCGCTCCTGGGCACTCTCGAAATCAAACCAGTACACGTCCTGGCTCTCGCCTTCGGGTGGTGCGGGGTCGCTTGGTTCGGCCACCAGCACGTAGCGAACGTCGTAGTGGGTGTGTCCACGAGGTCCGGGGTGGACGTCAACATGAAAAAGGAGCGGTGGGTCCAGGTGGCGAGCGACGAGCCCGGTCTCTTCAATTGTCTCTCGAAGAGACGCCTCAACGGGGCTTTCCCCCGCGTCAACGTGACCACCGGGCTGCACCCAGATGCCGAGTTTGCGGTGCAGGTGCAGAATCACCCCACGAGAGGAGACAACGAAGGACGAAGCGGTGACGTGGTGCTCGTTGGCCTCCTCGTCAAACGCGTCACCCTCCCAGGAGAGGCGGTCGAGGGTTTTAACAATGGAGTCACGCTCGCGTTCATCAACGGGCTCAATGCGCGAGATGGCGAGCCGCAACTCGTCGTTGGTCACTGAAAGTCCCTCAGCAGACGCTCCACCGACGCGGGAACCGGAATGGTGCCCGTCGCCATTGCGCCGTCGGTGTTGGGAATCGGCGCAGAGAACGCGGTCCTCGCCGGAATCTCGCCGGCCCAGATGGGCAGGTCCAGGTCTTCGGGGAAGTCCTCGGGAGGTCCGCCGGACACCTTGGCTGACGCTTCATCAATAGGCAACTTGATAACGAGCGTCAGGTTCAGTTCGCGTTCGGTCATGGGCCGCACTTCTGAGGCACGACCGGGTAACACTGCGTCAACCATCAGGTCCAAGATCCGGCGCTTTTCTTCGAGGTCCGTGACTTCCTCGGCGCGGCCAAAGGCCACCACCGAACGGTAGGAGATGGAGGATTCGAAGCCACTGCGAGCGGCGCGAATGCCTTCGTAGACGGTGACGCTGAGCGAGCACTTCTCCATGGCGAGGACCGACTTCATGGCGGCGTTGGACTGACTCCCGTGCACGTAGAGGACGTTGTCCTCACGCGCGTGCAGCGTCGGCATCGCCACCGGGACGTCGTTCACGACCGCACCCAAGTGGCAGAGTCGAGCGGTGTCGAGAATCTCGTAAATGACCGAGGTCGAGTACTCGGCTTTCTTGGGCAGACGACGAACGCGGCTGGCGTCTTTGGGTCCCAGGGCTTCTTCACTCATTAGCGCAACTCTCCCGCGAAGAAGGTACGAGCTCTTCCAGCGATTTCAACATTCTTCTCAAACAAACGCGCGTGCATCACGCCACCACGCTGCGATGCCTGGCGCACTGACATAGTGGGCGATCCGTTCTTTTCCATCCACCACGGCGCCACTGCGCACATGGCGCTTCCGGTGACGTGGTCTTCGGCGAGGCCGAGACGAGGGGCAAACACGCGGATTGAGACGTCCACGCCGGGGCCGCCGTAACAAGCGGCAATAACGAGTGACGCGGGCACCAAGAAGAGCGCTACTGGATCGACGTGCAGACCGCACAGTGTTTCGTAGTCGTCAACGAGGGCCAGCACACTTGAGGCACCGGCTTGGTAGACCTCAGACACGGGGCCGAGGGCCTGTTCCAGCACGCGAGGCTCGACGGGTTCAATGTAGGCCCGCGGGAGGTCAATGCCCAGGAGACCGTCACGGAGCCGGCGACCAGAGAGTACGCCCGAGCGGGTCTGGAAGTAGAACTCGCCACCGGGGACGCCGAGTTCATTGAGCAAGACGTGAAGAGTGGCGAGTGTGGCGTGACCACAGAGGTCAACCTCGACCGTGGGTGTGAACCAACGAAGTGACCACTGGTCGCCATGGCGACGCACGAAGGCCGTTTCGGAGACGCCCAACTCGAAGGCAATCTGTT
>Ga0316218_1004444_pt1 | contig 10703 bp, 8 predicted proteins | sample TBH18003metaG_FD_203634 | JGI IMG/M metagenome (GOLD analysis project Ga0316218, IMG submission 203634) | Freshwater microbial communities from Trout Bog Lake, Wisconsin, USA - TBH18003 | ecosystem: Environmental > Aquatic > Freshwater > Lake > Hypolimnion/Profundal zone | place: USA: Wisconsin... | reverse complement strand
CGCAAGGAAGTGACATTCCGCCGATACCTGCCATGTTGACTGGGATCGTTGCAATGTCATTGAGATACATAGCTAACGGATCGTTGTCGTTAGCGCCGATTTTAAAGGCGGTGGTCGGTGCAGTTGGTGAGACAAGTACATCAGCCTTGGCGAATGCTGCGTTGAAATCGCGCATCAAAAGGGTGCGAACTTTCTGCGCTGAGCCGTAGTAAGCATCGTAGTAACCAGATGAGAGAGCGTACGTTCCCAAAATGATGCGACGCTTTACCTCTGGACCAAAACCTTCATGGCGCGTGAGGTTCATAACCTCTTCCGCACTACGCACTCCATCATCACCCACGCGAATTCCATAACGCATGGAGTCAAAGCGCGCGAGGTTGGATGAACATTCACTTGGTGCGATTAAGTAATAGGCGGCGAGCGCATAATCAAAGGTTGGACAGGAAACTTCTACAAGTTCTGCACCAGCGCTGACGAGCGCATCGAGGCCTTCGTGGAAGCGCTCAAGAACGCCCGCTTGAAATCCCTCTCCTTGCAACTCTTTTACAACACCGATCTTCATTCCCTTAACATCTAGTTTCTTCGCAGCCTTAACAACCTGAGGTACGGCGGCGTTGATGGATGTTGAATCGCGCTCATCGTGTCCCGCAATTACCTCATGAAGGAGCGCTGCATCCAAAACTGTACGTGCACAAGGACCTGCTTGATCAAGGCTCGAAGAGAATGCAATAAGTCCATAACGCGAGACTCCACCATAAGTTGGCTTCACTCCCACGGTGCCGGTTACGGCCGCGGGTTGGCGAATAGATCCACCGGTATCTGTACCAATCGCTAACGGTGCTTCAAATGCGGCAAGCGCTGCAGCCGATCCACCACCAGAGCCACCAGGGATACGAGTGAGGTCCCAAGGATTATGGGTCGGACCGTATGCAGAATTTTCGGTGGATGAACCCATGGCAAATTCATCCATGTTGGTCTTGCCGAGAATAACAACCCCGGCCTCTTTTAATTTTGTGACGACGGTTGAGTCGTAAGGGGGGCGCCATCCTTCAAGCATCTTTGAACCACAAGTGGTCGGGATTCCTTTTTGAGCTAGAACATCTTTAAGCGCCAATGGAACGCCCGCTAACGGTGATGGGACCTGACCGTTCTTACGCTGCGCATCACTCTGCTCGGCTTGAGCAAGAGCTCCCTCTTTATCGAGGTATAAAAAGGCGTGAACCGCTGGATCGACTCTTTCGATCTGGGCGTAGTGCGCCTCGGTTAACTCAACTGATGTGACGGTACCCGCGGCGAGCGCAGCTGCCATCTCGGCGGCGGTGGAGCGGATCGTTGTCATTCTTCTCCCAAAATCTGTGGAACCTTAAATCGACCATCGATCTGAGCCGGGGCGCCAGAGAGCGCCTCTTGAGGGGTCAAACTTGGGCGAGCGACATCCTCGCGAAAGACATTGTTTACAGGAATCGGATGGGAAGTCGGGGGCACATCTGCGCCAGCCACCTCTTGCACGCGGGCGACGGCGCCAAGAATGACATCCAACTCCTGTGCGAGGTGATCAAGTTCGGCATCGTTCATATCGATACGTGCCAATTTGGCTAAATGTGCAACATCTTCGCGTGAAATAGCGGCCATGGGCCAACCTTATCCGATTAGAGAAGGACGAGGTCGTCGCGATGAACTAGCTCGCGCTCATACTCCGGGCCTAGCTCCGCTGCCAATTGCTTCGTGGACTTGCCTAGCATCACTGGAATCTCGGATGAATCAAAGGCGACCAAGCCGCGGGCAATCACCTCTCTATTTGGAGAGAGAAGTTCGACGGTATCTCCGGCGATGAAATCACCTTCGAGGCCATGAACCCCTGCTGCGAGCAACGATGTTCCGCGCTCTTTGATGGCAGTTGTTGCACCGGCATCGAGTAGAAGTTTTCCGTGAGGGGTGGAGGCGTGTGCCAGCCAGAGAAGGCGTGATGGCTTGCGATCGGTACGAGCCAAGAAGATAGTTCCGACATCCAAACCATCGAGAGCTTGGGGTAATTCTGCAAGGGTGGTGAGCAACATATTGACCCCAGCGCCGGTCGCGATTCGGGCCGCCTCAACCTTTGTGACCATTCCCCCGCTACCAACACCAGAGGAACCAACTCCCCCGATCTCGATATCTCCGAGGCGGCTTACATCAGGAACGCTCGAAATTCGCTTGGCTCCTGAATGCGAAGGTGGAGCGTCATAGAGTCCATCAATATCGGTCACAAGAACTAGCAAATCTGCGCCGATCAAATGTGAAACAAGCGCTGCGAGGCGATCGTTATCACCGAATCTAATTTCAGAGACACCTACAGAGTCATTCTCGTTAATGATGGGAACAACGCCCATCTGAATTAAACGGAAGAGGGTGCGTTGCGCATTTTGATAATGTGAACGACGAACCACATCATCGATCGTGAGAAGTACTTGGGATGCGATGATCTGATGTTCATCAAAGACGCGGTTATAGCTTGCGATCAATCGACCCTGGCCGACCGAGGCTGCTGCTTGTTGGGTGGCAAGATCTTTAGGTCTGACCTTTAATCCAAGCGGAGCTAGACCCGCAGCGATCGCACCTGATGAGACGAGAACTACTTCTGCGCCGCGAGCGCGCAAAGAGGCAACGATCTTTACGAGTGCTTCTACTGCGCTCTCATCGAGTGCATGTCCTGCCGATCCAGTAAGAGTGGATGAACCCACCTTGATTACTACACGCTTTGCATGTGTAACTTCTTGGCGGATCATATTTCAGCCTGTGATCCTTGGATTCTTAGGATCGTCGACCTTGTTCTCCCACTGCATAGCGATTTCATCTTCTGATAGCTCATCAACATCATCTTCGATGTAACGGCCAGCCCAAGGTGATTCCAATCGAAGATCGGTTCCGCGTGGACTTGCAAGCAACTCTGCGCCAGCTTCGATCGATGGTTCCCAATCAAAGATAACGGCCTTATCGCCCTCGCCGATACGAACCTCTGACTTTGGACGGGCACCCTTTTTAAAGAGTTCCTTCTCAACGCCGAGTGCAGCAAGGCGATCGGCCAAGTAGCCAACGGCCTCTGCATTGCCGAAATCGGTCTGACGCACGAAGCGCTCTGGCTTATCACCTGTCACGGTGAATGAACCATCTTCATTCTTTACAACTTTAAATCCATTGTCGTTAATAGCAAGTGGGCGAAGAACGATACGTGTCTTCACTGCCTTTGCCTTATTGCGACGTTCCTCTTGAATGATGCGAGCCATTGCATAATTAAGTTCGGTTAAACCTAGGTGACCAGCGGCAGAGACTTGATAAACCTCATAGCCACGCTCTTCAAAGATTGGTTGCACCATGTCGGCCATTGCCTTGCCATCTGGCAAGTCGACCTTATTAAGCGCGATGATGCGAGGGCGCTCAGAGAGTCCGCCGTAATGCGAAAGCTCTTCTTCGATAATGTCGAAGTCGCGAACAGGATCACGATCGGTCTCTAGAGTCCCACAGTCCAATACATGAACAAGCGCGGCGCAACGTTCTACGTGACGCAGAAATTCCAAACCGAGTCCCTTGCCTTGCGATGCACCTGGAATAAGTCCTGGGACATCGGCAACGGTAAAACGAGTATCTCCAGCTTGAACAACGCCGAGATTTGGAACCAATGTTGTAAATGGATAATCAGCAATTTTTGGTCGAGCAGCAGAGATCGATGCGATCAACGATGACTTACCAGCACTTGGAAATCCGATGAGGCCAATATCTGCAACGCTCTTGAGTTCAAGGAGCAGTGTGCGCTCTTCGCCCTCTTCACCTTTGAGGGCAAAACCTGGTGCGCGACGCTTGCGAGAGGCAAGTCCGGCATTTCCAAGTCCGCCTTTTCCGCCCTGCGCAGCAACAAATCGAGTTCCAGCACCGACGAGATCGGCCAAGGTATTTCCCTTGCTGTCCTTGACGACGGTTCCATTTGGAACAGACATAATCAAGTCGCCACCTTCGCCACCATTGCAATAGTCACCGTAACCGGGACGACCATTGCCAGCTCTGCGATGTGGTGAATGATGAAAATCAAGGAGTGTTGTGACGTTGTCATCGACAACCAAGATGATGTCGCCACCGCGACCACCATTGCCACCATCTGGACCACCGAGTGGAACAAACTTTTCACGGTGAATTGAAACGCAACCATCTCCGCCGCTACCAGCAGAGGCATGCAGTGTTACTCGATCGACGAATGTAGCCATCTGCACTCCTCCTTCTTCTCTTTAAATACTATAAAAAATAAAAGCGGGCCCGCAGTCGCGGACCCGCCAAAGAACATTTGTGCGAGTTAGGCGACAGGAACTACTACGGGGACGATATTTACAACCTTGCGTCCACGCGCCTTGCCGAACTCAACTGCACCAGCAGCTAGAGCGAAGAGGGTGTCATCTTTACCGATGCCAACATTCTTGCCTGGGTGGAAAACTGTTCCGCGTTGGCGGACCAAGATTTCGCCACTCTTTACTACCTGACCACCAAAACGCTTGATGCCGAGGTACTGAGCATTTGAATCGCGACCGTTTCGAGTCGAGGAGACTCCCTTTTTACTTGCCATCTCTTACTCGCCTCCTTTAGTTGTTGATCGCGGTGATTTTTACCCGCGTGAGTTGGGAACGGAAACCTGAACGACGGCGGTAGCCAGTCTTATTCTTGTAACGAAGGATGTCGATCTTTGGACCCTTTGTCTCTTCGATGATCTCGCCAGTTACCTTGGTAGCTGCGAGGACCTTTGGATCAGTTGTGATCTTGGCACCATCAACAATGAGAAGTGTTGGGAAATTAACCGATGCGCCTACAGCGGCATCGATACGATCCACGGTAATCGTGTCGCCAACAGCAACCTTCTCCTGACGGCCGCCAGCTTTAACAATCGCGTACACGGTGATCTCCCTCTAACTTATCTTGCGTGATGAACCTAAACGGACCGCAACGTGCGACCCACGGAGCCTCTAGGAGGCAGGGGTCTAGGGTACGGATTCCAGGGCCCTGGGGTCAAACTGGGGTAATAACTCCCGTACTTACGGCGCGACGACGCTTGCGCGGCGCCCCTCCGGTACGTGGTGAAACCTGGGTTTCAACCTCGGCTACGAGTGGTGAGACAGCTTCAATAGGCTCAATTTCCGCTCCAGCATCGCTTTCGACCTCTGGCTCGGACTCCTCTTCGCGCTCGCTCGAAGGAACGTAACGCTGCTCCATATCTTTCTCGAGCGAGACCTTGCGGACCGGCTCTGAGTGGATATGAATTCCACGGCCACCACAAGACTCACAGGTGGTGGAGAAGGCTTCGATGAGGCCCTGTCCAACGCGCTTGCGGGTCATCTGAACGAGGCCAAGGGAGGTTACTTCTGCGACCTGATGCTTGGTGCGATCGCGACCGAGACATTCGACCAAACGACGTAGGACTTGATCACGGTTGGATTCAAGAGCCATGTCGATGAAGTCGATGACGATGATTCCGCCCATATCGCGTAGTCGCAATTGGCGCGCAATCTCTTCGGCGGCTTCAAGGTTGTTCTTCGTGACGGTCTCTTCGAGATTTCCGCCCTTACCGATGAACTTTCCGGTGTTGACGTCGATAACGATCATCGCCTCGGTGCGATCGATAACTAGTGAACCGCCCGATGGGAGGTAAACCTTGCGATCAAATGCCTTGGCGAGTTGTTCTTCAATACGATTTTCGGCGAAGAGGTCGCGAGCGCCTGACCACTTCTCAATCTTTGCAGTGAGTTCAGGTGCGATATGGCCGAGATAATTATTGATGTCATCCCATGCTTGATCACCCTGCACGATAAGGCGACGGAAATCTTCATTGAAGATATCGCGAATTACACGGACGGTGAGATCAGGCTCGCTATAGAGAAGTGATGGTGATGAAGTTGAAGGATTTTCGGCCTTCTCTTGAATATCTTCCCATTGCGCTTTGAGGCGAATGACATCGCGCTCAAGCTCTTCTTCACTCGCTCCTTCAGAGGCGGTGCGAACGATCACGCCAGCTTCTTCGGGAATAAGGTTCTTCAAAATAGATTTCAAGCGGCTGCGCTCTTGATCGGGAAGTCTGCGGCTAATACCGCTCATAGCCCCACCTGGAACATAAACAAGGTAGCGACCAGGAAGAGAGATCTGCGAGGTTAGGCGCGCACCCTTCTGTCCGATTGGATCTTTGGTGACCTGAACCAAAACAGATTGACCGGTCTTGAGAACATGTTCAATCTTGCGAGTCTGTCCCTCTGCAATACCTGCAGCATCCCAATTCACTTCACCGGCGTAGAGAACGGCGTTACGTCCCTTGCCGATATCAACGAATGCAGCTTCCATTGATGGCAGTACATTCTGTACGCGACCAAGGTAGACATTGCCGACATATGAAATATTGCTGTTTCGATTGACGTAGTGCTCAACCATAATCTTGTCTTCAAGCACTGCGATTTGAGTGCGGTCGCCGGTCTGGCGTACCAACATTTCACGATCAACATTTTCGCGACGTGCTAAAAATTCTTGTTCTGTAATGATCGTTCCACGACGGCGCGTGAAGTCACGAGGAGCGCGATCATCACGGTCACGGCGATCTCGATCACGAGAACGGCCACCACGGTCACGGTCGCGATTGTTATTGCGAGCTGGACGTTCGGTACGCGTTGGCGAGCTTTCGCGAGGTGGGCGAACCTTAACAACGGTTACGACGCCATCTTCTTCGACGGTCTCACCTGCTTCGACGCCTTCACCTTTTGCACGGCGACGACGGCGACGACGGTGGGTGGTTCCATCGGCATTCAATACATCTTCTTCACCATCGAGTGAATCTGGATCGAGGTTCTTGCCATCTTCATTGAGGGTGCCCTCTACCGATTCATCCCCTGTAGGACGACGGCGACCACGACCTCCGCGACGGCGACGACGGTGCTGAGCCTGCTCTTCGCTCTCTGCGGCTACTGGTTCGGCTTCAATCTCGGCTGGTGCAGCCTTGGGAGCACGTACCTTCTTTGGGGCGACATCGAGTGGCGCCTCTTGGAAGAGTGGAACTGGAACGGGGGTGGTGGCCTTTTTGACCTTTGCAGGCGCTACAACCTCTGTTGGGACCTCTGCAACTGCCTTCTTTGCCACGCGCTTTACCGCGGGCTTTGGTGCATCTGACTTCTCTTCGCTGGGGGCTGCAGAAGTGACTTCTGGAGTGGCCTCACTCTTGGTCGCAGCGGGTTTAGCCGCGCGCTTACGCGATTTCTTTGGCTCTGGCGCCATAAAACAAATCCTCTTCTAAAAATAAAGCTCTAAAAAAACCTGACATAAATACTTAAAATCTCGGGATTTCGGAATTTCGCGGCGGACGACTCGCGCTGAAAAGCTGAAATCTTGTATTAAGTATCGCAGATCGGGGGCTGATCGCCAATTTGACACTACCGAGAGCGCAGATGGACGTTCTGGAGCAGGCCAAAGCCAATGAGCGTGGCAAACATCGAAGATCCGCCATAGGAGATGAAGGGCAGTGGAACTCCCGTCATCGGCATCAGCCCCATGGCCATGCCAATATTTTCAAAGGTCTGAAGCGCGAACCAGGCGATGACCCCGACGCAGACCAGGCGACCGAAGAGGTCATCGGTCCGTTGGGCTATCAAGAAGGCTCGCCAAAAGAAGAGGCCAAAGAGGAGCAAGATCAAGCCAGAGCCAACAAATCCCGTCTCCTCTCCCGCTACGGTGAAGATGAAGTCGGTCTGTTGCTCAGGAACGAATCGACCATTGGTCTGTGGGCCATGAAAGAGACCACGGCCAAGTATTCCGCCAGAGCCGATGGTTATTCGCGCCTGCCGCAATTGGTAGCCGCTTTGCTGTGGGTCAGCGTTTGGATCTACGAACGATTGAAGTCGCTTAATTTGGTACTGACTCACAACTCCAGCTTTTACCGCAACGAATCCTCCGAGCATTGCCAACAATAAGAGCCCGGCAACCCAACGCGTTGGAGCGCCAGAGACGGCAACCATGAGAACGATGGAGGCGCTGATTATGAGTGTTGTTCCTAGATCAGGCTGCAACATAATCAATAAAATGGGCACGGCCGAAATTGCAAGAGCTCGCATCACATCTTTATCGGTGGGATCGACTCCAACGCCATTTCGCTCCGCAAGCAACATGGATACCCCGAGAATGATCGAAATCTTCGCCAACTCTGCCGGCTGAATTGTAAAACCGCCTGGCAGCGCAATCCATGCCTTAGCACCATTAACGGTTGATCCAAGGCCTGGCACAAGTACGACCATCAAACCAAGCACGCCCAAGCCCCAGACAATAGGGGTATATGCACGAAGCAATCGATAGTCGATGAGCGTTGTTCCATATGCGAGCGCTAAGCCAATAACGATATTGATGACATGGCGCTTGAGGTAATACTGCGGATCTAGATGCTGCGCAGCGAACCAATTCTTGGTTGCGGCATAAACCAATATCGTTCCAAAACCGAGGAGCGCAAAAACTGAAAAGGTGAGCCACCGGTCATAACCGGCGACGTTGTTCATAAGGCGATGTTTGCGAGTTTGCTGGCGGAAAGTTGTCATGGTGTCTTCACCGTTGCATTCTTAACATCAATCGCTGGAAGAGTCGCTGGTGGCGCACCACTTGGGAAGATCGCCTTCTTGGGATTTACGGTATTTCCTGTGACTCCAAAGAGCGCGTTATAAATCTCTTTCACGCCGACGGCAGAGGTTGATGCCCCATAACCACCTTGGCTCACCATCATGACAACAGCGTATTCCGGCTTGTTAGATGGCGCATAGGAGGCGAACCAAGAAGTTGGATCCTTGGCGGATCCATTGGAGTTACGCCCCTGTACCTGTCCGGTACCAGTCTTTCCACTTACCTCAACCGGATAGTTGGCGAAGATTGCGGCGGCGGTTCCAGTCGTAGCCACAGCTCGCAGCGCCCCGTGAAGGAAATCCAGCGTGCTTGCAGAGGCTGGAATCTTTCCATTGACCTGAGGTTGGTAGTTCTGCATGACCGTTCCATCTGGCTTAACAACGGCGCGGGCAACCTCTGGCTTGTAAAGAGTCCCGCCATTTGCGACTGCGGCATAAATATCTGTCATCTGGATGGGAGTCATAAGCGCATCTCCCTGTCCGATTGCAAAGTTGATGGCATCGCCGGCACGGACAATGTAACCATCGGTGCAATCCTCTTTAGCGATTGCGATAAGGAATGGCGTTAGGTCTGCAGGCTTTGCTCGCTTTGAATAATTGCAATAGAAACTCTTATTCGCCTTGTAGTACGCGAGCTTCCAAGCACGATCTGGCAAACGTCCAGAAGCCTCCGAAGGAAGGTCAATTCCAGTTGGCTTGCCGACTCCAAAGAGCGCCGCATTCTTGAAGAAGTAGTCGTTGGGATTTTTCTTTGGCGTCAGTCCGCCATCTTTCACCCATTGGTCATAGCCGATTTGATACCAGATGGTGTCGCAAGAAACCGCGATTGCAGTTTGCAGCGACATTGTTCCTTGAACCTTCGTATCATCATTATGGAACGCTTGGTTTCCAAATTTGATGGAGTACGGACATGAATAATTCGCATTGAGGTTATAGCCAGCGCTTGCTGCAGCAGCGACTGATAAAACTTTGAAAGCAGAAGCTGGAGCGTACGTTCCATCTATCGCGCGAGAGAGCGCTGGAACTCCGTCCGCATCGCTAAAGAGTGCAGCCGCTTGAGCGGTTGTCAGGCCCTTCTGCCAAATATTTGGATCGTAGGTTGGGTATGAGGCCATCGCTAAGACTCGACCCGTATGAACATCCATCACGATTGCAGCGCCAGAATCCGCTTTGTTTCCTTGTGCTCGAGCGCTCAAGACAGAGCTTGCCAGAGCTTGCTCCGTTGCTGCTTGCAACTTTGCATTGATATTGGTCACGAGATTATTGCCAGAAATAGGAGTCGTTGCGACAGATGTGCTCGTAACATTTTCGGTTCGATCAACGATTACCGTCTTTATGCCAGGAGTTCCCTGCAAATATTGGTCGTACTGATATTCCAGACCAGTTTTACCAACGACCTCATTTTGGTAGTACTGCTTGCTGGTATTTGCAACATCTTGAGCGGTAACAGAACCAACATAGCCAAGGATGTGGGCGGCATTTTCTCCAGCGAGTGATGGGTAACTTCTGATGGGAACTGGAGAGGCGCTAATTCCAGGGAAGATATCGGGATTTTCAAGAATTTTGAGGGCTTGCGGAACAGTCGCCTCTTTGGTTACAGGTATTGGTTGGTAGAGAGTGCCGTTCCAGCATCCAGCCCGTTGTCCGACCGCAAGTTCTCCGCACAAACGCGTACGGGTATATAGATCGCTGTAGCTAATTCCCAAAAGTTTTGCGACTCGAACGAGTACGCCTTTACCGAGGTCGGGCATCTTTCCCAGTGCGCTTCGATCTACCGTTATAACCATGCCGGGGCGATCCATCGCCATCGGAAGTCCAGTGTCATCAACAATTGCGCCGCGCACTGCCGGAGTAACAATGTCACGGCTCTGAATACTTAGCGCCGCATTTTGATATTTGAGACCCGCAGCGACTTGTAGATAGAAAAGTCTTCCCAGCATTGCAAGCATCAGCGAGAGCACAAGCACCTGTACAACAATGAGATTGAGGCGAGAACGTTGACTCATTAGCGCTCCCTTGCGGTCAAGGAGTATTCACGAACACGTTCTA
>Ga0316218_1004442_pt1 | contig 10704 bp, 10 predicted proteins | sample TBH18003metaG_FD_203634 | JGI IMG/M metagenome (GOLD analysis project Ga0316218, IMG submission 203634) | Freshwater microbial communities from Trout Bog Lake, Wisconsin, USA - TBH18003 | ecosystem: Environmental > Aquatic > Freshwater > Lake > Hypolimnion/Profundal zone | place: USA: Wisconsin... | reverse complement strand
TGTAGGACTTGGAGGACCACGTATGCGTATGTTCGCCGATCCACGCCAACGCCTGCTCATTTGTCTGAATCGCCGCCGCCTCCATGATCGTCTCTGTCATCACGGAGTCATACACGGGATCATCCTAGCCACCCAAGATGAGTTCGCAAATCTCCCGATCCGACAGCACGCCCAGCGCGCGAAAGAGAATGACGATAGGGATCTCCGTTTTGATGCGAGGAACCGTCACGCGAATCATGGTCAACAGCTGATTCTTGGGGTGATAGACGATCTTGACGGTGTTGGACTTGGGCACCTGGTCATTGTCAGGACCAATACACTTGATCTCCACCACCTCCAGTTCTTTGACGCTTCCACGGCCGTTGCGAAAGACAAAGGGTCGATTTTCTGACATGCGCTCCATCGAGATCATGGCACGCTCACCACCCTGGACAATGAAGTAGCCCCCCATGTCTTCGGGGCACTCTCCCATGGCAGAGGGATGAACATGCTTTTGGTCATGGAGAAGACAGTATTTGGATCCCACCATCACAGGGATCTTTCCCAGGTGAACATGGGGAAAGACGCGGACATTGGTTTCACGGATACCATTGCGAGTGTGATCAATGAAGACCGTCGTCACTTTCACGTCCATGTTAAGTGGAGCCGCATAGGTGAGATTGCGAAGACGGGCATCATTCGGCATCATCGGATGAATCGCACCATTGTTCTCAAAGATCGTCGGCTTGCGGATCGAGATCTCTTCGAATTCCAGCGTCACTTCATATTCATGCTGAACGGTCTTTCCTGGCGCCACCGCGCCGTCGGCTGTGGTGCCCATCAGCGCATGGGCGGCTGTCGTGGAGAGTCCTGTGGCTGTCGCCAGCGCAGAACGAGGTCCCGCCAAGGGAATTTCCGGTGAACCATAGGCGGTAATCGGGTTGGACATGTGAATGATTTCAGGGATGTCCACTTCGATGAATTGATTGAATGACTCAATCTGATGGCTAATGATCTGTTTTCCATCGGATTGAGTAATGAACGATTTGAGAACATGGCGATAGTGGGGGAGCTGATCCGCCACCGATGATACCGCAGGAGTAGCCATGGAGAAGAGAAGGAAGAGGTATGCCTTTTCTACGAACCCCTCTCTCGTCAATTTTTTATACAAGAATGCTCTCCGTTGTACTCCATGTGGGGCACTTGTATGTCTCACGTGGCCTCTTTTGATCTCTTTCTAGAATAGATGAGTGACGTCAAAACATTTGTGATTACGAAAGAAGCGGCGGCAGCCGCAGGAGTAGGAGGCACTCGTCGTAAGCGAAAAGCAACAAAAAAAGATCTCTTGCCCGAAGAGGATTTTTTGGTGGAGAAACACAAGAAGAACAGCCCTCTCATTATTCAAAAGCATGGAGGGGATCATGGTACCGTTCCTTCGTCCTCTTCTGTGCGAGCCGTTCCCATGCCAGCCGTTCCGATGCCAGCCGTTCCCATGCCTCCCACCCCGATACCCTCTTCGGCCGCTGCCTCTCCAATGGCCCCGCGTGCTCCCTCCCATGAACAAGAGGGAGGGAAGCCTGTAAAAGTAGAGCTAAAGAAAAAAACAGAGATCAAGAGTGTTCATCTTCGTCCCAAATCGGATGCCATGGTCCCTAAAAAAACCCAGACCAAACGCCGCTCCAAACTCGTGCTGGGTCTCTCTTCTCTTCGTAAACGGATCACTCGCGCGAAACACATTCATCGACGCGTCAAACAGATGCCTCTCGATACACTGAAAGAGGAGCTCATCAAGAAACGTCTAATTCGCCCCACAAGTAAGGCGCCTGAATCGGTGCTCCGTCAAATCGCACGAGACAGTCAGATGGTGGCCACTTCGATGTAAAGCCTCTTCCCTTCTGTGTAGCACCAAGACGATGTCTGCCGATCAGCGCTATCTGATCTCCTGTTTCCAGGGCCCCCCTTTTTTCATTGGCCGAATGGCAGGAATTGAACTCCAGGTGGCCTATGATCTTCATCATGGTCGCCGTTTGACTCCGACGGCTCTTCATGAGATCGTAAACAATGCGGGAATTCATACGGAGTCAGAAGCATCTCTTATCGAGTATACGAAACAATTGTGCGAAGCCTATGATCACTGCACCGCCATTGCGATCTGGGGGCCAGGACCTGTCTATGCGACCATGGGCCATGCGCAAGAGTGGATCCTTCGACGAACACGGGCCCCCACGATCCAGGCACGCTCCTTAGAGCCCTATTATGAGCCCGAATCCTGGATGTCTGCCATGAATGGAAAACGCGTTCTGATTGTTCACCCCTTTTATCACAGCATTCAGCGACAACTTCCACGGCTGGCTGCCTTATTCCCTCATCGTCCATGGTTTCCAGCATGCTCCATCGAGGTTGTCGTTCCTCCCATGACCTGTGCGTGAAATCATGGGGGAAAAGATTGGCAGATCCATCTTGCGGCATGTTATGAGACCATCGAACAGAAAGAGTTTGACATTGCCCTTGTCGCAGCGGGAGGATATGGGATGATCATTGCCGACAGGATTCATACACGGCTTCGTCGATCGGTGATCTATGTGGGTGGAGCCTTACAGCTGTTCTTTGGGATCATTGGAAAACGATGGTTTGATCAAAAGGAGATCCTGATGATGATGAATGATGAATGGATTCGTCCATCGAAAGAGGATCAGCCCCTTCACCATACAAAAGTGGAAAAGGGATGCTATTGGTGACCACCACTTAAAACAGATACGTGGGATCATGGGATAGAATGCAAATGATTGCCTGCTACGAGAGCGATGTCCTTTTTTACGCGGGCCTGTCCATTGGCCTATGGGTCGCCATGGCAGTAGGAATGGGATGTGCGATGTGTTCGTTCAAGAAAAGTGCGTATGCGGACCAGATCGAGGAGATTGTCTTTGAGCAATTTATCAAGCATCTTCGCGAGTTCAATGAGACTGAGGCCTGTGAAGAGAGTACGGAAGAATATGCCGAGGAGAACATGGACGAAGAGCAAGAGCAAGACTCAGATCAAGACTCAGACCAAGACTCAGATCAAGAAAGCAATACAGATCAAGAGCAAGAAAGCGAGGGGCATGATGCGGATGATGAGCAAGAGGACATTGTCTGTGTCGAAGAGGAAACACAGACGGTAGAGCATGACGATCTCCCTGACCTTGTGGACGAGTCTGTTGCATCGGTCGCATCGGTGGCTCCCATCGAGTCTCCCCCTTTCTCCGAATCGTCTGATGACACTGTGGAGAATGGCCCTTCACGAAAGCGCCCGCGTCGCGGCCGAGGACGGGGTCGCGGACGTAGTCACACTTAAACCCGATTGTCCTTTTTTGATCAAATGCCATTCAGTGAGAAAGACAAGGAGGATATTCTCGAGTATGGAGAACAACAATACAGTCGTGGTCATCTCGCAGGCGCATACGAAGGATATACCAAAGGCTACGCAGAAGCCAAAGATGAGGCCCATTACGATGTGCAAGAGGCCCGCTCATCGGGCTACAGGAAGGGTCTGCTTCATGGCCTTTTGATCGGCACGATTGGTCTGTTTCTAGGGGCGCTGTGGTGTGACTCTACGAGCCGTCCTCCGCGGAGAACCTAAAGCGTGCGTTAAGGACCTAAAGCCCGATCACGTACCTATCATAGCAATGCCCGCATCGCAATGAATATGTATAAAGAATACGCGGAACTCTATCACACCTATACTCAGAAATACGGCGCAAAAACCGCCATTTTTCTGATGGTAGGATCTTTCTACGAGCTCTACGACATCCAAAACAATGAAACGGGCCTCACCACCTGTAATGTTCGCGAGGTAGTAGACCATCTCGGTATCCAATTATCCGTGAAGAAAGCCGACATTTCCCAACACTGTGATGGCCTCTTCGCAGGGTTTCCAGACAGCGCCGTTCACAAATGGGCGGGACGCCTGACCTCCTCAGGATGGACGGTGGTCGTCGTGGATCAAGAGAAGGACTTTCGTGGAAGAGTGGTCGCCCGAAAAGTGGCGCGCATTCTCTCCCCTAGCACGCATTTGGAGCACATGTCCTCGACAGATACTCCCTATATTGCGACGCTTTACTTTCACGCCCAACCTGGTCAGCCGCCATTATGTGGTGCGGGCGCCCTGGACTTAACGACAGGAACCACGCGCACCTATACAGGACATACTACTGGGCGATCTGATCTCTGGACGGCCGATGATATGGTTCAATTTATCAGTGTCTTTCCTCCAAAAGAAATATGGATCGGGTGGTATCAGCCAACTCCTGATAGAGACATGCCTAGTGAGTCCCACTTTCGCCGCCTGCTGGGTCAACCCTCCACGGTCCCCTTTCATCTCCTGTCCATGGACCATCACGGGGCGTTCTCTCATGAACTCGCACGATCGGAATACCTCCAACAATGTTATGGGATCAAATCCCTTCTCCCTCCCGTCACCTATCTGGGACTGCGAAGCCCCCAAGAAGAAATGGCGCTCCTCCAACTTCTCCACTTTGTGGAAGAGCACCATCCCAGCATGCTTCACTCGTTTCACCGAAATGAACCATGGATTCCTCATCAGCGACTGATTTGTGGGAATCACGCCCTCACCCAGCTTCAATTGGCGGGACCCTCTCTCAAAGAAACCGTGATGGGACTCTTTGACAAATGTATGACACCGATGGGAAAACGCGCGATTCAAGAGCGACTCATGAGCCCCTATTCCGATGCTGCCACGATTCGCCGACGTCTGGAAGAAGTGACGGAATATCACACATGGTCCAAAGACACCGTAGCGACCTTGGAACGACAACTGCGATTTATGTTTGATCTTCCCCGTCTTCACCGAAAAATCCTCTGTGGTCTGATTGGGCCCGCTGAAATCGCGGGACTTTTTCAAACCTATACTGCCATCGATGCGGTTCGCGCTCTCACCATCGGCACCACCCTCCACGCCCCCCTGTCCGAAGAGACATGGGCCGCCTATCATGCCGTCTGTCATGCTCATTGGGATCAAGAGAAGGCACGGATGCCCTCTGCGGACGTGACCCCTTTGAATGGCACGCAGTATCCTGAGATTCATGTGACGGAAAAGAGCATCCAGGAGTGCTGGACGGCGATTCATGCCATGCGACAAGAGATTGCAAAGGCCGCACATCTGCCCGAAGATGCCCTTCGTGTCGAAGAACGAGAGAAGGAGCCGTTTGGATTCAAGGGGTCCACCATTACGCTTCAACAACTCAATAAGAATAAAGATCGCCTGCCTGAGGGTATCACGTTTTCCCTGTTGAAATCGGGAGGGTGGATCGACGGACCCTTGATTCAACAATGGAACACCACGCTTCAAAAACACCGTGATACCCTTTCCCGTTTGTATCGTATTCACGCGGTGGAGGCATGTCATGCGATCTCGGAAGCAGGGCGAGAGCACTGGACCGCGATGGAGCAATGGGTCTGTCATGTGGACGGGACACAATGTATCGGTCGTGTCTCACAAGAAAGGGGATTCAGTTGTCCTACCGTGGAAGAGACGGAAGACACAGGATCCGCCGTGGAACTCCAGCATCTACGTCACCCGCTGGTAGAGGCCACCGCATCCCGCGCAGCCTATGTCACGCATGATGTGTCTCTCGGATATTCCTCCACGAATGGGTGGCTCATTTATGGAATGAATGCGAGCGGAAAATCCACGCTGATGAAGGCAACTGGCCTCTGTATTCTGTTAGCACAAGCGGGCTGTTTTGTTCCTGCCACACGCATGCGACTCCGACCCTTTCGGGCCATCTATACACGCATCTTGAATCAGGACAATCTATTTGCGGGTCTTTCCTCGTTTGCCGTGGAAATGTCGGAACTACGTGATATTTTGCGACATGCTGATCCCTATACGCTGGTGCTCGGAGATGAACTCTGTTCAGGAACGGAATCCATTTCTGCGCAAGCCCTTGTTGCTAGCGGTATTCAGTGGCTCGCCGCACGACATGCGAAATGTATGTTTGCCACCCATCTCCATGGCATTCCTGACCTTCTTCCTATGAAAGAGCACAAGATGGAAGTCTGGCACCTTCATGTGGAGTATGATGCCGTGTCGGGTCGTCTTCTTTATGATCGCTCGTTGCGCCCAGGAAAGGGATCCTCGCTCTATGGCTTAGAGGTCGCACGAGCAATGGATCTCCCTTTTGAATTCATGGAACAAGCGGTTCGTAATCGTCATCGGTTGATGGGGACTGTTTCCGCACAAGAGGCTCGAGCGAGTTCATGGAATCAACAGATCGTGCGAAAGCAATGTGAGCGATGTCAGACACCTGTTCAATCGGAGCTAGAGGTTCACCATGTTCAAGAGCGTCATACGGCACGCCATGGAATCTTGCCTGATGGGATGCCAATGAATGATGCGCGCAATCTCATGGTGTTGTGCGAGGCATGTCATGATGCGGTTCATGCGAAGGAAGTGGAGATTGGTCCGATTCGTCAGACCTCGGAGGGCCCCGTGCGGATCGTATATGAGAAGTCTTCCGCTGCGCCTATGGCAGCTACGCTTGTGGCCGCTACGCTTACTCCAGGGGAACCCACGCTACCGACAGTGAAAGGAAAATGGTCTGCGGAAGAGAGACAAACGATCATGAATACATTGCGGACGTATTCATCAATGTCTTATAAGTCTCTTCGGGCCATGTTAGATTCGAAATACGACATCCAGATCAGCGAATCCATGCTAGGAAAGATGCGCCGTGAAGCGGTCTAGCTTAGCGCCGAAATCCGCCTCCTTGAACCGTGCCACCACCTGCTTCTCGGCGGGTCTTTGCATCGGACGAATTCGCAAGAGACGTCAGATCCTTCACAAGCTCCTCGCTTCCCTTCTCACCCTCCGCCGTCAACTTCATGAGATGCTTGCGATACACTAGATTCTCTTCCGTGAGGTCTTCCACGAGTTTCCGGAGGGAATCCACTTCGCGACGAACGGACACGATCTCTTGACGAACCGGATTGCCCTGTTGATAATTCAAACCACCGCTGTATAGACACGATGTCATTTCTGGATCTCTCGTAGAACTTTTATGGATGCGAACGAACGCACCCATAAAAATTGAGAGCACTGCTTTTCCCCGAATCAGATAGGAACCATCATGATTATCCCCATTCGTTGTATGAACTGCGGAAATGTCCTTGCGGACAAGTGGGTGTATTATCAGCAGCAAGTGAAAGCCCATCGTAAGAACCAAAACCAGAGTGAAATCGAATATATGGACGGCACGACGGTGCCCCATACCGTAGAATACGAGATTTTGAATGCGCTAGGACTTCGTCGATATTGCTGCCGCAAACACATGTTGACACATGTGGACCTCCTGGAGAAGATTTAAGAAGGCACCAGTAGAATGGAGTTCTTTGTGCCAGGCCTCCTATTTTTTATCCTCACGGTGCTTCTTACCTTTTATCTGGCGCCGAAGGCCACCCCTATGATGGCCGCCATCCTTTCTCTCGTGTTTCTGACGTATGGTGTCTATGATCATTATCGTCTTTTCGCTTCCGAATATCGTAGTAGCACATGGCAAGAGCCCCTTCTTCTACTGTATTCTCCGGCTGTGATGATTACCATTCTGATTCTGTATGTGCTGTATGGAATGATGACTCTTTTTACGAAGGGCCAGGTTCCCGTTCCAGCGATGCCCGAGATCCCCCATGTCAACGAGGCGTTGAACAATGTGACCGAATCGCTATCGAACGCAGCGAATGCCATTGCGAATACCACAAATAACATGCTGAACAATATGTCAAACAATATGAACAATATGGTGAACAATCGTCGCAACAACACGGCGAACATGTCACGCAGTTTTGTTGAATCGGTATAGTAGAATGACAACGCGGAAAGCAAAAAAGTCACAGGGTGTTCATACGATTCCTGAGATACGGCGTACGTTTGAGTATATGGAGGAGTATGTGGCGAAAAAGATCGCTGCTCGTGAAACGACCAAACAGATCAGCAAGGGTCTTCAGGCCGAGTGGAAGAAGAAGTTCGGCAAACCCTTGGAAGAGCGATCGGCCCAGGCCTTCATTGAGGATGCTCGCGCAAAACAGAAGAGTCACTCTGTGGCGCATGGAAAGCGAACGATCCGACATCGTGGTGGTGCGGCACTTCAAGGTGCTCCTCTTTCCTATACGATGCGCGCAGGAATCGATCTGGCGCCCTCTAGTATTCCTCAGGGAGGTCATCTTCCCTTGTCAGGAGGTGCTCCGTCTACGTTTGGAAGCTTTGTCGACTACATCAGTTCAGGATTTACCATGCCTGAATCGAGTGGGAACATGACAGGAAAGTATGGATGGCCGCAGCCCTATTCGACCACAGGCTCTAATGCTGCCCCTATGAAAGGAGGCGCTCGACGCAGCACACGCCGTGAGAAGCGCGCCGTTCGTGGAGGAAGCCGCCTAGGAGATCTATTGACTCCTGGCCCCGTCGTAAGCCAAGCGCTCGCCCGCCCCATCCCCTCCCAGCCCGTTCCTTCTACGCTTCAACAGGCGCAGCGCGCATGGAATGGACAGGCGCTTTAATCCTACAAATAAGAGCAGCCCCTTCTACGGCCACCCCCACTGTGACCATATAAGAGGGTTTTTATCATCCTACAGATAGATGGCGCTGACAGGGGATCAATCGCGTGACCGCTCACGTCACCTGTTGGACCGATATTTCCGCACTGTCCCCTATCCCTATACCCGTCATCATATTGACTCGTATGATCAATTCCTTCAACAGGACCTTGTCGGCATCATTCGATCGCAGAACCCCATTTTGATCCTGAAGGACCTTCTGGATGAAAAAACCAACACGTATAAATACCGCGTGGAAATCTTCGTTGGCGGCGAAGACGGCTCCGCCATTGAAATGGGGACTCCGACGGTGAGCCTTCAGAACGCCGAGGAGGTGCGTGTTCTCTATCCAAATGAGGCCCGTCTGCGAAACTTGACCTATGCCGCCACCGTGTATGCTACGATCATTGTCAAGATTACCTATGTGGTCAAGGAAGGCGGTCACTTGGTTCCCCACGATCTGTCCCCTCCTGCCGACACATTTACCAAATGGCCCCTCTGTCGCATCCCTATTATGCTTCACAGCCGTTATTGTATTCTCCATAAAAAACCGAAAGAGTTCCTCCAAGAAGTAGGAGAATGTCCCTATGACAATGGCGGATACTTCATTGTGGACGGCTCAGAAAAGATCCTTGTGACGCGCCAAGAGCAGGCCTTCAATACGCTCTACATCACTCCCCAACAGGATCCAAAAATCGCCATCTACGCATCGATCGAGTGTCTGTCTGCCACGACTCGCCAAGTAAAGCGCATTTCCTTCTACATGATGCGCCATGTGGGGAAAAAGGGTATGACCGCTCATGCGACGATTCAGGTCTCCCTTCCTTTTGTGAGAAAGCCCATCCCGCTCTTTGTCTTGTTTCGCGCGATTGGATTTCAATCGGACGAGGAAATCATTCGGATGATCTTTCCCGATTTTGAGAGCTCTGATGCGACGCTCCTGATCGACCTGTTGCGCCCCTCCATCATTGACGCCTTCCCTTTTCTTACAACGTATGCGGCCATCCAGTATATCAAAACGCTCACAAAAGGTTTCGGCGTAGAGCATGTCTTGGATATCATCCGAAATCAACTCTTTCTTCATATGCCTAATGACCCCAGCACACAAGCGCTCTTCTTAGGAGACTGTGTGCGAAAGATTCTCCGTGTCAGCCAGGGATATGACCAGAAAACCGACCGCGACGATACACGCAATCAGCGATGTCTGACAAGCGGGTTCTTGCTTCAAGAGCTGTTTAGTCATTCCTATAAAGTGTGGATCAAAGCCGTTGTCCTTGCGATTGGAAAGGAGTATAACTACAACAAGGGGGTGCTCTATAAAGATGAGCAGTTCAAAAACATCTTTCAAGCAGGAAATGATACCAAGATTTTCCTGTCAGGCGTCCTGGACAATATGATCATGAAAGGATTTAAAGGAAAGTGGGGCACGGGCCTCGGGGAGGAAAAGTCGGGCGTGCTCCAGGCACTCTCGCGGTTGTCCTATATGGATTTCATGTCCCATTGTCGTCGTGTGATTTTGGATTTTGATACCAGCATGAAACTGACAGGACCGCGTAAACTTCATACCTCCCAATATGGCTATTTTTGTACGTCCGAGACACCAACGGGTGCCTCCATCGGTATTGCGAAAAATCTCAGTATCATGACGGCCATTTCCACGGCCTCGCAGACCAAGGAGTTTCTACAATGGCTCCAGACGACAGGGCGCGTTCATCGTCCCGAAGAAATCACGCTAGAACACCGTGTGGTCTTTGTTCCCGTGTATGTCAATGGCGGCACGTTTGGCTACACGGCAACTCCCTTCTTGCTGGTATCTGTCCTGAAGCATTTGAAGCGAACGGGTTGTCTCCCGTATTCAACAAGCATTTCATTCTCTATTCGCGATCGAATGATCTATCTCTATCTGGATGCGGGACGCCCTCTTCGTCCCCTTGTATGGCTGGAATCCAAAGGTGCCATCCCGCAGGTTCCTGATGAAAAAATCAAAGAGTTGCGAACATGGCGTGATCTGGTCATGGGGCGACTCAAGATTCGTGAGGCCGCCAGCCTGGAATCCACGGACTTTTTGGATCCTCTCCACGGTCGTGGGGCGAAGCTAGAAGACTATCCTGCCATGCTATCGCCGCACACGGGTGT
>Ga0316218_1004435_pt1 | contig 10724 bp, 7 predicted proteins | sample TBH18003metaG_FD_203634 | JGI IMG/M metagenome (GOLD analysis project Ga0316218, IMG submission 203634) | Freshwater microbial communities from Trout Bog Lake, Wisconsin, USA - TBH18003 | ecosystem: Environmental > Aquatic > Freshwater > Lake > Hypolimnion/Profundal zone | place: USA: Wisconsin... | reverse complement strand
TTTATCGGCCCATGCAGATAGTTGTATGCTATTGGTGTTGGTGAGCAATCCTTCTATCTCCTTCATTCCTTTGATGAAAGTAACAAAATGACTGACAGAATATTTTGCTAAGGAATAATCGGGTTTGCTGATTAACTTATAGAAAAATGTATTGATGATATTGACATTGTCAGGAAGGGCATCGAGACCTGTTTCATAAAACTTTTCCATTACCATCAAGGTACCATTGGTAATGGTTTGCGGAAATATTTCTCCTGTTTTTTGCAGATGCTGAAGGGTATGCTGAACATCGGTAATTTCTTTTACAGAGGATAATGGATGCGATAAAATATGGGACAGAAAGATTCTGCCATTAACGGTCTGTGTATGGTTCAGATGATGGAATACAGATTCAGTTTCATCGGGATGAAATATGGAAAGATCGTAAAGTGTAGTATGGTCTATCTGCATGAAAAAATAATTATCATTTGCTTGTTACAGGTTACAGGTTTCAAGTTTCCGGTTTTGTATTTTATTACCAGTAACCAGCAACCAGTAACCAGTAACCTGTAACTTGTATTATACCCTATCAAATTGTAACCTTAAACCCATATTAGATTCATCGAATACATTATTTCCATAAACAATATTGCCGTTTACAAAAGTCTGTATGATGGATGCATTGAAAGTGGTTTGCTCCAATGGACTCCAGCCACATTTATAGAGTATATTATCTTTGGTAACGGTATAAGGTTTGTTGGTATCCACCAATACCAGATCGGCATAATATCCTTCCCTGATAAAGCCTCTGTCTTTTATCTGAAAACAGGTAGCTACGGCATGGCTCATTTTATGCACCATTTTCTCCATGGTTATTTTTCCTTCGGCTACATATTTCAACATCAGTTGCAATGAATGTTGAACCAAAGGCAGTCCTGCATGGGCTTTCTCGTAACCATGTTGTTTTTCTTCCCAGGTATGCGGAGCATGGTCTGTAGCAATCACATCCAGTCTGTCATCGTTTAAAGCAGTCCATAAAGCTGTTCTGTTATGAGGTGCTTTTATAGCAGGATTACATTTAATCTGATTGCCCAGAACAGCATAATCATCGGAAGTGAAATGCAGATGATGAACACAAACTTCGCAGGTTATTTTCTTGTCCTGCAAGGGCAACATATTGCCAAAAAGCTGTAATTCATTTTCGGTAGTAATATGTAGTATATGCAAGCGGCTGCCATACTTGTTGGCAAACTGAATGGCTTTTAAAGAAGATTCAAAGCAGGCTTCCTCATCACGGATGATTGGATGGTCGGAAGGTTCGAGAATTTCTTTATATCTTTTTATTTTTTCGAGATTGGCTTTTATAATGGACTCTTCTTCGCAATGGGTTGCAATCAATAGTTCAGTTCCGGAAAATATCTTATCTAATACCAGGGCATTATCTACCAGTAGATTGCCTGTAGAAGAACCCATGAAAACCTTTACGCCACATACTTCGTTCTTCTTGTTGTTTGTCTTCATCACCTCTTCGTAATTATCATTGGCCGTGCCCATGTAAAACGAATAATTAGCCAGGGAAGAAGCTTTTCCAATGGCATATTTATCTTCCAGCAATTGCTGTGTAAAAGCAGGAGGATTAGTATTGGGCATTTCCATAAAAGAAGTAACACCACCGGCAACAGCAGCCCTTGATTCTGTATAAATATTAGCTTTATGTGTTAGACCTGGTTCCCTGAAATGAACCTGATCATCTATTACTCCAGGGAAGAGGTGTAATCCTTCGGCATTTATTTCTTTAGAGGCTTCTTTGGTATGAATGCCGGAACCTATTTTTTCAATACGTTGATTCTTAATCAATACATCGGCATGAATGGTTGAGCCTTCATTTACAATAGAAGCATTTTTTATAATTACAGAAGCCATAGAATTATAATTGATAATTAATAATTGATAATTGATAATTTGAAAATGTCAACAGCTCATTCATTACTTATAAACCTGATAAGATTACCACCTGACAACCAGTTTCAGATTCAACATTCTTGGAGTAAGTCTGTTAGGCATAGCAAAAGTATTGTTCTGAAAATCTTTGATCATCATATAGCTGATTGTATTCTGACGGTCAATCAGATTAAATACTTCCAGACTTGCCCATATACTTTGAAAGTTGCGGAAAGGAGAATGACTTCGATGAGGACCTGTTTCTTTATCCAGCAATAAAGCACTGAAACCAACATCCACCCTTATGTAAGGTTCAATGATTAAAGCATCGCGGTAACGAACATTGCCAGGAATACTATAAGGCATATTGCTGCCATACAAAGTATTGAAATAGATTTTAAAATTCTTGTTGGTATTCAGATAATCCTGTAGAAACAATCCAAGAGTAAGTAATCTGTCGGTAGGTCTTCTTAACCATCCTATTTTATTTTTAATACTATCGGCTACAACCTTATCGGTTGTATTGGCAGTAATGATAGAGTCTTCTTTGTTCAGATACTGATAGAAGAACATGTTATCGGGTTTTTCCATAGCATTCATTACCCCAAAACTAATCCAGCTTTCAGCATCCTTTACCAGTTCGGTATACAGTCTTGTTTCAACTCCCATGGCATAAGCCTTAGCATTATTATTACCAAAATACTGCAGGCTGACATTGTTCTGATCGTATAAATCTACATCCCAGAGATTTTTGTAATAAGCTTCAGTACTAATTCGGGCAGGACGATTATTGAGTTTAAAATTATAATCGAAACCAGTACTTACCTGCCAGCTTTTCTGAGCTTTCAGATCTTTATTTAAACTGCCATCAGGCAATCTCATTTCACGGTAAAAAGGAGGTTGATAATACAATCCTGCCGACATTTTTAAGATGACATCTTTGCGCCAGTTCTTAGGCTTAAAAGAAAACCCGGTTCTTGGAGAAAAGAACAATTCATTGTTCAGGTTATTATAATTATACCGAAGTCCAAACTGCATGGTTACATCATTGGAATCTTTAAACTGAATGTTGTCTTGAACATAACCTGTCATACGGAACAGATTGAAATCATTGGTGGTTTTTACAACATCGGTAAAATTAAAACCATGAGTAGAGTATGGTAATGAATACCCTGCGCTATCAGTATAAGTCCATTGATTTATCTTATCGCTTACAGTCTGATATTCAAAACTATTACCCCACATGATAACCTGTTTACCCAGATCAAGAACACCCTTATGAGTTGCATTCAATACGGTAATATCAAGTGTATTACGGGAAAAATTCTGATAAGCACCTGCACCTAAAGGATTCACTATACTGCCATAAGTACTGCTGCTGTTATCAAAGTCCCTGTTACCAAATACATAAGCACCGGTAATGTCGGTGTTTTGAATTTCATTATTATTAAATCTGCTGATCATCCATTTCAGTTTCAGCTTCTTACTCGTTTGATTTGTAATGGCATATCCAATAAAATTGGTTTGATATGCATCTTTTTCCTGTCCCTGAAAATAAATATCCAAACCTAAATTTTCAGTATATAAGGGAGTGAAAACCGAAGAGGTTAACTGCGCTTGTTGAGGAAATAATTGAAACTTAGTAGTAGAGAAATTGGCAAACAATTCCATCTGCCATTTTTTGCTGCATTGCCAGGTAATCAATGACTGAAGATCGGAGGAAGAAGGAATATAATTGCCCTGAGTAGTTTGTCCGCTTAAAAGATTTTTATTACTTCTGTTTCTAACACCAAACTCATAGGTAATTTTATTGTTTTTGGATACTCCTTCCAGATGAAGACCCTGTTCCAGTAAACCAACATAAGCAGAGCCTCCAAATTTCTTAGGTTTGCGATAAGTAATATCCAGTACACTGCTCATCTTATCGCCATACTTGCTTTGGAATCCCCCGTTATAAAACTTTACATTACCGGTCATTTCAGGATTAATAAAACTTAACCCTTCCTGCTGACCGCTTTTAATCAAATAAGGTCGGAATACTTCAAAGTCGTTTACATAAATAAGGTTCTCATCGTAACTTCCTCCTCTTACAGAATATTGAGAAGTCAGTTCATTCTGACTTCCAACAAATATTTTCAATAAACTTTCAATACCACTGATTGGAGAAGGATTCAGAATAGCTTTATCGGGATTCACTTCTACTCTTCCAACTTCTTTTCTTGCTTTTTCATCTTTAATGACTACTTCATTCAAGCTCGTAATATCCTGTTCCAGATGTATAATTAATGAATCATTTTTATTCTTAGGGAATACTGTTTTTCTTAAAGTATTATAACCGGTATGAGAAAAAACGATAGCTACAGACTGAGTTGAAGAAAATTTAATATTAAAATATCCGCTGTCGTTGGAAACTGTTCCTGTATTCTTATTTAATACTGAAACAGAAACACCAGTGATCGGCAAATCGTTGTCATCCAGTATATAACCCTTTATATTAAAGGATTTTAACTGTTGGGCTGTGGAGGAAAAATAAGAGCAAATAAGTATAAAAAACAATAAAATAATCTTCTTCTTGATCATAAAATGAATGAAATCGAACCAAATATGACACATTTTTTCTACTTAAGTCAATTATTTTCAGCGATAAGGTTCATTAAGTTGATTTTAATACTTAATTTTGAAAAAAATTATTTGTTATGAAGAAAATTTTACTTGTATTATCAATCACTTTACTAGTTTCAACATTAGTACAATCACAAACAATATTAACAAGGTGGACCTTTGATGATTCATCTGTTTCTTTCCCTAGTCCAATGCCTGGTGATGGTACTGGAACTGCTATTTTACAAGGAGGAACAACAATGGCTGCAACATGGCCTGCTGGAAAGACAGGAAAAAGATTAAGTGCAGCAACTTTTCCGGCTGTTTCAACAGGTAGTGGTACAGCAGGAGTAGTTTTTGCTACAAGTACTCAAGGTAAAGCAGGTATTAGTTTTTGTTATTACCTTAAACTGAGTAAAACTGCATCTAGATTTCATCAAGTAAAATATTCTACCGATGGTGGTACAACCTGGAATACATTTGCTATTACATCCTCTAATACCACTTTAACAAATGTTACCACAGGTGGTAGTTTCTTTATAGATCCAACCAACAATGTATTATCCGATACCGGAGCACAGGCATCCACCTACTGGGGTTTATTTAAATTCGACTTTACCGGTATTGCTGGCGTAGATAACAATCCAAATTTCAGGGTTTTTGTTACAACAGTTTTCGATCCTGCCAACAATACATCATATTCTCCATCTGGTGCTGCTTCCAAATATGGTACAGGTGGTACATATGGATTTGATAGTGTTACAATTAGTTATTCTTCAGTTGCACCTGTAGAATTGAAGAATTTTAATGCTTCAATTGTTAATGGTTCTACTCAACTAACATGGAATAGTTACAATGAATTTAATGTAGCCAATTATGAACTGGAAAAGAGTTTTGATGGCAAAACATTTTCTGCTGTAACTTCCATCAATTCCAATGGCAAAAACACTTCCACCTATTCTACAAATGATATTGCCCCTAAAGGAATTACCTACTATCGTTTGAAAGTGATGGATTTTGATGGACAATTCACATACAGTAATATTATCAGTGTAAATGGTAAACTATCAGGAAATGGATTGAATATTTATCCAAACCCAGCCGCTTCAAATATTACATTATCTTATACTAAAGTTTCCGGTAATGCTACTTTTGTAGTATATACTATTGATGGCAAGTTAGTAACTTCTTCCAGATTAGTGGAAGGTTCTACTCAGACTACTTTAGATGTAAGTACATTTAAAACAGGAAAATATATTCTTACTTTGAATGATAATGCTGAAAAACAATCTACAGTTTTATTGAAACAATAAGAAAATAACCCCATTATCAATAAAAAAGCTACATAAATTTTATGTAGCTTTTTTATTTTAAATAAATTACAAACAAAATGATGTTGTTTCATTTTAACTACGTACCTTAGTACTGTAATTAATAAGAATCAAATTTATTCTTTAACCAATTAAATTAGGCTATATGAACGTAAACATTCAGACAGTTCATTTTGACGCAGATGCAAGATTATTAGAATTCGTTTCCAAGAAGATCGAAAAAGTTAACACATTTCATGACGGTATTACTAAAGTGGACATTTATCTAAAATTAGATAATGTGGTTCATTCCATCAAGGACAAAATCGTTGAGATTAATGTTCATGTACCAAAGCATGATTTCTTTGTTAAGGCTTCCAGTAAATCATTTGAAGAATCTTTTGATAATGCTTTAGAATCACTAATAAATCAAATTAAAAAGCAAAAGGAAAAACAAGTTGCTTAATTATTTATTGAATTATTTTTTGCTGGCTGATCCTTGTGGTCAGCCTTTTTTTTTCTACAACAAACCCGCAGCTTTCTCTAAATCTTCAGGTGTATCTATCTCTACACCCATATATTCTGTAACTACCATCTTAAGTAAAATGCCATTCTCCAGATAACGAAGACATTCTATTTTTTCTGCTGCTTCTAATGGAGTTATATCCCAGTTAGTAAATTGTAACAAGGCTTCTTTTCGAAATGCATATACTCCAATATGTTCGTAATAAACAGGACTGATATTCTTATCACGGTGATATGGTACAGGGCTTCTGGAGAACATAAGTGAATTCATATTGTTATCTACTGCAACCTTTACATAGTTAGGGTCCTGTATAGACTTTTCATCCTTTAAAACCTGCATAAGCGAAGCTACATTTACAGATTTACCTTCTTCACCATCAAACACTTCCAATAAATTTTCCAATGGTTCTTTCTTAACAAAAGGTTCATCCCCTTGTACATTTACTATAATGTCAACTTCCATATGTTCTGCAGCTTCGGCTATTCGGTCACTACCACTTTCATGTTCTTTAATACTCATGATAGCTTTGCCGCCATTGGAAGTGATTTCAGAATAAATTATATCGCTATCGGTTACCACTACTACTTCATCAAACAAACCTGTTGCAATGGTATTATCATAAGTATGACGAATAACTGTCTTGTTGCCTAATAGTTGCATTAGTTTAGCCGGGAACCGTGTTGCTGCATAACGTGCAGGAATCATTGCTAAAATGGTTTGTTTCTTATTGGTCATTTAATATGAATATTTTTTATTGATAAATGTTTGATACATATTTCTCCAGGGTCTCCATTCTTTATCGTCTGCCAGAAAATGATTATGAAATAAGGTAATGAATTCTCCATTAATACTCTTAACCAGTTCATATTGTTCTGTCATTTCTGACAATGACTGTTCTGGAGTTTTCTTTTCAGAAAAATGTGCCGTTGCTTCCATAAAAGAGAATGGATGTATCAATAGGTCGGTGATGGTTTCATTCTTTAAATCGTACCAGTAAAACGGATTGGCATAAGAAGCCCTGAAACCATTTTTACTGCCATAACACATCGAAAAATCTTCTTTTATGCCAAGCCAGATTAGTTTATAATAATACTCAGGCAAACTGAATCTTAAAAAATGAAACCTTGATAAAGTAATGGGTTGATTGATTATGGTTTGCAGGAATGCCATTTCCTCTTCCATCAGTTCTTCTATATCTCCACTTTGCCAGGAAGGATGAATACCGGTAGTATATGTTTCTGAAAGCTGTTGATATAAATCCTGTATGGCAGGTGTAGAAGCATGTAGATTCTTATCATTCTCCCCTCTTTCCAGTATTGTTAACAGAAAATAAACAGGATGTAAATGATGTTGATTATGTAAATTATCAAGCCAGCTGAATGTATCGAAAGCGTCAATGTTATTTATTAAATACCGCCATTTATTTTTAATATCTGTTTTTCTGAATTTTAAAAGAGAAGCAGTAAAACTTAATAGATTATAAAGCGGTCTTTTTCCTTTGCATTGATAAGCAATATCTATGTCGTAAGTAGGTATAAATCTGAAGCTGGTATTCTTTAATAATGACTCAGTTGTTTGTAGTTTTTTCTTCCATATTTTGTTCAGTTCTATCCACCATAGATTAATGACAGGCAGATCCAGAAAATGATGTTTATACGCTAAACTATTGCTGTGATGATAGCGCCCGTATTCATCATTCTGATGAGGAAGATATTCTTCGTATCGTGATAATAAATAGAAGGATGCTGAAAAAATATCGAAAGTAATATCTGCATCTTCTACCATACAGAAAGCAGTAAGATTATACCAGGATATACATTCAGGTTTCAACTCACGTATGTCAGTTTCTTCCAGTAAACCATAAGGTTTAATATATAATTCCTGTATATCAATTCTATTGTTCGAATAATTTATTTTAAGTCCTTCAAATGCTTTGTAATGCTCTATATCATTGGTCAGCAATACTTCTTCACTTAATATTGTCTGAACAATATATTCTAATCTTTTACTTATTTGCTGGTTATACAGTAAGATCATTTTTCTTTATTATTGGCTTTTTCTTTCCATAATTCATTGAAAGATTTTGGGCTAAATTGTAAAGGTGCACGATTATAAGTCCATCCTTTAAACACCTTATTAATGACAAAGTTTTTTATTTTCGACGAACCCATATTAAACATTCCTCTGCTGTTGCATGCACGTTTCCATATCTGCCACGCAAGTCTTTCACTTAGATTGCTGTTGCCTTTTATAACGGCCTCCCTTCTGTTGAGCAACAATATTTCATGAATATTAATCTTTACAGGACAGGCTTCTGTACAGGCACCGCAAAGTGAAGATGCAAAGCTGAGGTGATTGTATTCATTAATACCCTTCAGGTGAGGTGTAATTATACTGCCAATCGGGCCACTATAGGTAGTATCGTAAGCATGCCCACCAATATTCTTATAAACAGGACAGGCGTTTAAGCAGGCCCCACATCTTATACAATACAAAGATTCCCTGGTCTTGTTATTCTGTAATAAACTGGTTCTGCCATTATCCAGCAATATCACGTACATGTCTTCGGGCCCATCCGTTTCATTCTGTTGACGCGGACCAGTAACAATAGTATTATACACCGTAATCTTTTGACCTGTCCCAAAGGTGGAAAGCATTGGCCAGAACAAAGCCAGGTCTTTCATAGCCGGAATAACCTTTTCTATTCCTACTATCACAATATGTGTTTTAGGCATGGAGCAGCTTAGTCTGGCATTACCTTCGTTTTCTGTAACAGCAATACCGCCAATATCGGCAATAATAAAATTGCCACCGGTAATACCAACTTCTGCCTCGGCAAATTTCTGCCTCATTTCTTTTCTGGCAATCTGTGTTATTTCTTCAGGTGTCAACCCATTAGGTACCCCCAGTTTACGGGCAAATAAAGTGGCTACATCCTCCTTGCTTTTATGCATGGCAGGCGTTACTATATGATAAGGGGGTTCTCCATCCAGTTGTTGTATATATTCTCCCAGATCGGTTTCTATACTTTCTATTCCCAAAGATTCCAGATGATGGTTCAGATGTATTTCTTCTGTAACCATGCTCTTGCTCTTCACCACCGTTTTGCAGTTCTTTTCTTTGCAGATATCACCAATCAGTTTCAGGGCTTCTTTATCATCCATTGCCCAGAAAACATTGGCACCCCGTTCGGTTAATTTTTTCTCGAATTCTTCCAGATAGGTATCCAGGTTTTCAATGGCCTTCCATTTTATATTCTTAGCCTTCTGTCTCGATAGGTTCAGGTCCGTAAACTGTTGCTTCCCTACCGGCACTACAGCATTGTATTTCCCTATATTAAAATTGATTTTCCTGCGATGATCCAGATCGGCAGCTTTAATCTTGCTTTTTGCATCAAAAATAGAAAGGTTATTACTCATCTTCCAACTATTTGTTTTGTAACTATGCGAAGATAATGATGCTTTAATGTATAAAGTAAATTATGAAAAAACTAACTACATTAAAAATACCAATGAAAATTAATTTCTTTAATATTAAAGGGATGTTTGAATGGATTGGTTAACAGAAAACTATTTTTTCGGTTTTCCTAAATTGAGACAAAATCAAATTCTTTATTACTTGGTATTCGGAATAATTTAATGCAACATTTTAAATATCATTTGGGGATTTAAGAAGCATTTTTATCTGTTTTCAGATTTTATTCAGAGCACATAAACAAGCATTTTTAAACCTTCGCAGAAAGCTTGCTAACCTTTACAAATCTCTTTCAAAGTGTATTTTTTCCTTCAAATTAGTTGATTATCATTATACAATCCAATATTGAATCATTGTATTATATACCCTGAATATTTTAAACCCGATTAAATGGCTATTCATTTAATTCCCGATTCAACTATACTACTATAGACTTTTACGCATACTTTTGCCGCCACAGTCATACAAAGCAATAATGTCGGTAAATCATTCGGTCAATATAAAGAATACTATAAAGGATTATTTTATTCTCATCAAGTTTACACTCAGTTTCACAGTAGTGTTTTCCTGCGTAATCTGTTTTTTACTGGCACCCAACATCGAAATGAGTAGCTGGAGTACCGTTAAGAATGTAGTCATCTTATTCATTGCAGGTATGATGGTCACCGGTAGTGCCAATGCCATCAATCAGGCTGTGGAAAAAGATTCCGATGCACAGATGAAACGTACTGCCAACCGCCCCGTAGCCGCTGGCAGAATGACTCCCCAACATGCTTTAACCGTAGCCGCCATCATAGGCATCACCGGCACTATCATGATGTGGTATTATTTCAATATTACAGCAGCACTGGTGTCTTTATTCAGCCTGTTTCTGTATGCCTACATCTATACGC
>Ga0316218_1004430_pt1 | contig 10732 bp, 12 predicted proteins | sample TBH18003metaG_FD_203634 | JGI IMG/M metagenome (GOLD analysis project Ga0316218, IMG submission 203634) | Freshwater microbial communities from Trout Bog Lake, Wisconsin, USA - TBH18003 | ecosystem: Environmental > Aquatic > Freshwater > Lake > Hypolimnion/Profundal zone | place: USA: Wisconsin... | reverse complement strand
GGCTTACGCCTCTTCGCTTTCCTTGCGGGACAGGTCTTCGCCGGTCTCCTGGTCCACGACCTTCATCGAAAGCTTGGTCTTGCCGCGATCGTCGAAGCCGATCAGCTTGACCTTCACTTCCTGACCTTCGGTCAGGACGTCGGAGACCTTGCCGACCTTTTCCTTCGAGATCTGGCTGATGTGCACCAGACCGTCGCGGGCCCCGAAGAAGTTCACGAAGGCGCCGAAGTCGACGACCTTCACGACCCGGCCGGTATAGACCGCGCCCACTTCCGGCTCCTGGGTGATGGACTTGATCCAGTCCAGCGCCGCCTTGATCTTGGCACCGTCGGAGGCCGAGACCTTCACCGAGCCGTCGTCCTCGATGTTCACCTTGGCACCGGTCTTTTCCACGATCTCGCGGATCACCTTGCCGCCCGAGCCGATCACGTCGCGGATCTTGTCCGTGGGGATCATGATGGTCTCGATCTTGGGCGCGTACTCACCGATCTCGGTGCGGGCGCCGTCGATCGCCTTGGCCATCTCGCCGAGGATGTGCAGCCGGCCTTCCTTGGCCTGGTGCAAGGCCTTGTGCATGATCTCCTCGGTGATGCCGGGGATCTTGATGTCCATCTGGAGCGACGTGATGCCGTCGGCAGTGCCGGCGACCTTGAAGTCCATGTCGCCCAGATGATCTTCGTCACCGAGGATGTCCGACAGGACCGCGAAGCCGTCCTTTTCCAGAATCAGGCCCATGGCGATGCCGGAGACCGGCTTCTTCAGGGGCACGCCCGCATCCATCAGCGCCAGCGAGGCACCGCAGACTGTGGCCATGGAGGACGAGCCGTTGGACTCGGTGATCTCCGACACCAGACGCAGCGTGTAGGGGAAGTCCGACTTGGTGGGCAGCATCGGCCGGATGGCGCGCCAGGCGAGCTTGCCGTGACCGATCTCGCGACGGCCCGGCGAGCCCATGCGGCCCGTCTCGCCCACGGAATAGGGCGGGAAGTTGTAGTGCAGGAGGAAGCTCTCCTTGTAGGTGCCTTCCAGGGCATCGATCCACTGCTCGTCCTCGCCGGTGCCGAGGGTGGCGACGACCAGGGCCTGGGTCTCACCCCGGGTGAACAGGGCCGAACCGTGGGTCCGCGGCAGGACGGAGACTTCCGACACGATCGGGCGGACCTTGTCGAGGGGACGTCCGTCCACCCGGCGGCCATGCTCGATGATGTCGCGGCGCAGCACGTCGGCTTCGCATTCCTTGAAGGCGGAGCTGAACTTGGCCGAATCGACGCCGTCCGGCTTGTCCTCGGTCTTCACCAGGGCCGCGGCGGCCTTGGCCTTGGCGGCACCGATGGCGTCATGCCGCTCGGCCTTGCCCTTGTGCTCGTAACCCTTGCGGATGTCCTCGCCGACCAGGGCCTTGATCTGGGTGACCACGTCGGAGAAGTCCTCGGCCTGGAAGTCCCAGGGTTCCTTGGCCGCATGTTCCGCCAGTTCGATGATCGCATCGATCACCGGCTGCAGGCTCTTGTGGGCAAAGGTCACGGCGCCCAGCACTTCGCTCTCGCTCAGTTCCTGGATTTCCGATTCCACCATCATCACGGCGTCCTGGGTGCCGGCGACCACCAGGTCGAGACGGCTGTCGGCCATCTGGTCCAGGGTCGGGTTCAGCACGTACTGGCCGTCGATGAAGCCGACCCGGGCGGCGCCGATGGGACCCATGAAGGGCACGCCGGACAGGGTGAGCGCGGCGGAGGCGGCGACCATGGCCACGATGTCCGGATCGTTCTCCAGGTCATGGCTCAGCACGGTCACGACCACCTGGGTCTCGTGCTTGAAGCCCTTGACGAACAGGGGGCGGATCGGGCGGTCGATCAGGCGGGAAACCAGGGTCTCCTTTTCCGTCGGACGGCCTTCACGCTTGAAGAACCCGCCGGGGATCTTGCCCGCGGCAAAGGTCTTTTCCTGATAGTTCACGGTGAGGGGGAAGAAGTCGAGGCCGGGCTTGGGGGCCTTGGCGGCGACGACGGTGGCCAGGACAGTGGTTTCGCCATAGGTGGCCAGGACGGCACCGTCGGCCTGACGGGCGATGCGGCCGGTCTCGAGGGTCAGCTTGCGGCCGCCCCATTCAAGGCTCTTGCGCTTGATATCGAACATGTTGGGTTCTTTCTCTTTTTAGCCCCGCAAGGCGAATTCCAGGCGGGCGGACAGGGGCGGGCGCGAACAGTGCGGACGGGTCCGGGTATCCTCTCCAGATCGACGGCGACACCCCATGGCGGCGCCGTTCGGCAGGCGGTGGAGGATCGCTTCGGACCCTCGCGTGGCAAGTATCGCCGATGTCTGCAACGCATCGCGGACAATCAGCGGCGCCGTCTTCCCTCACCGCGCCTGCCGGGCGGCGGGGAAGACAACGACGGAGACTCGGGACTGTGCCTTAGCGGCGCAGGCCGAGGGTTTCGATCAGGGCCTGATAGCGGCCGAGGTCGGTCACCTTCAGGTGGTCCAGCAGACGACGACGCGTGGACACGAGCTTCAGGAGCCCGCGGCGCGAGTGGTTGTCCTTCTTGTGGGTCTTGAAGTGTTCCGTGAGGTTCGAGATCCGTTCGGAGAGGATCGCGACCTGCACTTCCGCCGAACCCGTGTCGCCTTCAGTGCGAGCATGGGCGGCGATGACTTCGGCCTTGCGTTCAACGGTAATCGACATCGTCATGACTCCGGTTCGAGGTGAAACACACGGGTGGGGTTGAGCCGGCCCGCGCGCAGTTCGCAAAGAGCGGCGGCCTTTCCGTTCCGCGTGGCCAAAACGGTTCGAGACGCGTCCTGTCCTCCGATGGTCCGGGGAACGAGACACGCCTTCAAGTTTTCGACCTGGCGGGGAACGAGAACGATCGGTCGCCCTTGGCTGAGCCAGAAGGCGTCCTCTCCGGTCACGGCCAGCGCCGGGATGTCGTCCAGCGCGGTCTCGACCGGCAACATGCCGTCCAGTCCAAGCCCCCTATGCACCAAATCCTGCAGTTTTTCCAGTGTCATCCCGTCAGATTCGGAAAACTGTCCCACGCGGGTGCGCGCCAGCACCGAAACATGCCCGCAGACCCCCAGCATCTCCGCCAGGTCCCGGGCGATGGCGCGGACATAGGTGCCCTTGCCGCAATGGACGTCGATCACCGCATGGTCGGCGTCGGGGACGTCGGCCAGGACGGCGGAGAAGACGCGGACCTTGCGGGTCTCCAGCACCACCTCCACCCCCTCCCGGGCCAGGTCATAGGCCCGCTGGCCGTCCACCTTGATGGCGGAATAGGCCGGGGGCACCTGGTCGATCTCGCCGACAAAGGCGGGCAGGGCCGCCTCGATGGCCGCGCGGGTCGGCCGGGCGTCGGAGGAGGCGGTCACCGCCCCTTCCCGGTCGAAGGTGGCCGTGGTCTCCCCCCAGCGAATGGTGAAGCGGTAGGTCTTGTCCGCCTCCATCAGATAGGGAACGGTCTTGGTCGCCTCCCCTAGCGCAATGGGCAGGACGCCGGTGGCCAGGGGGTCCAGGGTGCCCGCGTGCCCCGCCTTCTGGGCGTTGAACAGCCGCCGCACCCGGGACACGGCGTCGGTGGAGGTCATTTCCAGCGGCTTGATCAGATTGACCCAGCCATGGACGGGGTCGCCCTTCTTGCGACGCCCCATCAGGCGTCATCCCCGGCATCGTCGTCATCCGGCGCGGCCAGGTCCCGCTGCACCACTGGATTGTCGAACAGCCGGTTCATGGCCAGCGCCGCATCGAAGCTCTGGTCATGGACGAAGCGCAGGTCGGGGGTGAACTTCAGCTCGATGGTCCGGCCCAGCACGCCGCGGATGTACTTGGACACCCGGTTCAGCCCGTCGACGATCTCGCCGGCATTGCGGCCGCCGAGGGGCTCGACGAACACGGTGGCGTGGCGCAGGTCGGGGGAGACCCGGGCCTCTGTCACGGTGATGGAGGCGTTCAGCAGGGCTGGATCGTGCAGGGGCTCCTCCCGCAGGATCTCGGCCAGGGCGTGGCGGACCAGCTCGCCCGCCTTCAGCTGGCGCTGGGTGGGGCCGGCGGCTTCCGCACGGCCGCGGCCGCCCTTGCCCGGGCGGCCCTTGTGGGAATGTGAGGGCATGTGTCGCTCCTGCCCCGCCGACGGTTCGGACGCCGGTCACGGGGAAAGCGCGGGTGGGTACGCCAAAACGGGGGGGGAGTCAAAGCGGGGGGTCGTCCGGAGGGAGGTTCCCGGGTCAAGCCCGGGAATGACAAAAGATATTTTATTCAATTCGTCATTCCCGGCCGAAGAGCCGGGAACCTCGCTCAGGCACACACTCCCTATCGCTTCATCCGCACCACCGGATGCGAGCTCGACAGCCCGCCGTCCACCACGATGGCCTGGCCGTTCACATAGGAGCTGTCGTCGGAGATCAGGAACAGGCCCGCATGGGCGATCTCCGACGGCACGCCGCCGCGCTTCAGGGGGTTCAGCTGGCCGATCTTGTCCTCGTTGCCGCGGGCCCTCGCACCGTCGAAGATCGGCTTGGTCATGCCGGTCTCGATCAGGCCGGGGCAGATGCAGTTCACCCGCAGCCCCGTGCCGTAGAACTCGTTGGCCGCCGTGGTGGCCAGGTTGATGACCCCGGCCTTGGACGCCGAATAGGGCATGCCGCCGGCGCCCGACCGGATCCCCGCCACAGAGGCCGTGAGCACGATGGAGCCGCGCCCCGTGGGGATCATCACCTTCGAGGCGTGCTTGATGGCCAGGAACGGACCGATCAGATTCACCCGCAGCACCTCCGCCCAGAAGGCGGCGTCCTGTTCCTCCATCGGCGTCCAGCCGCCGGAAATGCCGGCATTGGCCCAGATTCCGTCCAGCCCGCCATGCTCGGACACGGCCCGCGCGATCAGGGATTCCACGAAGGCCTCGTCGCCCGCATCGCCGGTGACGGAGACCGCGGTTCCCCCGGCGGCCTTCACCAGATCGGCGGTCTCGTGCACCGTGTCCATCTTGTCGGCGATGACCAGCCGGGCACCCTCGGCGGCGAACAGCAGCGACGCCGCCCGCCCGATGCCAGAGCCTGCGCCCGTGATGACCACGGATTTCCCGGCGATGCGTCCCATGTGCGTGTCCTCTGTTTTCGTTGAGTGGTCAGATTATGCCAAGCCGCGGGTCAGGCGCCCACCGCCGCCCGCTGCAGGGCGCCCAGTTCGGCGATCCCCTTGTCGGCCAGGGCGTAGAGCTGGTCGAACTCCGCCCGGGTGAAGCCGCGCTTCTCCCCCGTGGCCTGGATCTCGACAATGTCCCCCTTGCCGGTGAAGACGAAGTTGGCGTCGGCCTCGGCATTGGAATCCTCCTCATAGTCCAGGTCCAGCACCGGCACGCCGTTGAACACGCCGCAGGAAATGGCCGCCACCTGGTCCAGCACCGGCTGAGTCTTGATCACGCCTTCGGCCCGCAGATAGTCGCAGGCCAGCCGCAGCGCGACCCAGGCCCCGGTGATGGAGGCCGTGCGGGTGCCCCCGTCCGCCTGGATCACGTCGCAGTCGAGGCTGATCTGCCGCTCCCCCAGGGCCTTCAGGTCCACCACGGCGCGGAGCGAGCGGCCGATCAGGCGCTGGATCTCCTGGGTGCGGCCGGACTGCTTGCCCGCGGCGGCTTCCCGCCGTCCGCGGGTGTGGGTGGCCCGGGGCAGCATCCCGTATTCCGCCGTCACCCAGCCCTGGCCCTTGCCCTTGAGGAAGGGCGGCACGCCGGTCTCGAGGCTGGCGGTGACGAGGACCTTGGTGTGGCCGAAGGTCACCAGGCACGAGCCCTCCGCATAGCGGTTCACGCCGGTTTCCAGGGTGACGGCGCGGAGGGCGTCGGGCGCGCGGTTCGATGGGCGCATGCGGCTTAGGTCCTTGAACAGGGGGAAGACGTCGGATGTGCGGCGCTTATCGTCATTTGTCGGGCCAAGGTCCATGGCCCTTGTCGCCGGTCACGCTATGATGGGGGAGCCATGAAGCGTTTCCATCCGACCTCCCAGAGCCTGCTCGCCGGATCGTCCCTGACCGGACTGACCGGTTTCGGCACGGGTCCGGGTCTGTCCGAGCTGGACGAGCGGGCGCGGGACATCTTCCGCCGGGTGGTGGAGACCTATCTGGAGACGGGGGAGCCGGTGGGCTCGCGCACCGTGTCCCGGGGAGGCGTGGCGCTGTCCCCCGCCTCGATCCGCAACACCATGCAGGACCTGACGGAGCTGGGCCTGCTGGCCGCGCCGCACACCAGCGCCGGACGCCTGCCCACCCATGCGGGCCTGCGCCTGTTCGTGGACGGGCTGATGGAGGTGGGCGACATCTCCGACTCCGACAAGGACAATATCGAGAGCCGTCTGGCCGGTCGCGGCATGAGCTTCGAGGATGCCCTGAACGAGGCCAGCCAGCTCCTGTCCGGCCTGGCGGGGGGCGCGGGCGTGGTGGTGACCCCCGTCCGGGACGCGGGCGTGAAGCATGTGGAGTTCGTGGCCCTGTCCCCGGACCAGGCTCTGGCGGTGATGGTGTTCGACGACGGCACGGTGGAGAACCGGCTGATGGTCACGCCGCCGGGGGTCACCCCGTCGGCCCTGCAGGAGGCGTCCAACTTCCTCAACATGCGCCTGCGCGGCCACACCCTGAGCGAAGCCGTGGCGGAGATGGGGGACGAGCTGGCCGCCGCCCGCGCCGCCCTGAACGAGGCCGCCGCCCGGCTGGTGGAGGACGGCCTGGCCGCCTGGAGCGGCGGGGAGAGCCAGAACCGGGCCCTGATCGTCCGGGGCCGGGCCAACCTTCTCGACGACGCCACGGCCCGGGAGGACCTGGAACGGGTCCGCCAGCTGTTCGACGACCTGGAGCAGAAGGAGCAGCTGATCCACCTCCTCGACCATGTGCGGGAGGCGGAGGGCGTGCGCATCTTTATCGGGGCCGAGACCCGGCTTTTTTCATTGTCGGGTTCCGCTCTGATCGCAGCGCCCTATATGACGGGACGGCAGCGGGTGCTGGGCGCGATCGGCGTGATCGGGCCCACCCGCCTGAACTATGCCCGGGTGATCCCGCTGGTCGACTATACGGCGCGAGTGCTGGGGCGCATGCTGGAAGGCTAGCCGGTCCGGGAGCCTTGCAGCCCTCGCATGGGAGTGGAGGCAATGACGGAAGACGCGACGGAAAACGGCCACGAGCCGGGTGAGGACTGGCTGCGCGAGCATGATCGCGGCGGCGGAGACCCCTCCGACTCCGCCGAGAGCTTTGATCCGGCGGCGGAGCTGGAGCGGCTGGCGGCGGAGAATGCCGCCCTGAAGGAACAGGCCCTGCGCTATGCCGCGGATGCCGAGAACACCAAGCGCCGGGCGGAGCGGGAGGCCAATGACGCCCGCGCCTTCGCCATCCAGCGCTTTGCAAGGGACCTGCTGGATGCGTCGGACAACCTGGCCCGGGCCGTGGCCCATTCGCCCAAGGACTCCATCGACACCGTGGTGAAGAACTTCGTGCTGGGCGTGGAGATGACGGAAAAGGCCCTGCAGTCGGCCTTCGAGCGCAATGGGGTGAAGCGGGTGGACCCGGCCCGGGGCGACCGCTTCGACCCGCACCTGCACCAGGCCATGATGGAACAGCCCGCCGCCGACGTGGCCCCGGGCTCGGTCCTGACGGTGATGCAGGTGGGTTACGAGCTGTTCGGCCGCATCCTGCGCCCGGCCCTGGTGGCCGTCAGCGCCAAGGCCCCTGCCGCTGCGGCTACCGCCGAGCCGACCCACCCCTATGCGCAGGGGTCGACGGACGCCGCGGGCGCGGAACTCGACACCAAGGCCTGATCCGCCGCCCAGCCGTACTCAGACGATCAGTGTACGGATGATTCCATCCAGCAGGCGGCGTCCCTCGGGCGTCGCCCGCAGGCCGCGGGCGTCGGACGCCACCCATCCGTGGGCGGCGAGCCCTGCGATCCGCTCCGATCCGGGATGCAGGTCCAGCGCCGCGATCTCGTCCCAGCGAACGCCCTCTTGGATGCGCAGACCCATCAGCAGGCGTTCCTCCGCCCGGTCCTGGGGTGTCAGGACGTCGGCCTGCCCGTGGCCCAGGCCCTTGTCCGACAAGGCCTGGATGTAGGCCGCCGGGGTGCGCGCGGCCTCCGTCGCGATCCAGCCCCCGTCCCGCCGCAGCCGCCCATGGGCCCCGGGACCGACGCCCACATAGGCCTCCCCCCGCCAGTAGACGAGATTGTGCCGGGCCATGGCCGCCGGTCCGCGGGCATGGTTCGAGACCTCATAGGCAGAATATCCGTATACGGACAATATCTGCTGGGTCACGTCGTAAAGGTCCGCGCCACGGCCATCATCCGGGGGAATCAGGGTGCCCCGGCGCACGGCCCGGTCGAAGGCGGTGCCCGGCTCGATGGTCAGCTGATAGGGGGAGACGTGGTCGGGATCGAGGGCCAGCGCCGTCTCCAGCGCCGCCGCCCACGCGCCCGGCGTCTGGTCCGGCAGGGCATAGATCAGGTCGAGGGACAGCTGCGGGAACAGTCCCCGCGCCAGCCGGGCGGCGCGGGCCGCCTCCTCCGCCCCGTGATTGCGGCCCAGCAGCTTCAGGGCCCCGTCCTCCAGGCTCTGCACCCCGAGCGACAGGCGGGTGACCCCGGCCTCGGCCAGGGCCGCGAAGTGCTGCGCCTCCGCATCCGTGGGATTGGCCTCGAGACTGACCTCGACCGTCTCCGCAGGCGTCCAGAGACGGCGGCAAAGGGCGATCAGCCGGGCCACGTCCGCCGGGTCCATCAGGGACGGCGTGCCCCCGCCGAAGAAGATCGACACCAGGGTGTGGTCGCCGGTGAGTGCCCGGTGGGCGACGAGGTCGGCGGCGATGGCGTCCACCAGGGCCGCCTGTTCGGCCTGCCGTCCCCGGTGGCGATAGACGTTGAAGTCGCAATAGGGACAGATCCGCGCGCAGTAGGGCCAGTGGACATAGACCCCCAGGGCGGGCGGGGCTGCGCTCACCAGAGGGCCCGCTTCAGCTTCTCGAAGGCGATGGCCCGGTGGCTCATGGCGTCCTTCTCCGCCGCCTCCATCTCGGCGAAGGTGCGGGTGTCGCCCCGGGGCACGAAGATCGGGTCATAGCCGAAGCCCCGGTCCCCCCGCGGCGGAAAGCTCAAGCTCCCGTGCACCTGCCCCTCCACCGCCACCACCGGTCCGTCGGGCCAGGCCACGGCCAGGGCGCAGGTGAAGAAGGCCGAGCGGTGGGCGGAGCCGCTGGCCGCCAGGGCCTGCTCCACCCGGCGCATAGCATGGGCGAAGTCCCGCGGCCCCCCCTCCTCCGCCACGGCCCAGCGGGCGGACAGGACGCCGGGCTGGCCGCCCAGCGCCACCACGGACAGACCGCTGTCGTCGGCAATGGCCACCAGACCCGAGGCGTCCGCCGCCGCCCGCGCCTTCAGCACCGCATTGCCGATGAAGGTGGTCTCGGTCTCGTCCGGCTCGGGCAGGCCGAGCGAGCCCGCCGTCACGGTTTCAAACCGTCCGTCCAGCAGGGCGGCGATCTCCCGCGCCTTGCCGGGATTATGGGTCGCCGCTACCAATCGTTGGCCCGGAGCCAGCACCAGCATATCATGTCCCAGGTTTAACGTGACGGCACCGAGTTCGCGGCCTATCGCCGGGGTGTCGGACGCCAGAGGCTGGGTCATGCCGCCGGACGGGCCCCAAGTCCAGCCGTCTCGCGGCGGTCCGACGGGAAGGGAGTGACCGGATCGATGCGCGCACTGGGCCCTGAGTCCGTTTCCAGCTTCCTGAAGATCGCCGTGGACGTGGTCTATGCCGCCGCCTGCATCGCCGTGGCGGTGGTCGGCCCCCTGTGCCTCGTCATGCTGGTCTATCTGCCCTTCGGACCCGCCGTGCCGCGGCTGAGCCTGGGCGGACACCTGTGGGTGTCGCCCCTGCCGACGCTCGCCCTGGTGGCTGTGCTGCTGGTGGTGGAGGCCTATGTGGGCTGCCTGGTGGTGATCCTGAACCGTATCCGCCGGATCATGGAGACCCTGGTCCGGGGCGATCCGTTCCATCCGGACAATGTGGCCCGCCTGCGCTGGGTGGGGGCGGCCATGGTCGGGCTGGAGGCGGCGGCCTATGGGGTGCGCGCCCTCCTCGACCAGGTGGGTCCCCACAGCGCCGCGCTTCGGGCCAGTGATGGATGGTTCAACCCCACAGCTTGGTTCGCCGTGCTGGTCGTGTTTGTATTGGCCGAGGTGTTCCGGGAGGGTGCGCGCCTGCGCCGGGATTCCGAACTCACCATCTAGGCCGCCGACCGAGGGATCCCGACCGCCGCCATGACCATCCGGGTCCGACTTGACCGCGTGCTCTATGAGCGGCGCATGTCCCTCAGCGAACTGGCGGACCGGGTGGGCATCACCGTGGCCAATCTGCAGATCCTGAAGTCCGGCCGGGCGCGGGCGTTGCGCATCTCGACCCTGGATGCCCTGTGCCGGGCCCTGGACTGCCAGCCCGGCGATCTCCTGGGCTTCGATCACAGTCCCACCGACGATCCGGACAGCCCGGATGCCGAGGACGGGTTGGACTGACCGCTATTTCGGCGTGCCGTCGCTCCAGAAGTACTTCTTCAGCACCGGGTCGAAGAAGTAGTAGCGCTTGCGCACCTGGTCGTAATACTGCCGCCGCCGGGGGTCACTTAAATCGACGGACGGAGGGGCCGGGGGCGGTGCGCTGATCGGCACGGCCACCGGACGGTCGGACCGGGCTGCCGCGGCACCGGTCG
>Ga0316218_1004404_pt1 | contig 10768 bp, 7 predicted proteins | sample TBH18003metaG_FD_203634 | JGI IMG/M metagenome (GOLD analysis project Ga0316218, IMG submission 203634) | Freshwater microbial communities from Trout Bog Lake, Wisconsin, USA - TBH18003 | ecosystem: Environmental > Aquatic > Freshwater > Lake > Hypolimnion/Profundal zone | place: USA: Wisconsin... | reverse complement strand
ACGGGCGCACCCGGGAACGAGATCGTCTTCAGCATCGGCTGATACTCGGTCAGATCGCGGATCGAGAAATCGTTGCCCCAGATCTGGGTGGACCAGTTGGTCTCGATGCTGAAACCATCGGTCTTCACCGACTGGGCGTTGCGCGGCTGCGAGTAGAACGCCGTCACCAGATTGTCGGTGGTGTGATCGCTGAACGGCAGCGGCCGCTGGATCAGCGAGCAGTAATCCGAGGTGCCGTTGCTGGCTTCGCAGATATTTTGGATGGTCTGGTTCTGGCCTTGGATGGTGGTGATCGCGTTGCCGATATTCAGGTGATAATAGTCCACCGCCAGGCTGAAATTCTCGAACCAGCGCGGGCGATAGACCATGCCCAGGATGGTGGTGTTCGACTTTTCCGGCTTCAGGTTCGGGTTCGAGATGGTGATGAACGGCGCCTGCAACTGGGTGGGGGAGCCGTTGGTCAGGACGTGATAGTCCGTGGTGCCGGCCGGATTGACCAACTGCGGCGCGAACAGCTCGTTCAGGTTGGGCGCGCGAATATCGAGGGATAAAACGGCGCGGGCCGTCAGTTCCTCGTCGAAGGTCCACTGACCACCGACCTTCCAGGTCCAGACGCTGCCACTGGTGTCATAGTCGGTGTAGCGCGCCGCGGCATTGATGCTGACCGCCTCGGCCAGAGGGGCATCCTTGATCAGTGGCACTTCGGCTTCCGCCGCCAGCTCCCAGACGCTCTGGTGCAGGTTGTTGGCGTTCTCCAGGATGTTGGAGATGTCGATCAGCGTGCTGGAGGTGCAGTTGAAACGCAGGCCGGTGCAATTGACCGGATCGGACGGATGGCGGTTGGACTGCACATCGAGGCGGGTCTTGCGGTATTCGCCGCTCAGCGCCATCTGCAGCGGGCCGGCCCAGAGGTCGACGACCGGTCCGGTGATGCTGCCGCCGACGTCATCCAGCTTGGTGATGGCGTTGAACTGCGTCACTTCCTGGAAATAATTGTACATGGCCTGGGTGGGTTCGACGCCGAACGCATTCAGCGGCACGCACCCGGCATAGGTTGCGTTGGCCGCGGCACCGGCTGCCGCCGTGGTGGCGTAGCAGACGGGGGCGCCGTCGGGACCCGTCACCGCGTCCAGTGCCGCATAGAGACGCGGCAGGTTCATGTTCGCTTGCTGCTTGGTCTTCTGCCGGTTCTCGTTGTGAACGAAGGAGAGGTCCCAGTTGTAGCTGCCGAGGAGAGTGCCCTTGAGACCGGCATTGACCAGCAACGCACTGGTCCAGCTGTTGGAGTTCAGCGGCGCGTCGTTCAAGAAAGCACGGCTGAAGTTGAAGCTCGACTTGCCGGCAGCCGTCATCGCGGCCTGCTCCGCCGGCGTCAGGAAGGCGTTGGTGGAGCTGATCGTGACGTTGCGGATTTCGTTGGTCTGGTGGATGTTAGCGTTCTGGATCTTGGTGTTGGTCACCTCGGCATAGGCGGAGAGGTTGTCCGTGAAGTCATAGTCGAACCGGGCGAATGCCTGGGTCTGCTGGGACGACGCGACCAGCGAGGCTTCCTGATAGTAGATGCCGTCGCTGGGATTGACCGTCGACCCATTGGCACCGCAGGTGACGTTACTGGTGCCCGAGGGGCTGCCATGCACATAGGCGCGCAGGCTGCCGTCGGGATTGAAGGTCATGTCGGCAAACGGATTGCCGGTGTTGAGCTTGTTGATGGAACCGCTGGAGATGTAGCCGCCATAGCTGGAGGATTCCAGGCGGGTGTAATAGCAGAGCGAATAGGGCTTGAGCGCGGTGCCGGCGCCCTGCGCGGAACGCGTGAGAAAGTTCCAGTTGCGCTGCAGCTTGTCGGCGCCGGCGATGCCTGGATTGTTGTAAAATTCGAGACTGCCTTCGATATGGCCGTGGCCGCCCAGCACATTCGTGCCGGCGGCGACGCCGACGCGCTGCTCGAAATCATCGCCATATTCGGAAATGCCGACATGGCCGTCGAACTTGACGCCGTTGAAGTTCTTGTCGGTGATGAAGTTGACCACGCCAGCGACGGCGTCGGAGCCGTACACGGCCGAAACGCCACCCGTCACAACATCGACGCGCTGCAGCAGCATCTGCGGGATGATGTCGGCATCGACTTCGCCGGTGGGCGAAGTCGGGGCGATGCGGCGGCCGTCATACAGGATCAGGGTACGGGTGATGCCGACATTGCGAATGTTGAACTGGTGCGAGGCGTTGTTCTGCGACGAGTTGCCGACATTGGTCTGGGGGCTGCGGCCACCATCGAAGATCGGCAGGTCGGCAAGGCCGTCCATAACGCTCTTGGGCACGCTCGACAGCAATTCATCGGTGGAGACGATCGTCACCGGTGTCGGCATGTCGTTGCCGTTGCTGATGATGCGCGAGCCGGTGACCACAATCTGCTCGGGCTCGGCGGCGGCTGACTGCTGGGCCTGGGCGGCCATGCTGGCAACAGCAACAGCGCTGACGCCGGTCAGCAGCGCAACAACAAGCTCATGACGCGTTCTCATGTATTTCCCCCTAGGAACTTATTATTGCCAGCCGGATGATAATTCCGTTCCCGTCCCGTCTTTCATCGCGGGAAACAGAGCGGCCTTACATCGGACTGACACAAACTTTTCCTTTTTCCCTTGAACGTGAGCGCGCGCAGGAGGTCAGTGCGCATGCCGCAACGATCTCTCACAGAATGAGATCGTTAAGATTGCAAACGATCCCGACGCAACCAGCGTGTAGGGCATTGCCCGACAAGAACCAGAAAATGTCGGAAGGGCGGTGCGAAAAACAAACAGCCTTCCGCTACGTCAATGGCGCGAAACCCGGCGCGAAGTCGAATCACGCATTCGCTCATTGTGCATCGATGATGCGGCCGCTGCCGACGACATTGCGTTCGATCTGCGCTGGCCGCGTGGTCAGGCGGACCTTGCCCGATCCCACGATGTTGATCTTCACATCTATCGTGGGTGCGACGGTGACGTTGCCGGAACCCGCGACGTTGACGACGACGTGGCGCGCCGTCAGTCCGCCAAAACGGACATTGCCGGCGGCAATAGCACTGACCTCCAGCGTATCGACGCGGCCTTCCGCCGTTACCGAACCGGAACCGGGCACGACAACACTCAGGCGTGGCTGGTCGATATGGCCCAGATTGACATTCCCTTTGTCGCGCACCTCGATCCGTTCGGGCCTGGCGGCCGGCGCGGGCGGCTCGACAGGCAGCGGCTGCGGCCGTGCTTCCACCAGTGGCGTGGACGGCGTGGGTGGCACGGGCGGTATCGGCGGCACAGATGGCACCGATGGCGGCTTCGACGCCGTCAGGCGTTTCGATGACAGCGGAGCCGAGGACGCGGCGCTGGATGCTGGCGGGGCGGGTCAGCAGCGAAACGCGGGGATTGCCGGCCAGGAACAGACTGAGCGCCGTGCGGCGAGAGGGTGACACGACCAGGCCCGATGACGGAGACGCTGGCGTCGTCCACCTGCAGCGCACCGAGATCAGCCTTGCCCGGACCGTTCAGCCCCAGCTTCAGCTTCCCCACCTTGCCGCTGCCGCCCACCATGCCGGCGCCTTTAGGACCTGGAAGAATGGAAATCCACCTGGAGCTTCAACTGGGGTACCTCCTTCAGCAACACCAACTGGCGCATTTCCCAGATCAGCCGCGCCAACATCCACAACAACCCATACCTTCACTTCTACTGGACCTATCACGCGACGCCGAGCACAACGCTGAATTTCGGCGCCGAGAACTTCATGGGCTACCGTTTCGAGCAGGAGCAGTACAATTTTTCCGGGCCGCGTGATACTGCCGGCCCGCCGACCATCCAGGACGTCCGCATCCGCACCACGCCGCGTTTCTATTTCAACACGCGCGTGACGCTGTAAGACGCCTCTTGCCTGCCCGCGCAAGAGCAACGCCCCTTACGGGGTCAGTCAGCGGCGCGCCGCCGGCAAGCCAAGCCGATAGACCAGCACCAGGCTGTCAACATTGGCGCCCGAGGCATCCTGGTAGGGCCGCCCTGCCATGACGCCATCCTGGGTGATGAAGTCATTGTCGCTGCCGATAAAGAGGAAAAACGCGTCCGGCGCCTTCGGATCCTTCGCGGGCGCCAGCGCCATGCCTTCCCATTTCTCGTAAAGATCATCGCGGTCGTTGGGCGCGCCATTGTGCAGCCCGAAACGCGCCAGCTGGGTGTTGTCGTTGATGTCCAGCACGCTGGTGAGGCCAGCCGGCGTGATATCGGGGCGCAGCACGCCCTTGGGGGCAATGGATTCGCCCACGCCGTCATAGCGACCCTTGATGTCGCTGGCTCCGGACAGATCCACCATCATCACGCGCCGGAAAGCAGAGGCGTCGCGCTTGCCGGTGAAGCCGCCGCCGCTGTCGCGGCACAGCAGCAGCAATTGATGATCATTCAGCGCCAGCAACTCGCTCTGCGCCGCCACCAAATTGTCCGCCTTGCCATCGCTCCACAGCGGCAGCGCCACGACGTACTCGTGCAGCAGGTGCGGAGCCTTGCCGTCCAGCGCATAATCCAGCAGCCGAACATGGCGCCGCGTCGTCTTCACCGCGGCGGGATCGAGATCCTGCATCAAGGCGCTTTGCGTGATGACGAACAGATGCTTGCGGTCGGGCGTCAGGCTCATGCCTTCAAAGCCCTGATTGTTCTGCCGCCCGGTCTGGGGCTGGCCCACATTGTACGCCTCGCCATGGGGCGGACTGTTGGCGGAGAAACTCACCGCGCCGTCACGGCGCGGAATGAAAGCTTCGGGCGGGCGGATCACCGCCAGCATCCGGCCGCGGGAATCGAAATGATAGATATAGGGACCATATTCGTCGCCGACCCAGAGGCTGCCATCGCCGGGCAGCGCCACGGCTTCGCTGTCCAGGCTGATCTTGCCATTCCGCGCCATGGGCAGGCCGGGGAAGCCGCCGCCCGCCGCGCGCACATCGCGCGGATCAAGCCCAGTGGTGGGCTTTCCCGCCTTGTCCGACAGCAACAGCGAGCGGCGATAGCGCATATCGAGGCCGGTCTGGGCGCCGGGCGCGCCATCCCGCGGTGCCAGCGTGACGTCGAAAAACTGCACCCTGGCCTGGTAATCGCTGGTGCCTTCCGTGTTCCAGCCCCGGTCCGGTATCGCCGCCAGTTGACCGGTGAAGCGCCCGCCCTTCAGCCGCCAGCTGCCCGGCACCAACGCCATGCCCGAACCGAAGCCGCCCAGGGTTTCGCCATGGCTGTCGCGGGCGTTGGAAGCGATGCGCGCCACCCCGACCAAATGCGCGGCGGCGGGCGCCTGCGCCAGAGCAGGCGATGCCAGCAGCACAAGGCTCAGGCAGAGGAAGCGCATGAAGATACCTATGGGATCACATGCGCGGCGCGCAGTTCCGTCCGCGCCGCCGCCATCTCCTGCTGGAATTTCGGATCCTGGGTCAGATGCAGCGCCACCACGGTGCCAAGTTGCTGCCCGGCCACGATATCGCTGCGGAAGTGATAGCCGCACACCAGACGATTTTCGGCAAAGGATGTGGCGCGGGCCAGCAGCGGCTGCGCCTTTTCCGGAATCAGCACCGCCATGACCTCGGCCATGGCGAAGCCGACGGTGGCATGGCCGCTGGGATAGGAATTGGCGGCCGGGCCAGGCTTGTGCGGGGTACACGTCTTGATCGCCGGATCCACGATCCAGGGCCGGTCACGGTGGAAAAACGCTTTCGGCCCCTTGGTGCCCACATCTTCCGCCTTGCCGACATCGGCCAGCAGGCGCTGCGTCGCCGGCAGCTTGGCGAGATCGAAAGCGGGGCCGAGCACGGCGACGAAGATGGTGCCGTCTTCATGTGTGTCGTCATAGGCGGCGGCGGCCAGCGCATCCGGTGTGCTGGTCGTCTGCAAGTGATGCAGCTCCTCCAGTTCAGCCTGGGCCCGCGCCGATCCCGCGGCAGGCGGCGGCGGCAGGAACTGCTCGGGCGGGGGCAGATCCTGCGCCCAAACCGCGCCACTGGCGCACAACACCGCCGCCAGGGGCGCCAACAAAATTTTCCAGTGCGCCGCCATCCTAGAAACGCACCTTGAACGTGACCTGATAGCCGCGCTCCGGCTGGTAGTAATACTGGTCCAGACTGTTGGGGCGGTTGGCGACATCGCCGACATTGCTTGCCGCAATCGCGCCGGGGCCGGTGCCATTGCCCGCCGTGGTCGAGTTGTCGTTGATGCTAACCGCGCCCAGACTGCGCGAATTCAGCAGGTTCGAGACGCTGAAGCCGAATTCCATGATGCCGAAGGTGTAGCTGGTCTTGAAATCGACATTGCTGTAGGCGGGCAGCTTGTAGAACGGCGTGTCGGCATTGTCGGAATATTGCTGGCCGACCAGCTTGTCGATCAGCGAGATTTTCCACCCGCCGCTCTTGTAGAAGATGCCCTGCGCCGCGGTCCACATCGGCGCCTGCTTCAGCCACAGGCCATTGCTCTTGGCCGAGCCCACCGTGCCGTTGAGGAAGATGGACAGGCCTTCCAACGCGCCATCAAAGGCATATGTGCCCTCACCTTCGATACCCTTGTAGAATGCCTTGCCGGTGTTCTGGGCGCAGGTTTCGCCCGGCGAGCCGAAGAAAGGCGCGTTGTTGCAGGTGACGTAGCTGATATTGTTATCGATCCCGATGTAATAGATGTCGGCATCGAAGGTGAACTGGTCGGCATAGAAGACCGTGCCCAACTGATAATTGGTCGTGGTCTGGGCCTTGGGGAAGGTCGTGGTCGGCTTGGCCTGCTCGAAGGAACTGATGTCGGGGACATAGATGCCCTGGGCATACTGGGCATAGACGCTCCAGCTGGGCGCGATCTTGTAGTTCGCCATCACGAAGGGCAGGTCGCGGGTGGTGGTGAAGCTGCCAGAGTATGGCACCACCGGCTTGGTCTTCTGCTCCAGCGGGGCATTCACGCTGCGCGACCAATCCACATATTTGAAGCCCGGCGTGATGGTCAGGCCTTCCATCGGATGCAGTTCCAGTTCGACGAAGGGCTGGTACTGGTTCCAGTTGGAATGCTCCTCATACTCGTAATAGCCGCCATTGAACGGCGCCGAGGTCGGCGTGGCGGCCTTGACCAGTGCCGGCAGTTTGGTGAGATCGTATTGCAGCCGGGCATCCGCGTAGGTCTGGTCGCGCCAGGGATTGCAGGAGGCCGCGAGGCACTTGGTGGCGTCATAGTCGTAGCGGCGGCGCTGCGATGCCGAATTTTCCCACCAGATGCCGGCGCGCAGCTGACCGCTGAGCCAGCCGAAATTGAAGTCCTGGCTGGCGCGCAGGATGTCGCCCCACATGCGATAAGCGTTCTGCTTGGTGTAGCCGGGTACGTCATTGGCGAAGGGAACGCCCCCCACGACCGTGCCATTGCCCTGGGTGAGGCCGGCGGCGATGTTGGCCGCGGTCTGCTGCACCGAGGTCGTGCTCAGCGTCTTGTTGACATAAGCATAGGTATAGAAGGTGTTGTCGATTCTGAGGCCGTTGCCGACATCGCCCTGCAGCCTGAGATATTCCATGTCCGTCTTCTTGTGGACATCGTTATAGCCTTCATAGTTGCCGGCGGCCGGGTTGGTGATCTGCAGGCCGTAATTCTTGCCATAGGCGATGACCTGCGCGGGGGTGACGCCGGCATTGTCATTCAGGTTCTGGAACAGGGCGTTGTAGTTGGCGAACGCCGTCAGGGTCCAGCCGGGCGCCAGTGCGGTCTGGGTCTTGATCAGGATATTCTTGGCGTTGCTGCCCTGGTAGGTCAGGTAGCCGCTCGAATTGGTGCTCTGGAGGTTGATCATGGCGCGGTTGCTGAGGCCGGCCAGGTCGAAATCGCCGGTCTGGTAGTTGCCCGCGAGCACATTGGTGCCCCAGCTTCCCGCGGTGGCGGCAAGCTTGGTGTGGCTGGTATCGGTCAGCACATCGGAAAACAGGCTGATATTGCCGCCATAGGTCGCGGCACCCAGCGTGCCGGCATTGCCCGGGCCGCGGTCGACATCGATGGAGCCAATGGTCGAGGCGGGGAAATAGGACTGGGAGTGATGGCTTGGGCCGTTGCTGTCGCCGAAGGGAATGCCATCATAGCTCATGCCGTAGTTGCCGTCGGCGAGGCCGCGCATGGTGTTCTTGACGCCGCCATCCGACAGGCCAGGACCGTTGACATCGAAGCCGGTCATTCCCGGCGCGATGGCCAGGATGGTGGTGTAGTCGGCGGATTCGGAAACCGAATCCTGGATATAGGATTTGTTGATGATGGTTTGCGGCTCCATCGTCTCCAGCGAGGCCTTGGCCGGAGCGGTGTCGGGATTGAACTGGGTGCCGGTCACGACCACGGTTTCGGCCGGACCTTTATTGGCGGCCAGGACCTGCGCCTGCGCACCAAGCGTAAAGAGCGGCGCCGCGGCCAGCAGCGCCAGCAGGGCGGCGGATCCGTGAAGGCGGTGGAAGTGGTTGGCACGCATGACAAATACCCCTTTTTAAATTGCGTCGGGGTAAGCCGCAGCGCGAACGCAATCGCATATTCTGCGACTGCATTCCCGGACCGGAACAGCTTCGGCAACCCCCGTCTTCGCAGATGCAAATGACACGGAGTTTTGACGATGCGGTGACACTTTCTAGACAGAGCGATGATACATCCTATACAAAAAGCCAATGTTGCTGCGGGAAAAAGCCCGCGCGATGCCTGGCATTTTCCACATCTTGCCAGGCAGGCCCGGTTTCACCGACAATGGCGATGACAGGCGACCATGAAAATCCTGCTGATAGAAGACGACCGGGAGATGGCTGCCGACATCGTGCTGACGTTGCGCGCGAACGGCCATGAGGTGGAAACCAGCGGCGACGGCTGCGATGGCATGGCACGGGCCCGCACCGGCGCCCATGCCGCCCTGATCGTGGACCGCATGCTGCCGGAACTGGACGGTCTCAGCCTGGTGCGGGAGTTGCGCGCCGACGGCATCCGCACCCCCATCCTTTTCCTCACCACCATGAGCGGCATCGACGACCGCGTTGAAGGCCTGGAAAGCGGCGCCGACGATTATCTCACCAAGCCTTTCGCGGCACCGGAACTTCTGGCGCGGCTGGGCGCCATCACCCGCCGTGCCGACGCCCATGCGGAAGCCACATTGCTGAAGGCGGCGGAACTGGAAATGGACCTGATCCGCCGCACCGTCAGCCGCCAGGGCCGGCCGGCGACATTGCAAGCGCAGGAATTCCGGCTGCTGGAATACATGATGCGCAATGCCGACCGTCCGGTGACCCGCGCCATGCTGCTGGAACATGTCTGGGACCTGCATTTCGATCCGCGCACCAACATCGTGGAAACCCATATGAGCCGTCTGCGCGCCAAGCTCGATTGTGGCCTGGGCGGGGAGGTTATCCGCACCATCCGCGGCAGCGGTTATATCCTGCGTGCGCATTAGGATTCTGCACACCGAAAGCTTCCGGCTGGCGGCGATCTACACTGCCGTCTTCGCCCTCTGCATCGGCGTCATCGGCGCCTCGGTGCTGGCAGTGACCGAAAAGGCGTTGCGCGACCAGATCGTCCAGTATTCCAGCGCCGACACCACCGCCATCCGGGACAGCTACGCCAAGCAGGGCGTGCATGAAGCGGTGGAAGTGACGCAACAGCGCCTGGCCGCCGTTCGCCATACCGACTTCCTGCTGCTGCAGCAGAACGGGCGCGTCCTCGCCGGCAATCTCGACGCCCGCGACGAGCGGGTCGGCGTCATCGAGATCCCCAGCCCCGTCCGCCACGGCCATGTCATCCTGGGCGTGGGCAGCCGGCCGGGACCCGGGCTCTACGCCTTTTCCGGCACCGATCTCGCCTTCGTCGCGGCGGTGCGGGCACGCATCCTGGGGCGGCTGATATGGCTGTTCGCCGGGGCGCTGCTGCTGGCGGCGTTGAGCGGCTTGCTGGTCAGCCGCAGCTTCGTTGCCCGCATGGATGCCATCGCCCGCACCTGCCGCGCCATCATGGCGGGCAATTTGCGCGACCGCATTCCCGCCCGTGGCGACCAGAACGAACTCGACCGCCTGGCTGCCACCATCAACGCCATGCTCGACCGCATAGCCGCGCTGATGGAAAATCTGCGCCAGGTTTCCAGCGATGTGGCGCATGATCTGCGCACCCCCCTCACGCATCTGCGCCAGAGACTGGAGCGAGCGCGATCGGAGTCCCATTCGCCGGAGGAATATGCCGCCGCGCTGGACGGCGCCATCGGCGCCGCGGACGAAATGCTGTCACTATTCTCCGCTCTGCTGCGGATCGCGCAGATCGAAGGCGGCGCCCGCCGCGGCGGCTTTGCGCCCGTCGATCTTGCCGCGCTGCTGAAAAAGCTGCGCGAAGTCTATGGCGCCGTCGCCGAAGATGCCGGGCACCGACTGGTGGTGACGGACGCGCCGCCCTGTTTGGTGCCAGGCGATGCGGAACTGCTGTTTCAACTGCTGGCAAATCTGGTGGAAAACGCCATTGTCCATACCCCGGCTGGCACCCGCATTGCCGTGACGTTGCGGCCCGGGACCGATCAGACCGTCCTTGTCGTGCAGGACGATGGTCCCGGCATTCCCGCGGCGGCGCGGGACAAGGTCTTTCGCCGTTTCTATCGCCTCGACGCCAGCCGCTCCACGCCGGGCCATGGCCTGGGACTGGCGCTGGTGGCCGCGGTCGCCGAACTGCATGGCGGCGCGGTCGCTGTCGCGCCCGCCTTGCCATCGGGCCAGGGCCTGGCGGTGACGCTGGTTTTGCCACTCAGCCCTTGAGC
>Ga0316218_1004395_pt1 | contig 10788 bp, 6 predicted proteins | sample TBH18003metaG_FD_203634 | JGI IMG/M metagenome (GOLD analysis project Ga0316218, IMG submission 203634) | Freshwater microbial communities from Trout Bog Lake, Wisconsin, USA - TBH18003 | ecosystem: Environmental > Aquatic > Freshwater > Lake > Hypolimnion/Profundal zone | place: USA: Wisconsin... | reverse complement strand
TTGTGGGGGGGGGGGGGGGGGGGGGGGGGGGGGGGGGGGGGGGGGGGGGGGGGGGGGGGGGGGGGGGGGGGGTGGGGGTGGGGGTTGGGGTTGGTTGAGACGTCCAAATGAAATTTCCCTGAATGTTCCTACAGGTCAATTTAGTAGCGCCCGATAATCCTTGCCCCATGTATGACAAGTTCTCTTCAAAACTGGTGCAACTTTGATTTTCAGAAATTTTCGCAACTCCAGGACTGCTTGGAGGAGGAGCTTTTTTACTAATGAGTGACCATTTTAAGTATTTTCCGCTCTTAGAGCAGACGAGATTCTGTCCGCCACTTTTTGCCTTTGCCCCTACCTGCTTGCAAAGTGCCCCTACCGAAATGGAACTAGTCCCAGCATGCGAACTAGGAATTACCCACGAGGCTATTAAGGCAAAAATGACAATCCCAAGAACCTTCTGCTTCATTAGACAATAGTCCTATAAATTGCGCAAGAAGGGAATGTTGGCTGGGCCGATTGCTCGTAGCCGAACCCGATAATTGAAGCTATCAGAGTGCCGACACCAAAAGCACAATCTAAATCCGAATTCTTTTCACACTGCTATTTCTTCACCCAACCTGGTGGGCAAGCGGTAGCAGTAAAGGTTCTACTCACGCTTCCTTTGGCACACGTCACACTAGCTGGGCCGTGTGAACCTTCTTGAGTATGGGAACCCGAACCTGATCCTTCTGCTCCCGGAATAACTGGTGGCAAGCTCACCTGACCGGCAAGAGGAGCTGAAGAGCCAGCGGCATTAGTTAAGTAAATTGAGATTTGCGCACTCTTACCCGCCATTGATGGATTTAAGTTGAGCGCAAAAGTTGCTTTACCGCCAGATACATGACCCACGATGGGATGACTCTGACTTACACCAAGTGCAGGTGCGATCAGAAGTGCTCCCGTAGCTAATGCATTTGGCTTTGCAGGTGCATCAACCGAAACGACTACTTGGGCTCCACTTAAGTGATAGCTCGGATTTGTTGGAGCAAGAGGAACTAAAAGATGTGTCGGAGTCTTAACGCCGCCCTTAGCGCCTATCGAAGGCTTCACTTTGGGAGTACTTGGTACTGATGCCGGCGCGACTTTTGGAATTGGTAGCGTGCTCACCAGTGGTGCAGATTGAGCAGATGCGCTCGCTGCATAAACCTGAATAGGAACGCTCTTTCCAGATAATGCGGGCGTGACAGGAAGTTCAAAGTTGGCTTGAGATTTAGCAGTATCAATCTGACCTAGCAACGGTGATGCAGATGAGTAGCCCAAAGGATCCGAGATCAATGAGACAGCCGTGATTCCATCTTGAAGCAGTGTAGGTAGATCAACCGTAAGTCGAATAACTCCCTTGGAATAAGAGAAGGAGAGATTCTTTGGAGGAGTAATCGGCTTAGTGGATGGCGTTGGTGTAGATGAAGGCGATGGTGCCAGCTTTGGCGTAGTTGAAGGTGTCTCACTAGGAGTTGGAGTTGGGGTTTGTGAAGGTGACGAGCTCGGAGTTGGAGTGGATGTTGAAGTGGAATTAGTCGCGAATACATCACACTGAGCTTGAATTCCATCGACACCCGCGGCTGCATAACCACTAATTCCCCTTAAGAAGGTGGGGGCTCCGGAGGCCAGTGGGCATTTCGAACTGGAATCAGTTGGGAGTCCGACTCCAGCTCCAACAGTTGACACTTGGGTGACAGTTCCAGATGTACGATCGATGCAAGAAAACCCAATATCTTTCACGTACGCACCAGTTGCAAGATTTAGACCACTAATAGCTGAGCCCGTTGGGCAAAATGCGATGTTGCTAGAAGCATTGCCTGGCCCCTGATTCACGAAAGTCACCTGATCGGTTGTGGATGGACCATAAGAAATTGTGGATGCGTTCGCACAATAAATTTGGAGGAGTTGGACAAAGTTAAACGTGACTGCCCCGATGGTATTCGAAACCCTTAGGCCGACCGCGACCTCTCCTTGAGGACATGAAGCAGTGGTGAACTGTCCGCCATTACTGGGGCGGATAAGGCTCCCAGAATAATTAGTTGTAGAGGATCCTGCTGATTGCCCGAATGATAGCGAGACAGTTGAGGTTGTTGAATCATAATTCCCAGTAAATGGGGTGCAGGTCGAACTGCTTCCGCCATATGCGAAAGTTCCACGGCTGACCATGTGACCGCTGTTGTCGCTACTTACAGTGACGTCATAGGGTTGGCTGAAGACACCTGCAGTGTTTGGAATTGTGCTGCAGTCTGCAGAGGTTGTACCAAGAGTTCCGTTCATTTGTTCGGACAAACCGAAGCTGGACATGGTCTGCAAAACGGTTGGTGTTAAATCGTATCTAAACACTCCAATGGTCTGACTGATCCCAGTGGAATTGTTTGCATACCGAATCGTCCACCAGTTACCTACGCCTAAACTCGCTTCGAAATCCGGCCTTACGTTGAAGTTAAATGTTGTGCCATTCGAAAAATCGGGCATCGCTAGAGAACAACTTAGTTCAGTCGAGCCTGCATCTTTGAACACGTCATTTCCGACTCCGTTTGTTGCACAGTTCGAGCCAGGGACATTTACGAATCGAGCATCGTTGGCATTCGCATACTCCATGCGAAACCACGCAGAGTGATTTGAAAGAATTCCCGTTTCAAAGCAGAAGGCACTTGAGACCGAGCCAGGACCACAGGGATCCGAAAAATAGGTCCAAGAGGTATTGGGGTTTGAACCCGATGGGGTAATACCAACGCCAACACCTTGCGTTGCATCGATGCGAGCGCCGCCCCAGGCCACATGTGCGGTCGGGTAGATATTTGCGAAGACCGGAGAGAGGCCGCTCACGGCGAGAACCGAAGTCAGGAGAACAGCCAGGGCTGCCCGGAGATTCGATTTCACGCTCAATAGCCTAGTGGATCAAATGTATGCAAATCATTTGAATTTCAGGGTCGGTATGGCAACCTTCAGACATGAAATTGCTGGTGGAGTGGGAAGGCAATTCCAAGGTAATCGACTCAGATCGCCCATTCACCTTGGGCCGCGACGTATCGGCCGATATCAAGATCAATGCCACGAAGGTCTCAAGGATTCACGCGAGAATCGACTTCTCGGAAAATGAATGGAAAATTACAGATTTAAATTCGTCCAACGGCATCTACTTCAAGAAGAAACCGATCATTGCTCAGGTTATAGATGGCCCGATGAAATTCAACCTCGGAGGCCTGGACGGTATCGAAGTTTTTCTAAGCCCGATTTCATCCCAAACCACCTCAACCACTGTCAAGAAGGCAGAAACAAATTCGACGCAATTATTGAACCGCTCTGAATTCTCCTCAGAGAGCGAAACGCCAGAAACACAAGCAGGAAGAATTAGATTACAAAATCGTGTTCGTATCGGCCGAGATCCAAATAACGATTGGGTGATTGATTCGCTATCGGTTTCTCGATTTCACGCGGAGCTCATTCAAAATTCAGCAGGTGAGTTTGAAGTCGTTGATTTGAAATCCGCAAACGGCACATTTATCAATCTGGAACTTACCCGCAGAGCGATAGTTCATGCCGGAGATCTCATTACATTTGGAGCTGTCACAAGGCGATTCACCCAATCGGGATTAGAGCCAGTTGAAGGTTTAACAGGATCCACTCTCGAAGTAATCGACTCTTCATTCTCGGTCAAGAATAAGAAATTGCTTCAAGAGATAAATCTGACGCTTGAACCAAGAACACTCACGGCGATTATTGGTCCATCAGGAGCAGGAAAGTCCACGCTCTTAAATTTGCTTTCAGGAAGAATTCGTCCAAGCCAAGGTAATGTGCTAATCAATGGCCTAGATATAGAAACGCATCACAAATTGTTAAATCAGAAGATTGGATACGTTCCGCAATCAGATATTTTGCATGCGCAACTCTCGACGGAACAGGCACTTAGTTTTGGAGCTGAATTACGACTATCTAGCGATATTTCTAAAGCTGAACGAAAAGAGAAGGTCAACGAGATTCTTGAAAAGTTAGAGCTAGCGGAACGTAAGCATTTACCAATTAAGAAACTATCTGGTGGGCAGAGAAAGCGAGCCAGCATTGGACTCGAACTAATTACCTCACCAGAAATTTTATTCTTAGACGAGCCCACTTCTGGATTGGATCCGGGATTAGATGCCCATGTAATGGAAACGCTACGAAAATTGGCTGATGAGGGACAAACTGTCGTTCTAGTTACTCACTCCGTCGACAATTTGAATTTCTGTGACAATGTGATTCTCATGGCATCCGGCGGCAAAATCGCATATTCCGGGCCTGCATCAACTGTATTTGCAGTTTTACAGAAAAAGAATTGGGCGGAAGTATTTCGCTTTCTTGCCTCATCTGATGCACTTCTGCTTGCTCAACGAAATCAGAGTTCATTAATTTCCGTTGGTTCTAACTTAACCGCGGAAGTGCGAAATAATCGCTCGTTCTTCAAACAGGCAATGACCCTTGGCAAGCGTTACCTCAAAGTCATATCAACGGACAGGTACTACACGTCGCTGCTATTAGCTATACCCGTATTAACGGGAATTCTCTGTTACTTAAGCGGAAATAAGCAAGGTTTCGGAAGAGGACATTTAACTAAATATGGTTTTTATTACAATTCCGGAGCTCAAGGAACGATTTTAATATTAATCCTTGGCTCAGTATTTATAGGTCTCTCAACAGCAATTCAAGAGATCGTCAAAGAGTCCACGCTTCGAAAGCGGGAGCAGTCGGCGGGCGTAAGGGCCACTTCATATATTTTTTCTAAAGTTGTAGTACTTGGCGTGATCACTTCACTTCAAGAATTAGTCTTCACCTCAATTGTCTTGTTTAAACGTCCTATGCAGCCACATGGATTGCTAATCGCAAATTCTCGAATTGAATTAACGGTTCTATGCATATTGCTTACCCTTACAGCGTTGGCTGTGGGTCTCTTCATCTCCTCACTCCTGACATCGCAAGAGCAGGCAATGCCGGTACTAGTTGGTATTACCATGCTTGAAGTAATTCTCTCCGGCGCACTACCAATTACAACTGGCCCGGTTCTCGCATTCATTTCAAAACTTATCCCAAGCTACTGGGCGACTAATGCCATATCAGCCTCTACCAACCTAGTGAAAACAGCCCTAGTTTCAGATGCTCATCTCAAAGCGATATGGGCCTTCAAGTTAAGCACCATCGAAACAGCCATGTCGATTATGGGGATTTCTTGCCTTGTTTTCATTGGCCTGGCTGGCCTAAGAGTTCAAAGAGATCGTCGTTAGTTAGTTTCGAGTAATCGTGTACGAGTAGCTAAATGGTTGGCCACTTAGTGTCTTTACATTTAATACATACTTTAATGTCCCCGATTTAGGAACCACGCCATTAACGTAAATGGTGTCGAAACCAGTTCCGCATACGGCATCGGATTTCACGAGGCTTGGTACTGGGATTGCTACTCCTGAATTTTTCGGCGCAACAACCTTTAATGAATTAGCGGAAATTGATTGGTCGCAGACGTAAAGTTTGTAGGTAGTACCAAATCCATTCTGAGCACTCGGGTCCCCCGCAAATTCGCCCGACCAACTTATAGTTGCATTTGAGGTTGTGGGAATAGGGGTTGCCTTGACGGAACTTGATTTGCCAGAAGTATTTGCACTTGAACTCTTGTGATCTGACTTCGGCAGGAAGAGAAAAATCCCAGCCACGACGATTAGAGCAGTGGCGACTGCAGCGACTATCGCAATGGGTTTACGAGATTTCGTGGATTTTGATGGAGTTGGCTTCGCAAAAGAGACGCTTTCAACCACAGGAACTTCGGCTATCGCACCGATGAGCTCTCTAGCTTGTTCGGCAGTAATCCGCTTCTTGGGATCCTTCTCGAGTAATTTCGGTATTAATTTTCTCTGAAGCGGACTTAATTTTTTGACGTCAGGTTCATCGGACAAAATCTTGCGCATTACCTGCGCGACTGAAGAATCTTCTCCACCCCAAGGTGCCACACCAGTGGCCGCATAAAATAGAACTGAGCCGAGGGCAAAGTTATCGATTGCATTGGTTATCTCTCGATTTTCGAATTGCTCAGGCGCGAGCCAGGCGGGAGTGCCTGCAACCAACCCCGTCCTGGTAAGCGAAGTCGCCTCATTCGAAAACGAAATGCCAAAGTCAATGAGTTTAGGTCCGGTTGCTGAAAGCAAAATGTTGCTTGGCTTCACATCGCGATGAATGATTCCTGCCTTATGCACGGCACACAGTGCATGTATAAGGCCCTTAGCAAATTCCACCCAAGCCGCTTCACTCAAAGGACCTTCATTTTCAATCAAGGTATTGAGGCTGGGTCCATCGACAAAACTTGTCGCAATCCAAGCTGGTGAACCAACGACATCTGAACCAACAATTTCAGCGATGTATGCGCTCTCTACTTTTTTTAAACTTTCCACTTCTCTGGCAAGGCGGGTGCGCGAAGTTGGATCTTCCAACAAGTGGTCTCTAACAATTTTGATTGCAGCGGCTCGGGTCCCATTAGTGCCCAGGAAGACCAAACCCATGCCACCCGAACCGAGTCGATTAACGATCTGCCAAGGACCTATTTGCTCATGATCCCCAGGTCTTAAGCGCTCCATGGGGGCATCTTTGCAGTTCAAAGAGCATATTGAAAACCTCACGGGTCTTAAGATTCCCACATGACCGATCCCCGTCCCAATCTCTCTAGATTCTTAGCGTTCAACGATGCTCTCACCCTTAGCGCTCAAGAAAATGTTGATGTACTTGGGCTCGTCCTGGTCGGCTCAACTGCCGAAACTTTCAGGGCAGATGAGTGGTCGGATCATGATTTCTTTCTCATCGTTAAACCAGGCAGAGGTGAGTCATTCCGCAAGGATTTGTCTTGGCTTCCAGATTTCAATGAGATCGAATTTTCTGTCACAGAAACGGATCACGGGCTGAAAGTTGTTTACTCCAGCGGACAGATTCTGGAGTTCGCAGTTCTTGAAGATCCAGAGCTGGAATTAGCCTCCATCAACTCTTGGGCTGTCCCCGTTGATAGATCAAATATTGAAGAGCGGGTCAAGGCAATTCAAAAGCGAACCAATCCAAGAATCTTTAGCGTGGAGGAGGAATGGGCGTTCCTACTTTCTACAATTCTCATCGCCATCGGTCGCGCTAGACGCGGAGAATTATTGATAGCAGGTCAGGGAATTCGCACTCGAGCCATGAGCCATGCGCTCGGATTACTAAGAGCATCTAACAAGCCAGTACCTGGGACGGAACACTACGAAGATAATCTTGATCGTTTCCGTCGGGTGGAAGTGCAATATCCAGAGGAAGCAAAGCTTTTGAACAGCATTTCAGAGATGCCCTAAAAACGCCCTAGGTTGCTACTAGAGCGGGTTTCGCCAACTGCGAGATAAATGTTGTGTCGCGAATAAGTTTTTAAGCAGTCAAAAAATAGACTAAAAAGTAATCCAACTATTATCATAGATAAATGGTTCGAAAGTGTCATTTTGACACTGCGGTGTTTATGAATCTGGGCTACCAATTTGGATTCGTTATCAGAAGAGTATTAGGGGGCAACCTGCTTAAGTTTGACCTTCCCAGCAAACTGGCCGAGTTTCCAGAACTGACCCTCTTCTAGGCTGAAACTTTGGGGCAATAACTCGATGAAAAACTCCATTGTGCCTATTAGAGCAATTCTCGCTGACAGACCTGTGAAGGGAAAGTAAGCAACCGGTTAGCTATTCAAAATCCCCAAACCCTTTATTTCTTCGCCCCTATCCACTAATTTAGGCCTATAACAACTAAATATCCATGCTTAGCGACCTAGGGTTGCTAACTCTTAATCACCGGGTCGGGGGTTCGAGTCCCTCACAACGCACTTAGCAACACCAAGATCTGAAACCCTCGAGCAAGTATCGGCCGAAATTTGTCCCCTGAGATTACGCAATCTCCGAGGCAGAAAACTTTGGAATCTGCACATCAGGACGCCTGTGACCCTGATGAGCCCGTAGTGCAGCCTCGTGATAGCGCTCGATCTCGGCGATCTTTGCCGGATCTTGGTAAGGCCGACCATCAACTAGAGGGCCAACTCCTCCATCCATGACTGCAACGACATCTTCTCCCGAAAGAGTTTTATAGGTCTCAAGTGCATGAGCAAGAGAAAGCACCTTCGCTCTGTTCTCGGTCAAGATCTGCTCTGCCTTAACTAGCAATCCCGCAAGGTTGCTTTCGATGCGATCGGCCAACATACCTTTGATTGGTTTGGCATCATCGCCAGGACCTTTGCCTCCGCCGGGAGCACCGACTTCAAATCGGCGATTGGAAGCGTGGGAGCTGACAGTTGAGCCCATGCCCCAATGCCCTTCCATAAAGCTTGCAATCGTTGTTGCGCTCTCCAGGTCACCTGACACACCGGATGAGTTATCGCCCTGGAAGAACAAACGTTCTCCAGCGAGGGAAGCCAGTGAGACCAAGATGTCGGACTCATATTCGCTACGCCATCTGGTGAATTGATCATCTGGCGGAATAGAGGCAACCATTCCAAGGTAGTTAGAACCTTTTTCAATGGTGGCGAGATCGATCGACATGTGGTGACGAACGAGGTGTGCCATGACGCCATGACAGGCCTCGTGCACAGCAACGGCGTGACGTTCGCGCTCAATATATTCAACATCTTCTGCAGGACCAAGATCCTTCAATTGCTTTGCACGGATCACATCGGCAAATGAGATCGAATCACGGCCTTCTCTGATTGCAAGAATCAAAGCCTCGTTGATGGTGTCTTTAATGATTGCACCTGTTGCATAAGGCGTAATGACTGCAAGCTTTTCAACTTCTTCATCGGTGAGGTTGTTTGAAACCTTCGCGAGATAGCCCTGATAAGTGCGAACACGACCAGCCTTGCTTGGGTATCCCACGCGATACATGCGATCGATGCGGCCGGGGCGGAGTAGCGCTTCATCGAGTGCCTCAGGCAAGTTGGTAGCCATGACAACCAAGATCCGATACTTCGGTGGATTCTTAGGTCGAAGTCCCAGAGTTCTGCGAACAATGCGATTGAAGAATCCACGAGGCTTCTTCAAGCCAGATAATTCTGTGAGCAAAGCCTGCAGCGTTCCCATGCCACCACCGCCGCCAGCGAGAGCGGAGTTAGCAACAAAGCCTTCTTGTCCTGCTGCCATTGCCTCGCGCATTACAAGAGATGCCGCGGTTGGACTCAAGAAGTTTGCGCCATTGCATGAGTTTGCAAGGAAGGGAGACTTCTTGGCATATGCACCTTGGCCGCCACCGACTGCGGCGCCGCGGTTACCGAGGGAGTCTGCCTCATCGAAGAAGACCACGACCCCGCCGTAACGAAGAGCGAGTTTGCGAAGCTTTCTAAAGAGTGATTTAACTTTGAGTACGCCGACTCCGAAGAACATTGCGTTGAATGCGCCTGGATCAACGAAGACGAATGGCTTTCCGGTTTCACCGGCCATTGACTCGGCCATCAAAGTCTTTCCAGTACCTGGAGGACCCCAGAGCAGAATTCCGCCTGGAACATAACCACCGTGCTTCTCGATCTCTTCTGGAGTTTCAAGGAAGAAGAGATTCTCTCGAATCCGGTTGAGCACGTGATCCTGGCCCCAGACATCACTGAAACGGGTGCGGATATCGTCTGGGAAATAGGTATCAATTCCACCGCGGCTCAAGAACCAGAACATTGCGCCGAATTGGATAATGATGAAGAAAACCGCAAAAGCTAATTGCCCTAGGAGAGGCAGCGAGGACCAGAGCGCCTTAGGGGCTAAGAAGAGAGCAGTGATTGGGGCTTCCTTATAGACCGCTCCCAAAATAACTGCGAGCAGCGCAATAAGTAGAATGACTTTGATCAAGCGCGATATTCGGAACCGGTTCCAATCTCCGATTCGATTGATCTGGCGATCAACAAATGCGAAGTAGCGATTCCAAAAGCCATGATACGGAGCAAGTTTCTCGGCCAAGATAAAGTGAATCTGTCGAATTACTTCAATGCCAAACAAAGCCAAGAGCCACCAACGTGAGTGGACTTGCTGCACGATCGCATCATGAATAGTGAGGATCGGATCATTGGCAAGTGAAGCCCATACAAGCACAACAAAAACGAGCACGAAGGTTAGAAAGAACTTGATCCGATCAAACAATGGCAGATGGACGCGGGTCTTGCGATCTGTATCTCTTAACCGACTAGGAGTCACTTCTGTTTTGATCTCTTCAATAGACATTAGTTAGACCCCCTAAAGGTAAAAGACTTAACGATCTTTTCGATCAAGCTCTGATTCTTTGTGTAGCAAGCGGTAGTGCAGCGGGCAATAAACATGACAAGCATGTGGTGATCATTCGAGAGCAATCCAGTTTGATTGAGAGTCTGGCTCACACCGTTCGAGGTGAAATCAAAGACGGTGTGCACTCCGCGTCCACCCTTTTGAACCGCTTCTTCATCAGTGGCCACGTTATAAACAGGAATGGATGACGCAGTTCCATCCTCCCAAGTAGAAAGTGGTACAACAAGATTCCGTAGATCGTTATAAGAAACTTGCTGGATCTCATCATTTGTTAGCCCACGCACCCTCACATAGACCACCGGTTGATCTGGCGCGGTTAACGAGAGAACATCGCTCGCACTGAATTTAGATTGAGCAGAGAAAGCGATTTGATAGTGAACGAGTGCCAAGCGTTCTGCTGCACCTTGAGCAGTTGAAAGCGATTCTTCGTGATTCAAATCTTTTGTTGAGATCGTGTGCCAACCATTAGGAACAGCAAAGTAAACGCCATCTTTGCTGTCGCTTCCGTATTGTT
>Ga0316218_1004392_pt1 | contig 10797 bp, 8 predicted proteins | sample TBH18003metaG_FD_203634 | JGI IMG/M metagenome (GOLD analysis project Ga0316218, IMG submission 203634) | Freshwater microbial communities from Trout Bog Lake, Wisconsin, USA - TBH18003 | ecosystem: Environmental > Aquatic > Freshwater > Lake > Hypolimnion/Profundal zone | place: USA: Wisconsin... | reverse complement strand
CCCAATACGATGAATCCCTGCAAGGCATGCTGCTGCATAAAACGCACCGCGTAGATGGGATTGACTGCAGCAAAAATAGCGGGATTTTGAATCACTTGATGCAACCCCATCAATCCAATCGCGACAAACCAGACCATCATCACCGGCCCAAAAAGATTGCCAACCACTGCAGTACCCGTCTTTTGAATAAAAAAGAGGATAACCAAAATCAAAATTGTGGCAGGCAAGACGTAGCGCGTGAAATCCGAAGAAATCACCTCCATCCCCTCAACTGCCGAGAGAACAGAAATTGCCGGGGTAATAATTGCATCACCATAAAACATGCAGGCGCCAAAAACGCCAGACATAATGATCAAAGAGGCTCTTTTTGATCCAATGGGAGCGGTACGCAAAGCCAAGGCCATCAATGCCAAAATGCCGCCTTCGCCATGATTATTGGCGCGCATCACAAATAAAACATATTTAAGGGAAACAACAATAGCAAACGCCCAAAACACCATTGAAATGACACCATAAACGGCATCCGCAGAAAATGGGATGCCATGATCGGGACTGAAGCACTCCTTCAAGGCATACAAGGGGCTCGTTCCAATATCACCAAACACCACCCCAATGGCAGCGAGCATCAACGCCAAAGAGGCGCCTTTTTTTGGCAAATGCTCTTCGCGTGAGATCTCCACGGGTCTTAATAGCGATGACTCTGAAAATTCCGGCTTGCTAACTGACATATAGTTATTCTGTCCTGTTGTTACGTGGCGATATGTTACTCCTTATACCTATTGAGTAAGGAGTGAATTTACCCCCATCAAACCATGTGTTTATGACTCTTTTGCCATGGAATATCGACAGGGAACATCAAAAAATGGTAGAATTTACGCTTCAGACGCGGGGTGGAGCAGTCTGGCAGCTCGTCGGGCTCATAACCCGAAGGTCGTAGGTTCAAATCCTGCCCCCGCAACCAGTATTTAAAAGGCTTCTAGGTCCATCGGCTTAGAAGCTTTTTTCATTCTTAGGTAGGCTTGCGAGCCTAGAGCCCTTAGAATAATCCACAATATGCCTAAATCTCACTACTCAGAACAGCTTGAGCTATTCCCCTACATTGGTAAATGGCTCCTCATTGCCATCGTCGTAGCCATTCTGTCAGGCACCGCTTCTGCCTTTTTATTGTTTGGTTTGGAATGGGCTACCAGCACCCATGAAAACTATCACTGGTTGATGTGGCTCTTACCCGCAGCTGGTTTCATGGTGGGTTGGATCTATCTTCGTTTTGGCCAAGATGTGGAAAAGGGCAACAACTTACTCATCGACGAAATACACGACCCCAAAAAAATCATCCCTTTTAGGATGGCCCCATTTGTTTTTTTTGGAAATATTGTTTCCATCTTGTTTGGTGCTTCAGTTGGTCGAGAAGGCACCGCCGTTCAAATGGGCGGGGCTTTAGCTGATCAAATGGCGTATCTCTTTAAATTCGATCCAGAGCATCGCCGAATGATTCTCATGGCTGGCATTAGCGCCGGTTTTGCTTCAGTTTTTGGAACCCCTTTAGCTGGCGCCATCTTTGGCCTTGAGGTATTGATAATTGGTCGAATGCGCTATGAAGCGATCTTCCCTTGCACGGTAGCGGCGATTATTGCCGACCAGGTTTCGTTATTGTGGGGGGTGCACCACACGCACTATGCCATTCAAACTATTCCCAGCATCACCGCTTGGGGGCTGTGCGCAACCATGATTGCAGGGGTCGCATTTGGCTTCACCGGAAAAGCATTTGCAGAACTTGCGCACTACACCAGCACTCTATTTAAACGCCATATTGCTTATGCCCCCCTTCGCCCACTCATCGGAGGTTTACTGATCATTGCGGCAACCTGGGTGATTGGCAGTGATCGCTACATCGGACTTGGCGTACCCACCATTGTCGAAGCATTCGAGAAGCCACTAGCCTCATACGACTTCGCGGGTAAGCTACTATTTACCATCGCCTCTATTGGCAGCGGATTTAAGGGGGGCGAGGTCACACCCCTCTTTTACATTGGGGCGACTCTTGGCAATGCTCTAGCACCAGTCCTCAATATGCCATTTTCACTGCTGGCAGGTGTTGGGTTCGTTGCCGTCTTTGCTGGCGCCGCCAATACTCCAATTGCATCGATGGTAATGGCGATGGAGTTATTTGGCGCAGAAGTAGGCATCTATGCCGCAATCGCCTGCGTTGTGAGTTATCTCTTTTCGGGAAAAAGTGGCATCTACCGCTCACAACGCCGGGAGCAAGCAAAGCACGCTGGCAGCCCAGGAACAACAGAACGTTAGATGGTGGAGAGACTTAACTCAGATAAGGTATCAATCTGACGTAGATCCTCCTCCTGAGAGTTCAGGGCATACTGGCTCAATAAAATCGAAGCGGTAATCACCACCATCCCAAGCAAGGCAGTTACCCGACGATGCGTTTTTGCCAAGGCAATAGCACTCGACAAGTAGTGCTTTTTGGGTACTCGATTGAGAATCGTACGCTCCCAATCTTGATGTAGTCGTTGCTCAAAATAAACAGAGGGCTCCTGTACAGGAAGTTGATCCAATACCTGCAGAAATTGTTTTTTTTCATTTGAGCTCACGAATACCCCCTTTTTTTTCAAGCTCCACCTTCAACTTCATCTTTGCACGAAACAGCAATTGATCTACGCTATTCTTATTCATCCCCATCGCCTTCGCAATTTCGGCGGCAGTCAAATCCTGATATACCCACATCAAGATCGCCATCCGTTGTTTTGCGCTGAGAGTCTCAATAGCTAATTGAATCTCGGCCACATCCCACTGACACTCAACCCCCAAATCAACAGACGCCCCTGAGGCATGCTCGAACTCATTAAACTCTTCAAAAGCACCCTTGCTGTTGGCGCGCAGCCGATCTAAACATAAATTACTCACAATCGCATAAAAATAAGTCCGCAAGGATGCCTTACCCGAAAATGAGCCAGAGGATTTCCAAAGACGGATAAAGGCCTCCTGCACGACGTCCTCAGCGTCCTCCTTGCGACCGACCATCTTCCAAGCCAAGGAGTAGGCAGACGGACTCAGTGAGCGAATAATCTCTTGAGAGGCAAAACGATCACCTGAAACCGCTTTCGCTAATAAGTCCTGCTCCTCGCGCTGCTGCCTATTGGGGAATAAATTCAAGCTCAGCCCTAATTCCCTATCGGCTTATTCCAATGGTCACTATCGTTTGGATGGGCCTGCGCCCACTCTGCGCGCTCTTTTTTCATCTCGGCACGCTCTTCAGGCGTCATTGAGGCAATCATGGCCTTACGACTGTCGCGTAACTCTTTTTTCTGCGCTGGAGTCAAAGCCTCCCATTGAGCGCGCATCTTATCTCGCAACGCTTTACGCTCCTCAGGACTTAATGCCTTAAATTTGGCATGCAATTTTTGACGATAAGCGCGACGTTCCTCTGGAGTGGCTTGCTTAAACTGTTCGCGCAAGTCCTTAGACATTTGCAATCGCTGCTCAAAACTCATATTTGCGACCACTTGAGGATCCTGTGGCTCAGGCAACGCAGCAGCCGCTAAGCCAATTGTTGCCACCATCAACACACTGGCCATCATGAGGCCTTGCATTACTCGTTTCATTATTTCATTCTCCTGTTTGATATTACTTAGACGCTCAGACCTCCAACAAACTTATGATTGGAGTCAAGATATTTCTCATGAATATCGTAAGCATTGGAATAAAAGGCTCGTCTAAGCAACTCTAGACCCTCGATTATCAAAAAATGATTGCTACTTACCCACCCCAACAGCTTTGTTACCATCACCCCTATGATGGAAGCTCAATAGTCAAGATATCCTATAAGACATCAAATGCTAGCCTGAAAGCCCCATTTAACAACAACGAGCCCAACTTTATTGCTGCAAGACACCAAAAATTGGGGTCTAATCAACTCCATCACAACCTACCGGATTTAGCCGGCTATTCCCCCTTCGGAATATAGCCATTGAACACCGAGATCGATACATTTATTTAATGGAAAAACCTAGAAGCCTCAGCGGCCATATTCTCCCCACCTCCGGATCTATGCTGGGCGTTTGCATGACGGTTATCAGTATTGTGAAATTAACCCAAGCTCGGCGTGGTGTTTCTTCCTGGGTGGATGACCTACTGGCCTTAGATGCATTAATCTTTTTGGCAAGCTCAGTCTTTTCATACCTCTCAATCCGCAGCAATTCCAAAAAAATCTACTTTGAGGATCTTGCTGACAAAGTCTTTATGCTGGCGTTGATCGTCATGGGCATTGCCGTAGTGCTCTTAACCTATGAAATTATGTAGTAGATAATATTGAATCAATGAAAAAACTACTTGAACAATTGAGTGCGCTGACCCAAAAAATCTGGGCATCTATCCGCAACAGCCCCAAATGGGCGACACTTGCTGCCGCCTCCAAAGCCAGATATCTTTTGGCACATCAAAAAGTATGCGCAGCGAACCAAAAAATGGTTGCTTACACGCAACCAAAATTAGAAACGCTGATTCGTCGGGTAAGTAAAAATACGGCATTCACTCTTAGCGCAAAAGCCACGCAAATCATTGTGTATGTTGCTATCTACATCGTCATTAGTTTCATTTGGCATTTTATTGGGGGCTTGCTCGAGGACTCCAATGCACGCAATGCCCGCATGCGCCCAGTATCGGTAGTAACCGCACCAGTAAAGCTCGGTGAAATCACCGTGATTCAAACTGCATTGGGCACAGTTACTCCCCGCAACACGGTTACCGTTTACCCTCAAGTGAGTGGCATTCTGAGCAAAGTGTTTTTTAAAGAAGGGGATCTTGTTCAGGCTGGACAACTGCTTGCATTAATTGATCCACGACCATATGAAGCCTCCCTCAAACAAGCCCAGGGAACCCTTGACAAAGATAAGGCTCTCTTAGCCAATGCAGAATTAGATTTGAAGCGCTACGACACACTTCTCAAGCAAGACTCGATTTCACATCAGGTGTACGCAACCCAAAAAGCCTTGGTGCAGCAGTACAAGGGGAATGTCTTAACGGATGAGGGGGCGCTAAGCAATGCCAAGCTGCAGCTGGAGTTTGCACACATCACCTCCCCCATTAATGGGCGTATTGGTTTGCGTTTAGTCGACCCAGGAAATCTTGTTCAACCAAGCAGCACCAATGGATTGTTTGTGATCACCCAATTGCAACCCACCACAGTACTTTTTTCGGTGCCGCAAGATACTATTCCGTCATTTAAAAAATTCTTACAGGAGCCACCGCCTGCAGAAACAGTGGCAAACAGCGAACCACCCAAAGCAGATTTACAGCCAGTTGCAAACGCGGCACCAGAAAAGGGGCAGCACGCCCATCCAGATTTATCGCCAGCAAGTCCGGTAAAAACAGATGCCGCCACCGAGAAGGTGGTCATTCCCATCGAATCATGGAATAGCAATAGCTCGAAAAAATTAGCGACTGGCTATTTAGAAAGCATTGACAACGAAATTGATGTCACCACGGGTACCGTGAAGCTAAGAGGTATCTTTGCTAACGAAGATATGACGCTCTTCCCTAATCAGTTCGTAAATGTGCGCGTGGTGTTAGATGTGCTCCCGAATGTTGTGGTGATTCCCGTGCCAGCAGTACAGCGTGGCACTCCAGGCACATTTGTTTATCGCCTTAACACCAACAATACCGTATCAGTTGTGCCAGTAAAACTAGGGCCCGTAGATGGCGAAAATGTACAGGTTGTAGAGGGCCTGAGCCCTGGAAATATCGTAGTGGTTGACGGCACTGACAAATTACGCAATGGGGCAAAAGTCATTGTAGGTCAAGCATCCGTATCCGCTAATCCTAATGCTAATGGGTATCCAAGGAATGGGCAAAGACAGAAAAATCCCTCCCAAGCCAATTAAATCTTAGTTCAAAAATATGCACTACTCAGCAATCAAAAGCTAAGGTCACCATGAATCCCTCTCGGATATTCATTCTTCGCCCGATTGCCACCTCATTATTGATGGTGGCAATTTTGTTAGCAGGCATTTTGGCTTACCGGAATTTGCCAATTTCATCGCTCCCACAAGTGGACTACCCAACGATTCAGGTGGTGACACTCTACCCCGGGGGAAGCCCTGACGTCATGGCATCCTTAGTCACGGCGCCGCTTGAACGCCAGTTCGGGCAAATGCCAGGACTCAATCAAATGTCTTCCGTAAGCTCAGGCGGGGCCTCCGTCATTGTTCTACAGTTTGGGCTCGACCTCAGCTTGGACGTCGCGGAGCAAGAAGTGCAAGCCGCCATCAATGCAGCCAATTCGCTCCTGCCCGGAGATCTGCCAGCACCCCCGATCTATAACAAGGTTAATCCTGCAGACACACCGATTCTTACGTTAGCAATCACCTCTGCTACATTGCCATTAACGCGAGTGGAAGATTTGGTCGATACGCGCTTGGCACAAAAACTCTCTCAGATACCAGGCGTGGGCTTAGTTAGCGTCTCAGGGGGGCAACGGCCAGCCGTCCGAATTATTGCCAACCCACGTGCACTAGCTAGCAAAGGCCTAAGCTTAGACGATGTGCGGGTGGCCATTGGAAATGCCAATATCAACTCCGCAAAAGGCAGCTTTGATGGACCTTACCAATCCTCCACCATCGATGCGAACGATCAAATTAAGTCTGCTGAAGGCTACCAAAATCTCATCATCACCTACAACAATGGAGCACCAGTCAGAGTATCTGATGTTGCAAAAGTAGTCAGCGCCCCAGAAAATGTTCGTTTAGGGGCATGGGCCAATCAACAACCCGCCATCATTCTCAATATTCAACGTCAACCGGGCGCTAATGTTATTGAGGTGGTCAATCAAATCAAAAAGTTGCTACCCCAACTTTCTGCTAGCCTCCCCCAATCTCTTGAAGTAAAAATTCTGACCGACCGGACTAGCACTATCCGCGCTTCCGTTAATGATGTACAGATTGAGCTACTGTTCTCCATCTTTTTAGTGGTGATGGTGATCTACGTATTTTTGCGAAGTGTTCCGGCAACAATCATCCCAAGCTTTGCCGTTCCCCTATCCCTCATAGGCACCTTCGGCATTATGAATTTAGCAGGATTTTCACTTAACAATCTGTCCCTCATGGCTCTAACCATCGCCACTGGCTTTGTTGTGGATGATGCAATTGTGATGATTGAGAATATCTCTCGCTACATAGAGGAAGGTGATAAACCCCTAGAAGCCGCCCTCAAGGGATCCAAACAAATTGGATTTACGATTATTTCCCTGACAATTTCTTTGATTGCAGTTCTCATTCCACTGCTCTTTATGGGCGATGTGGTTGGCAGATTGTTCAGGGAGTTTGCAGTCACACTGGCTGTGGCGATCATTATTTCAGCGATTGTGTCATTAACACTTACTCCAATGATGTGCGCGCTTTTATTGCGCCATGTTCCTGAACATAAACAATCCAAGTTCTACCATTGGAGCGGCGCACTTTTTGATCGCCTAATCCACCAATACAGTTTGGCACTCAATTGGGTTTTGGATCGACAAAAAGCCACCTTAGGAGTTGCTGGACTCACCCTGGCGCTAACTGTCTTGCTATACATCTTTATTCCTAAGGGATTTTTTCCAATTCAAGATACTGGCATGATTCAAGGCATCTCAGAAGCGCCTCAATCCATTTCGTATCAGGCGATGGCCAATCGTCAACAGGCACTGGCTGACATCATTCTTAAGGACCCGGATGTAGAAAGCCTCTCGTCCTTTATCGGCGTTGATGGCACTAATGCGACCTTAAACAATGGTCGGATGCTCATTAACCTAAAAGCACATGATGAGCGCGAAGATGTCAAGACTGTTTTAAAGCGACTACAGTCTAAAGTTGATCAACTATCCGACATCAAACTCTATCTTCAGCCAGTACAAGACCTGACGATCGAAGATCGCGTCAGCCGCACGCAATATCAATTTACGCTAGAAGATGCGAGTGCCACAGAACTAGAGGAGTGGACCCCAAGAATTATTGAGAAACTCAATGCCCTCCCCCAACTGAGTGATGTCGCAAGCGATCTGCAAAATAAGGGGCTCCAGTCGTTTATCGATATTGACCGCGACGTCGCTGGTCGACTTGGCGTCACCATTGCCTCCATTGATAACGCCCTATACAACGCCTATGGCCAACGCTTAATCTCAACAATATTTACCCAAACCAATCAGTATCGCGTAGTCCTAGAAGCCGCCCCAAGTGCCGAGCCAGGACTAAATGCACTCGATGACATCTATGTTCCAGGAGCCGGAGGCAAACAAATTCCTCTGAGCGTTATTGCTCATATTGAAGAACGCTATGGTTCGCTCAATATCAATCATCAAGGACAATTTCCCTCTGCCACTGTCTCATTCAACCTCAGTCGCCGAGCCTCGCTTGGTGATGCCGTGCAAGCAATTACCGAGGCTCAAAATGCACTCCAAGTGCCGGCAAGTTTAATTACCCGTTTTCAGGGAGCTTCCAAAGCTTTCAACGCCTCGCTAAGCAATACCATCACACTGATCTTTGCCGCCATCATCTGCATGTATATCGTGCTTGGGGTTTTATATGAAAGTTATATTCACCCCATCACAATTTTGTCCACCCTTCCCTCTGCTGGGGTGGGTGCACTCTTGGCATTAATAATCTCTGGCAATGATTTAGGGATTATCGGTGTGATCGGAATCATTTTATTGATTGGTATTGTCAAGAAAAATGCCATCATGATGATTGACTTTGCCCTTGAGGCAGAGCGGACGGAAGGGAAGTCTCCCCGCGATGCAATCTATGAAGCGTGCCTATTGCGTTTGCGCCCGATTCTCATGACTACTATGGCAGCCCTTCTAGGGGCGCTCCCCCTAATGTTGGGAACCGGAACAGGATCGGAGTTACGCCATCCACTCGGCATTACCATGGTTGGCGGTTTATTGGTGAGTCAAGTCTTAACCCTCTTTACCACTCCTGTTATCTACTTAGCATTTGACCGGCTCTCCACTCGCCTCAAAGAATATCAAGCCAACCGTCGCACCTAAGATATGAATACGCGCACTCCTCACTGATGAATATCTCCGTACCGTTTATTCATCGGCCGATCGCCACGACGCTATTGATGATTGCCATCATGTTGGCAGGTATCACTGCATTTCGCTTGTTACCAGTTTCACCACTACCCCAAGTTGACTTCCCTACTATCTCGGTATCAGCTAGCTTGCCGGGTGCAAGCCCAGAAACGATGGCGGCAACAGTTGCCACCCCTCTTGAACGCTCCTTAGGCCGAATAGCCGGCATCACTGAGATGACTTCAACGAGCTCGCTAGGATCAACCAGAATCACTCTGCAATTTGATCTCAGCCGAAATATTGATGGCGCAGCCAATGATGTACAAGCGGCTATCAATGCTGCGCATAGCCTATTACCCACTGGATTGCCCAGCAACCCAACGTACCGCAAGGTCAACCCAGCCGACGCCCCAATATTGATTCTGAGTTTGACCTCGGAAACAATGCCGCGCGCCCAACTATATGATGCAGCCTCAACGATCCTGGCGCAAAAATTGTCGCAAGCAAAAGGGGTTGGTCAAGTTACCGTTGGCGGAAGCTCGCTGCCAGCCGTACGGGTAGAAATTAATCCTACGCTAATGTCTTCATTGGGGATTGGCTTTGAGGATGTACGCACTGCGATTGCTGCCTCCAATACAGTCCGCCCCAAAGGAATTATTGAAAGCGGAGATCGCGCCTGGCAAATTGTAGCCAACGATACTTCAAAAACAGCCAAAGACTACATGCCAGTCATTGTCGGATATCACAAAGGCGCCCCCATTCGCATTCAAGATATTGCTCAGGTGGATAACTCTGTAGAAGATCTTCGCAATGGGGGCTTAGCCAATGGTCGACCCGCAGTATTATTAGTCTTATGGCGACAACCCGGCGCTAACATCATTGAAACTGTAGAGGGCGTTAAAGCGCTCCTACCGCAACTGAAGGCATCCATTCCTGCAGCCATTGATATGGATATCGCACTGGATCGGACGCCGACCATTCGCGCGTCACTCAGAGAAGTGGAGCGCACCTTAATTCTCTCTGTCATTCTTGTTGTGATGGTTGTTTTCTTATTTCTAGGAAATGCCAGGGCAACAATTATTCCGAGCATTGCCGTTCCAGTCTCGCTAGTAGGCACTTTTGCTGCCATGTATTTATGTGGCTTCTCACTGAATAATCTCTCATTGATGGCATTGACCATTGCCACCGGTTTTGTCGTGGACGATGCCATCGTGGTTTTGGAGGTGATCTCCCGCAGAATTGAAAACGGGGAGGCGCCTTTTAGCGCTGCCATTGCCGGCGCAAAAGAAGTTGGCTTTACTGTCATCTCCATCAGTATCTCATTGGTGGCAGTATTTCTGCCTATTTTATTAATGGGAGGCATCGTTGGAAGACTCTTCCGAGAGTTTGCTGTCACTCTCTCAGTAGCTATTGGCGTGTCCTTAATTATCTCCTTAACTGCCACACCAATGTTGTGCGCTAGATTATTAAAACGCCATCCAAAAAAGACTTATAGCGGCTTCATGCATCGCATTGAGGCTTTCTTTGACGATGTCAATAAACGCTATGCCAGCTCTCTTGAATATGCATTGCAACACAAACGCATGATGATGCTAATTTTGCTTTCTGTTGTCGCCCTAAATGTGTATCTGTATATCACCATTCCAAAGGGATTCTTTCCACAACAAGATACCGGCAGAATTATTGGGAGCGTTCAGGCGGACCAGGACATCTCTTTTCAGGCCATGCAACAAAAAATG
>Ga0316218_1004385_pt1 | contig 10808 bp, 8 predicted proteins | sample TBH18003metaG_FD_203634 | JGI IMG/M metagenome (GOLD analysis project Ga0316218, IMG submission 203634) | Freshwater microbial communities from Trout Bog Lake, Wisconsin, USA - TBH18003 | ecosystem: Environmental > Aquatic > Freshwater > Lake > Hypolimnion/Profundal zone | place: USA: Wisconsin... | reverse complement strand
AATACATCTTTATTCAATGCATAATCAATCCATCTCCAATCAATATCAAGTCTTCTTGGATGAGCATTTAATTCAATAACAACATTGTTGGCAGCACAGGCATCAATGATAGCTGCATGATTTACGGGATAGCCGTTTCTGCTTAGCAGCAATCTTCCTGTCATATGCCCCAGAATAGATGTATAAGGCGATTCTATGGCTTTTAATAACCTAGACATAGCTTTTGCTTCATTCATCTTTAGATTGGAATGTACGGAAGCTATGACCAGATCGAAGGTGGATAATATTTCATCACTGTAATCCAGTTCACCATCAAAAAGGATATCAGATTCTATTCCTTTTAAAATAACAAAAGGGAAGTACTTATTATTTAATTCGTCTATCTGTTTTTGCTGCGCAATAATTCTCTCTTCTTTTAAACCATTGGCATAAAAAGCACTTTTTGAATGATCGCTGATTAACAGATATTCATATCCTTTATTGATAGCAGCCACTACCATTTCTTCCAGGGTGTTTTTTCCATCACTCCAGTTGCTGTGGCTATGAATGATTCCTTTTATATCAGCAGGTTTAATAATATTTTCTAACCTGATATCTGATGTAACAGAAATTATAGAAGGGTTTTCTCTTAAGAAAGGAGGGAGGTATTTAATGCCAGCTTGTTTAAAAATGGCTTCCTCTGATGCATAAGAATTATTTTCATTGTATAAAGATAATTCTTTGCTTTTATCCAGAAATTCATTGCTACAACTTGTTTCAAAAAGCTTTGCAATAATGTTTGAATTATCACAACAATAAAAGCACAATATTAAATTGTTAGAGTCTGTACAGATTAATGTATTATTCTCTTTTAATTCAGTAATAAAGCCCATTTGTTGAAATAATGAACTGATTTTTTCAGCTTGGATAGTAGTCACCCATTCCAGCTGATCTGCAGTCTCCAGTTGTCGTCTGAAATTACCTGTAATGTAAATAATGTCATCTGGATAGGATTCGGTTAAAATTTGTTGTATTTTATATACAACAACTTCGGCCTCAGCATATAATAATTTTCCAGTGGCAGCTAAGTAGAATTCTATAGATTCTTTAATGCTTTGCTGTGTTTTATCACCAAAACCTTTGAATAAAGTAAGTTTATTTTCGTTACAGGCATATAAAAGTTCACCAAGGGATTCTATTTCCAGATCATGCCATATAATAGCAATTTTCTTAGGTCCTATACCTTTAATATTCAACATTTCTATAACACCAGTAGGTGTTTTCTGAATATACTCATTCAGTGAAGAAAGCTGTTCTGTTTCCAGTAGTTCAATAATATTTTTACCTGTGGAATTGCCAATACCTTTAATGGAAAGAATTTTTTCTTTCTCAATTCCAGATAATTCAAAACTTAATTGTTTTATTGTAAAAGCTGCAGAAGCATAAGACTTTGCTTTAAATGAATTTTCGCCATGGATATCCATTAGTTTTCCGAGCAAAGAAAGATTATCAATTATTAACTGATTATTCATTTTAAAACATTATTGGGAGATGTTTACATAAAAAAAAGCCCCGGGTCTAATCCCGGGACTTTTATAAATTTAAAAGCTTCCAAACTAAGAGAATTATTTCTTCTTAGGAGCAGCTTTCTTAGGAGCAGCCTTAGGAGCAGCTTTTGGAGCAGCTTTTGGAGCAGCCTTAGGAGCAGCTTTCTTAGGAGCAGCTTTTGGAGCAACTTTTGGAGCAGCCTTAGGAGCGGCTTTCTTAGGAGCAGCCTTAGGAGCAACTTTTGGAGCAGCTTTTGGAGCAGCTTTCTTTGGTGCAGCTTTAGGAGCAACTTTTGGTGCTACTTTAGGAGCAACTTTCTTTGCAGCTGCCTTAGGAGCAGCTTTCTTTGGTGCAGCTTTTTTTACAGCTTTTGCCATTGTTTTAAAATTTAATAGTTAGTAAATATGGCATAAAAGTAATGACATTTTTCAAACTACAAAATTTTTTATGCAATATTTTCAACAGGAAGTACAGAAATCTTTGTTTTGTCTTCTCTTCCTTTCCTGAATTCTACTGTTCCTTCGATCAATGCAAATAGCGTGAAATCCTTACCTACGCCTACATTTTTGCCTGGATGATACTCAGTTCCACGTTGACGAACAATGATGCTTCCAGCAGTTGCTGGCTGACCACCAAATATTTTTACGCCAAGACGTTTACTGTTGGAATCACGACCATTTTTTACGGATCCTTCACCTTTCTTGTGTGCCATGTCTAATTAATTTTATGCTGTTAATTACTAATGATTAAGCGATACTCTCAATCTTGATTTGAGTGTAGTGAGTTCTGTGACCATGCTTCTTTCTGAAACCCTTTCTTCTTTTCATTTTAAAAGCTATCACCTTATCGCCTTGAACCAGGTTTCTTAAAACTTCTGCTTTCACAGTAACATTATCACCGAAAGAAATACTTCCAGCGTTTTCTGTAAACAGAACTTCCTTAAATTCCAATTTATCTCCATTCTTGGAGTCTAAATGTGGTACGTATAAACTATCTCCGGCCTGTACTTTAAATTGCTGGCCAGATATTTTTACTATTGCTAACATAGTATTCAAAAATTTTGGACGGCAAATGTAAGGGTTGAGAAACAAAATGAGGTATTATTTTCCAAAAATAATTAGAATCAGTCAGTACAATGGCTGAATATTTACAAAATAACAACATTTTGAACATCATTGCACCTACTTTTGCGGGCTTCCATAAAGCTGAATAGCATATTATATTATAGCATGAATATTAAATCATTACTGGCTAAGCCATTTGCGGGGTTTATACAAAATAAAATTCAGAAGGGATTTAAAACAGCTGTTGAGGATCAGGAATCTATATTATTGTCTTTAATTAAAGAGGGCAAAAATACTGAATTTGGAAAAGAACATTCTTTTCAGAATATTAATGGGTATGATGATTTTAAAAAGGCTGTTCCTATAAGAGATTATGAAGCGTTTAAAAATTATATTACTTTAATCAAAGAAGGAAAACACAATGTTCTCTGGAAAGGTAAACCTATTTATTTAGCTAAGACCAGTGGTACCACAAGTGGTGTAAAATATATTCCTATCACAAAAGATTCTATTTCCAATCATATTAATGGGGCAAGAAATGCAATACTCTGTTATATAGCAGAAACCGGTAATACTGCTTTTACAGCCGGTAAAATGATATTTTTAAGTGGATCACCTGAACTGGAAAGAATTGGTGATATTCCTACCGGAAGATTAAGTGGCATTGTGAATCATCATATACCAGCATATTTAAGATCCAACCAATTGCCAACTTTTGAAACTAATTGTATAGAAGACTGGGAAACTAAACTGAACAAGATTGTAGAAGAAACAATAGATAAGAACATGAGTCTGGTAGGAGGTATTCCTCCCTGGATGCAAATGTATTTTGACAGATTAGTTGAAGCTAAACAAAAGCCCATCTGTGAAATATTTCCGAATCTGAATTTGTTGGTTCAGGGTGGGGTAAACTTCGAACCCTACAAATCAAAGCTTTTTGACACGATTGGTAAAAAGATAGATTATATAGAACTATTCCCAGCCAGTGAAGGTTTTTTTGCATTTCAGGATACACAGCATGAAGAGGGATTATTGTTGAATACCAATAGTGGAATATTTTTTGAATTTGTTCCTTCCAATGAAATATTTAATCCGAATCCTACCAGGATTAGTTTAAAAGATGTTAAGGTTGGAGAAAATTATGCTTTGATAATTAATAGCAATGCAGGACTCTGGGGATACAATATTGGTGATACAGTTAAATTTGTAAGTACCAATCCTTACAGGCTAATAGTAACAGGAAGAATTAAACATTTTATTTCAGCTTTTGGTGAACATGTAATAGGTGAGGAAGTTGAACAGGCACTATTGAAAGTTGCCGAAGAGGAAAATGTCAGAATAACAGAGTTTACAGTTGCCCCTTTTATATCGGATAACAGTAATAGTAAGAGCTATCATGAATGGTTTATAGAATTTGAGAACCTTCCGGAGAATATAGATTCTTTTATAGAAAAGGTAGATTACAATCTTAGAAAGAAGAATGTTTATTACGATGATCTGGTAGGTGGAAACATATTAGACAGGCTTCATATTAGTATTATCAGAAAGAACGGATTTATTGACTATATGAAGTCAATTGGTAAGCTTGGAGGACAAAATAAAGTTCCCAGATTAAGCAATGACCGTAGTATTGCCGATGCTTTGTTGATTTACATAAATAAATAGTTAGATACATTATAATTATATTGCGCCACTTATGTCAATTCATTCTAATATAAAATATAATCTGGAAACATCAGGTGGATCTTCTGAAACAGTAAAGCGAATTGGAATATTTGGCTCCACAGGTTCTATTGGTACACAGGCATTGGAAGTAATTGCTTCGTATCCTGATCTTTTTTCCGTTGAAATACTAACTGCTCATACCAATCATGAATTACTGATTGAGCAGGCTTTAGCTTTTCACCCAAGATATGTAGTAATTACTGATGAGAAGAAATATCTCCCATTAAAGGAAGCGCTGTTATCAACAAATATAAAAGTACTTGCTGGCGAACAAGGGTTACTGGATGCTGCATCTTTTAGTGGATACGATATTATGCTGGCAGCAATTGTTGGTTATGCCGGGTTGAAGCCTACACTAAAAGCTATTGAAGCTGGTAAAACCATTGCCTTAGCTAATAAAGAAACATTAGTAGTAGCCGGGGATATTGTGATGCAGAAAGCTAAAGAAATGAATGTGAAAATCATTCCGGTTGACAGCGAACATTCTGCTATTTTCCAATGTCTGATTGGTGAAGAGAATAACATTGTTGAAAAGATAATATTAACTGCAAGTGGTGGTCCTTTCTTAGGGAGGAAACCAAACTTTTTAGTGAATGTAAAGCGTGATCATGCTTTACAACATCCTAACTGGACTATGGGGGCTAAGATTACTATTGATTCTGCAACATTGATGAACAAGGGACTGGAAATGATAGAAGCCAAGTGGCTTTTCGATTTACATCCCGATCAGATACAAGTGGTGATTCATCCACAAAGCATCATCCATAGTATGGTACAGTTTGATGATGGAAGTATAAAGGCTCAGATGGGATTGCCCGATATGAAACTTCCTATTCATTATGCTTTTACTTATCCAAAAAGATTGAAAAGCAACTTTCCGAGATATGATTTTAGGAAGCCTAATACTTTAAGCTTTGAAGAGCCCGATATTAAGACTTTCAGAAATCTTGCCTTAGCGAAAGAAGCTTTAAATAAAGGAGGCAATATGCCTTGCATACTGAATGCTGCAAATGAAATTGCAGTATTCGCATTTCTTAAAAACAGAGTTGGGTTTTTAGATATCACAGAAATGGTAGAACGAACAATGGAAAAAATACCATTTATTCAAAATCCTACATTAGAGGAATATTATTTCAGTGATGGGGAAGCAAGAATATTTGCAGCCTCTTTAATTGAAATGTAATCCTTACAAATTAGTTTAAACAACTTAAGTACTATATTATTATTTATGACAACTTTATTAGCAATTGAATGGGCAAGTGTGGGTGTAAAGACACTTCAGTTTATTTTATCATTTTCTATCCTGGTAGTTCTTCACGAATTAGGACATTATCTGCCTGCAAGATGGTTTAAGTGCAGGGTTGAAAAGTTTTATCTGTTCTTTAATCCTTATTTCAGTGTATATAAAAAGAAAATAAAGGATACTGAATGGGGTATTGGATGGATACCTTTTGGAGGTTATGTAAAAATAGCCGGGATGATAGATGAAAGCATGGACAAGGAACAATTAAAATTACCTGCTGAGCCTTATGAGTTCAGGGCTAAACCAGCCTGGCAACGTCTGATCATTATGATTGGTGGTGTAGTAGTAAATATATTGCTGGCTATTGTTATTTTCATCATGATAACTTTTGTTTGGGGTGAAGAACATTTACCTCCTCAGAATTTAAAGTTTGGTGTATATGCTGATAGCCTGGCACACAATATTGGTATTGTTAATGGCGATAATGTAGTTGCAATAGATCATAAACCTGTTGAAGATATTAATGCTGTTGAATCGGAAATAGCCATGACCGAGGCTAAAACAATTACTATTCTCAGAGATGGTAAATCAATAGAATTAAATATTCCAGCTGATTTTATCAGTCAGGTAAGTAAGAATAAATTCAAAGGACTTATCATTCCTCAGATACCTACTGTAGTTGATTCAGTATTGCCTTCTGCACAGATTACTAAAGGTGAATTAAAGAAAGGCGATCAGATAATTGCTTTAAATAATCATCCTATAAAATTCTATCATGAGTTTATAGCCTTGCGTGATGCATTCAAGGATTCCATTGTTACGCTTACTGTTATCCGCAATAAAGATACTGCTGAATTAAGATGTTTATTGAAGGATGGTAAAGTGGGTTTTGCAGCAGTACCTGCTGAAAAAATGTTTGGTACTGCTACTAAGAAATATGGATTCTTTGAAGCTATTCCTGTTGGTTTCAACAGATGTTTTCAGACCTTAGACAGATACATCGGTGGATTGAAACAAATCTTTACCGGTAAGGTGAAAGCAAATGATAGTTTAGGTAGTGTAATCAGTATAGGGAATACATTTCCGGGCACATGGGACTGGGAAAGGTTCTGGACATTAACCGGTATATTCTCTATTATTCTTGCTTTCATGAATATCTTACCAATACCTGCTCTGGATGGAGGTCATGCCTTGTTTACTATCTACGAAATGATCACCCGACATAAGCCAAGTGAGAAGTTTATGGAAATTGCACAAACAATTGGAATGATATTATTGTTAGGTATCATGGCCTATGCATTAGGGCTTGATTTCTGGAGATTATTTAAATAATATTTTTCTCAGGAGTCTGACGTTAAACGAACTAAATTGAAGCATCTTTCTTCTATTAATAAGTATTTCTGGAAATACAGGGTCAGGTTATTGCTTGGCATTGTATTTATAGTATTGTCCAATTATTTCAGGATACTGAGTCCTCAGATATCGGGATATATTATCAATAAGGTAGAACAGCATTTGTCTAATGCCGGTTCTATACATCCTGCAAATCAAAGCTATAATATTGCTGTTATATATTTCATAGAAGCCATTGAAGGGCATCAGCTTACTTTTGGTAATATTGTTATTCTTTGCGGCATTACACTTTTGTTTCTGGCATTGGTAGGAGGCATCTTCATGTTTCTGATGCGACAGACAATTATTGTCATGAGCCGTTTTATTGAATACGATCAGAAGAATGAAGTGTATAAACATTATCAGCAACTGGATATGCACTTTTATAAGACACATAACACCGGTGATCTGATGAACAGGATTACAGAAGATGTCAGCAGAGTGCGTATGTACACAGGTCCTGCTGTGATGTATTTTATTAATCTTACAGCTGCTATTGGTTTCAGTGTTTATTTCATGATACAGGAAAACTGGAGGCTTACATTATATGTATTATCTCCTTTACCAATTCTGGCTTTTACTATTTATTATGTAAATACCCTGATTAATAAACGTAGCGAGCGGATTCAATCCTTATTGTCCAATCTTACAACTACTGCACAGGAATCTTATTCGGGCATCAGGGTTATCAAGTCGTTTGTGCAGGAGAAAGCCACTAAAATATTCTTCGATAAAAACAGTGAAGATTATAAAGACAGTGCTATTGGACTGGCAAAGGTAGAAGCCATTTATTTTCCTGCTATGGGATTATTGATTGGCCTGAGTACCTTGCTGACAATAGCAGTAGGAGGGTGGTATTATATTCATCATCTGTATGATGTAAGTGCTGGTACGATTGCTGAATTTGTGCTATATATCAATTTCATTACTTTCCCGGTAAGTGCTATTGGCTGGACAGCCAGTATGGTGCAGAGGGCTGCTGTTTCGCAGAGAAGACTGAATGAATTTCTGCATACCAAACCGGCTATAAAAGATAAAAATGCCGGTATGTTGCCTGTTGTTTTCGATAACAAAAATATACTGGTTGAACATTTAAGTTATACATACGAAAATACTGGTATCCGGGCATTAAAAGATGTTGGTTTTCAGATTAAGAAAGGAGAAAGAGTGTTGTTGTTTGGTAGAACAGGTAGTGGCAAATCAACAATAGCCCAACTCTTATTAAGATTCTATAATCCTACAGAAGGAAGCATCCGTATTGGTCAGAATGAAGTACGCGACATACCATTGAAACAGTTGAGGGAAACCATTGGATTTGTTCCCCAGGATATATTTCTTTTCAGTGATACTGTTGCTGGTAATATTGGCTTTGGGCTGGATTCTTCTACCAGGGAATCAGTAGAAATGGCTGCTACTATGGCAGGAGTTCATAAGGATATTCTTGGGTTTACAGAACAGTACGATACCATGATTGGTGAAAGGGGGGTAACGCTTAGTGGTGGACAGAAACAAAGGATTTCGATTGCAAGGGCGCTGATAAAACAACCTGATATTGTAATTCTGGATGATTGTTTAAGTGCAGTAGATGCTAAAACAGAACAGGAGATTATTGGTCATTTAGATAGATTTCTGGCAGGTAAGACTGCTATCATTATTACCCATAGAATATTTACACATCTTAAGTTTGATAAGGTAATCATTCTGGAGAATGGAACCGTTCAGGAAATTGGTACTCCCGAAGAATTGCTGGAAAGAGATAATTACTATTCGCAGATGTACAGGTTGCAGATGATGAAGCATTAACTATTGGCTTAGCTTCTTTTAATATGCAGCAATAGACTGTAAATACCCGATCATCCTCCATGTATAAAATATTTATCCTTAGGTCTTGGATTACTGAATGCCGGATTCTTTATAAAAGATGAGTCGGTTAATGTATTTAAAAAACTTTCCAGATCATCCAGTTCTTTACCGGTAAGGTGCATGCCTCCCCGGTTGGCATAAATCATTAAAGATGATGTGTAAGGAGATGGTTTTAAACCTTCGTTATAAAACCTCAGCACTTCTTTCAGCGTCTTGAATCTTCCATCATGCATATAAGGTGCGGTAAGGGCAATGTTGCGTAAAGTAGGTACCCGGTATTTGCCTGCATCATTCGGATCCTTTGTTACAGAACGCCTGTCGTAGCGATCATTGAATACAGTATCTTCTGCATTGTTCAGAAACCTGTTGGTTGTCCATAGGGGCACTGTTGGGGAACCATGGCAATGAAAACAATCGGCCTTTTCGGAAGTAAATAAATGCAGACCATTCATCTCCGATGCAGTCAGTTTTACCTTACCTTCCATGTATTGATCAAACCTGGAATTATAAGAAATTAAGGAACGGATAAACTGTGCAATAGCCTTGCTGATTCTGTCCAGATTTATAGTGTCCGATCCAAAGGCTTTAGCAAACATAGGAGGGTACATGGGTATATGTTGTATAGTCTCCACCGATCGTTCAATCTTTCCATTCATCTCATGAGGGGCAGCTATGGCCATCCAGACCACCGATTCTATATTCCTGAAATTATAAGGTTCCACAGCAGGTATTCCATAAGGTATAGAACCCAGACGGCTGTTGCTGTCTACTATCATTCCATTCCAGAAATAACCATCGGTATTCCAGGCAAGATTTATAAAAGGAAGCATACTATGGGGTGTAGGCTTTCCGGTGATGCCACATGGATGCCCGTCTTTAAATCGGGGGTTATCCATTCCGCATTCAAAGGAATGGATTTGTTTATGACAGGTAGCGCAGGACATCAGCAACGACTTCTTCTTATTGCCCGATAACCGGCCATCGTAAAACAAATACCTGCCAAGTTCTACACCCTCTTTAGTCATTGGATTATCTGATGGTATATTGGTATAATCGGGGAAAGATGGAACAGCTATGGAATAAGGTTCTGGTATCAGATGAGTTGCTCCGGTGGATACCAATCTGTTGGAACAGGAATAAACTATCAGGAACAATGCTGTCAGCACGGTCCAGGTATTAATCCTTTTTAAAATCCATTGATATTTGATATTCATATTAATGTCCGGCTTTTAAGGTAAAGGCTTTAGAGCCATTAATACAAAATTGCTGTATAGCTTTTTGGTTATTCATTATGCCATCTTCATACTGGTTCATATCTATTATGAATTGTCCATCAAACCATTTATTGATATTCATTTGAATTTGAATACTGGTTGTTTTATTGCCTTGAATAACAATAGGCTCTGAAGGAATTAATAATACCATGAAACTATTGTCCAGCACAGTAGCAGTATCGGTTTCATTGGCTTTGCCTGGCCCAGGGTGACAGTTGAAATTCGATAGCTTCCCGGCCTTATCGGTATACTTCAGGTTCAGTTTCATATAGTGATATCCACCACCCAGCCAATCGGGCCAGTCCATCAGATTTTCAGGAGGATTCCGGAACAGGAAGTCTTTGTTTTTTTGTTGATTAATACCAAACCTGAATTGCATACCAAAGTATGTACCTGTATCTTTTTGTACGGGTATGCTCCATAAAAGTGTTTTAGCAATATCCACATCCACATAATGTATATTCTTTTCGGGTATCAGCTTTACAAGGCTGCCATCATTTTTCTGAAGCGCTATTTCTGAAATAAAGTATTGCAACTCTTTCAGTATATATTTATTTCCTGCCCGATTGGTATACACTGTTTTATGAAACAGGGCAGGGGTATCGTTTATGCAATGGGTGAATTGAACAGATAATGTAGCAGTACTATCCTTTACAGGAATATGGTGGATTCTAGGATTCGTAAAAGAAAGACTATAGAAAATGAGGAAAATTAATGATA
>Ga0316218_1004383_pt1 | contig 10815 bp, 9 predicted proteins | sample TBH18003metaG_FD_203634 | JGI IMG/M metagenome (GOLD analysis project Ga0316218, IMG submission 203634) | Freshwater microbial communities from Trout Bog Lake, Wisconsin, USA - TBH18003 | ecosystem: Environmental > Aquatic > Freshwater > Lake > Hypolimnion/Profundal zone | place: USA: Wisconsin... | reverse complement strand
GTATAATTATATCCAGATGGTTTATCTGTCAATGATTTCAATCGATTATTTAATTCGGTTAATTCTTGTAAATTTCCAGAATTTTTTAAAAAATTAGGGTCAATTGAATTTGCTTCATCTGACAACGCTTTATTTTTTTTTGCGTATTCATCAAAAGGATTAGGGTGAGTATCCAAATAATCTTTATAAGGTTGATTATGTTCATTTAAATCTCCTCCTTTTATTTTACGATTACTTTTTTTTTTAGGTGCAGTTGTTTTTAACCCCATACCGTAACGTGTATAAACATTATTCATATATTATTGAAACATATTTTATTTATTCAATTATTATATATTCTTCTCCAACTTTTGAAGAATGTAATAAACGTTTATGAAATTCTTTTTTGTCATTTATTGATTTAGGTGTTTTGTAATAATCTGTAATAACTATACTTCTAACTAAATCGATCGAAATAGGTTTTTTAAGAACTGCTAGCATAGATTTATTTATTAGTTTTAAAAATTCATTTTTTGAATAGGGCTCATTTTTGTCATTTGTAAATAAATAATCACCATTCTCTTTTTTATTTAATGTAATATATGCTTCTAATAAATCAGATAGTTCATTAGATATATTAAATTTTTGTTTAGAACCGTATGTAGTTTTTGTTTTATAATTATTTAAAATAATATATTTTGGTTTTTTTTTATCCATAACTATATAATTAAATTCATCATTCATATTTTTAATTTTATTTGTTGAAATTAATTTCAAAATATTTAAATCATTTCTGGGAATTAAATTATTAGTATTTTCAAAATAAAAACTAACTATTAATTTATATAATAACTTGTCATTATTAATATCATCACCATTAATAACATCGTATGAATTAATTAATTTTTTAATTACTGGCATCGATAAGAAATTATCTTTATCATCTTTGTCGAGTTTATTATTTCCTCGTTCTTCATCTTCTTTTTGTTTTTCCGTATTCATATATTCATGATATTGAGAAATAGTATTAGTTGATGCATTATTAGCTTTTAACAATAATACAATAGGCGTTATGTAATCTTTTAAATTTTTATATTTTACTTTTTTTAATTCACCAATTACTTTATCAACATCTAAAAAATAATCAATATTAAAATCAGTTTTACCAAGTAATTTTAATATCTTATTTATTTTAGAAACATAATTTGTAATAGTTATATTTGAATATTTATTTCCTTTAGGGGTTTTCATATTATCAAATAAATCTATTAATGAGTTTTTATAAATTATTTTATGTTCTCTTTTTTTATGTCTATATAATTTCTTTTTTTCATTTTCTAATAATAAATAATCGGGATTAGATAATTTTTTATTTTCTCTATATTCTTTTTGATATTCTGCTCTTGTTTTAGACATATTCTATATATATTAATAACTATATATAATTATTAATTTATTTATTTATTATAAAATTTTAAAATATCACCTTGTAAACCTAATAAAGTCATCGCTGTCACAATAAAATCAGGTTTTAATATAGGTATTTTAGATGATAATAATAATGTTTCATATTGTTTATTTGATAAATGTAATAATTTAATCCTACAACAAGAATGTCTGCCACAATCTGCCACACCCGCGATTTTAGCTTGATAATCTGTTTTTGAAATAATTATATTTCTACCACTTGCTTTTATTAAATCTGTTAAATAATTTGGTAAATTTTCGTCATAATGTACTTTCGATTTTACTACTAAAGGTTCAAATCCGTATGGATCCATATAATTTAATTGCCCATTACTATCATTAAATAAAGCTACATAATGACCACTATATTGTGAATTTTCATAAAAAATAACTGTATAACCTTCTTTTCCTAAAACTTGATTTAATGTTTTATAATTTTTTAAAGATGAAAAGGGTGTTGGAGGTTTTCCTATTAACTCTTTTATATTTTCACCACTTAATGGCTGTAATATATTCCATTTTACAATTTCTTCAAATGACATCTATATATTAATACAATTATATTTAAAATTTAATGTGTAATTTTCCACCTTTTAATTTACCCTTTTTAATAGCTTTAATGGCATGGTTTACACGTCCTTTTAATGTTTTTTTTGGATTTTTAGGATGTTGTGACAATCCATAAATAAATCCTTGTAACTTCGGATTTGAATAATGTTTTGAAATTTCAGACATGACAACATCATGACGTTTTTTTGGATATAAACCAAAACCTTGGGGCATTTCCTCTTCTTCTTCATCATCTTCATGTTCTTCAGGCATGGGTTCTGCTTCTATTTTTTTTTGATGTCGTTTATCTCTGTTTGATTTTTTTTCTGATTTTTCAGGTTCATAATCTGTTATATCAAATTCCCTTGTAAATCGCTGTCTATCTTTTTTAGAAAGGACACGAAAATTTTTACGTTCTTTTTTTCTGGCTAGTCTTAAATTTTCTCTATCTAATCTATCCTTTTCTATTTGTGCATTCATTAGTTTTTCCTCATCATCTCTTTCTTTTTCGATTTCTCCTTTACGTTTAAATAATGGATTTCTAATTTTATTATAAGTCATACTGTCGATTTGTTTATTTTTATATTCAAGTTCGTTTTCTTCTATTAATCTATTTACTTTATCCAAATCAAAAGTTGAAATCGTATTAATTAACTGTTGTTCGCGCTCATCTACGGCTCGCTTAAATTTAACGAACAACATATCGCGAATTTCACCTTTTTTATAAGAATTTGTTAATTCACCAAAAATTTCATGAACAGTTTTAAAATCTGGCAATCTCGAAATATCTCTTAATGTATCATTAATTTCTGCTTCGGTCATCAGTTCTTTTTTGCCGTTCTTGAGTTCTTCATTTTTCATAATAGCTTGTCTATTTAGTTTGCGAACACGGCTTTTTTCTAATCGTTCTACGGCTCTTTCTGAAGGTGACAATACTTTAACAACTGCTGGAATTTTTTTATCTTTTATTTCTTTTAATAAATAAGCATATTCTTTTAATCGCGAGTTACCCACATCGCGTTCAATATCTCGAAGTCTCGTATTATCTTCAAGTGTTCCTTCCCGTTTTAAATCGGGGTATTTTTCCCAAAGTTTATTTATTTCTTCAAAAACTTTTTCAGTGCTTTGTTTCTTTTCAATTTCTTTGTTAAAATTAAGAGTTTTTTTAATTTTTTCCATTAAATCTTTGCGATTATCTTTATTTTGTAGTAAAGCATTATGAACTTTTTCATATTTTGCGGGTTCTAATTCATCGATATAATCTCTGTCATATTGTTTTAATTTAATTTCAAGTTTATCACCTTCTAATTTATTTTCTTTCAATGCATCTTGTAATTTTTTTAATCTATCTTGTTGTGTCTTTTCAAGAGTTGAAACTGGTTTAATATATTTTAATTCAGATGCTTTTCGTGCTTCTTCATTCATTTTTTCAACTTCTCTTTTCGCCAAAACTTCAGAAAAAGATAACCCTTGTTCTTCAATTTCTTTTGGTGTTTTTAAAGAATATGATTTCGGTTTCACTAATTTTTTTAATTTTTCATTAAATTCTTTAGCGCTTTTCGCTTTAGATTTTGTAGATACTGGATAATATCGCGACATTGTATATATTAATATACAAAGAATTTAAATTAATAATTATATATTAATTTTAATTTAGTAATAAAATTGAACAATCTGTTACACAATACATAGGCGATGTTTTACATATAAAATAACCTCTTGTATTTTGTGAATATAATAAATCTAATTGTGATTGCTTTAATCCGGCATATGTAGATAATAGATTTGATGCATGCATCCAATTATTTTTAAATACAATAAAATATTGTGATTCGAGAATAACTTTTGATGTTTTTTTGGCATCTAAAGCCACATGCGACACGCTTAATATTTTTAGTTTGCGTTTTCTATAATCTGCCAACATTTTATCTCTTATTGACTCGACATATTTATTATTTGCCATAGCTTCGGTATCATCGAAAATAATAACAGAACCTATGGGAATTGATTTAATATTAAAATCCTCTTTATTTTCTTTTTCATATGCTGGAATATCAATATAAATTAAATTTTTGAAAATCTTTTTAAATGATTCATCATTATCACATGGTCCTATTAAAAATATTCCCGCTCCTTTTGGTATTAAATCACGATTATTATAAATAAATTCAGATATATAATAAGATTTACCGCTTCCACTCATTCCAGAAACAAAACACGAAAAATAATCTGTATTTATTTTTGGATAAACAATATTTGATTTAAAATTTAAATATTTTTTTAAAGAATTATTTACAAATTCTAAACCATCTTCAAATATTTTATATAATTTTCCATTTAATTTATCCGCTTCTGTGTTATCGTCATAACATATTATTAATAAATCTTTTTCTTTTTTTGAAATTGGACGTTTTAAATTTGACAAATAATCTTGAAATACTTCTTTTTTATTTTCATCAGATGTTTCTATTTGCGGTTTTTCTTTATTATCGAAAGTTTCTTTAATGTATATCGATGTTGTCTTTTTACCTTCGACAACATTAGCCACGATTTTATTTTTATCTTTTTTGAAAGTAAGCATATATATATTAATATGACAAATTTATTATATTAATAAAATAATTTAATACATACCCCCAAAAGCATCTAGATCCAAAGCATATTTTCCATTTCCACCTGTTACACCTATATTTCCCGCTGTAATATTTCCCGCTGTTATTCCCGCTCCTGTAACTCCTGCTCCTGTAACATGACCACCAGATAATGATTTTTTAGAAGGGCGACCTTTTGGTTTAACAGAAACTGTTTCAGATGTGTTTCTATATTTTTGTCCTAATGCACCTAGTCTTTCTTTTGCTGGTAAATGTTTTACCGATTCATAATTTTGTTTCACGTATTCAGAAAATGCTGTCATATTATATATATACTATATTAATATTTTAATTTAAATATTAATATTTATTTTTTAATTTATTTATTCAATTATTTATTTAAGATGTCCATTTTGCAAGATGTCCGAGTACCTTTTTACCTGCATCAGAACCTAAAAATTCAACACCTTTGTTTACTGCCTTTTTAACGAGGTTAGCATGTTTACCGCTAAATAGACCGCTACCGGTCATATTAAGTCCGAGACCTTCCTCATGAATTGCTGGAACTGTTGAAGCTTTTCTTACATCTTCCGCTGTAACTGAACCAATCATATAATTACATGCGCCACGCGCGGGGACAATCGCTTGGCCCGAGTACTGGGGCAAGATAATGAATTCAAGATTTGCTGCTAAATCTTCTAACATTGCCGCAACGGTTCCCGCACCACCAAATACATTACTAGCCAAAAGATTTACAATTGAAACTTTGACTTGAACTCTGAAATTGATATTTGCGGGTTCACCAACAACTGTGTCTGATGGTAAATCAAGGCCTATATCGTCAGTAGGGGAAAAACACATATAACCACCACTTCCAAGAGCCCAATCATGGAAAGATTGATTATTTCCGTTTCGGTGTGACATTTCCCAAAGCTGTTGGACAGACATATTGTTAAATGCGCTACCTTTTGTTCCGATTTGTACTAAAAAGCGTCCTTGCTCTTGAATATTTCCATCAATACCCAAAAATGATAAACAAACATCATCATTAAGAAGGCGAGTTCCGCCTGCACCTTGAAGATTATTATTTCGAGATGTAAGAGTTCGACGAACACCAATATAAATTCGATCGGGAAGAGCATTAAGTCGAATAGTTTGAGAAGTTAGACTTAAATCTGAACCCGCAAGAGCTATAACAGAAGTTGAAGCAACTTGTTGTTGAAATGGAGTAAACACCGAATAGTCAAACGCAACCTCTTTTGGAATTTTAATGACGTTTGTATCGACTGTTATAAATCCAACTTCGAGATTTGCATTTGAAACAGAGCAAAGTAATACGGCGGGGTTTAGAGTTGACACAACCATATCACTATAATTTGATATATTCAGATTAAGTGAAAATTGATTTATGTTATACATAAATGCCTCTTTATCATTAATACATAGAGGACTAATTAAAAGCGGTTCTGAAACGGTAAAGGTCCATGTATCAAAACCCGCGGGTTGATTTACTTGAACACCTGTACATAAAAACGAAGCCCGTGAAGGGGTTGAATCGTCAATGCACTGTTGATAATTTGCATAAGGTTGATTTACAAGAGAACGACCGGCAACTGTTCGAGAACCAAAAATGGCGGTGTTTGTTTGGTCAACAAGAAGGCCATAATCTGGCATTGATGGACAACCAAGATTTTTAATTAAATGTAAATTCATGGTACGAGCAAGGGCACCAAGCATTAAACGGGGTTGAGATGATGTAATTGATGTGTTTAAACCAAGATTTGCGACATCCGTAACACTCATAAGGGGGAATTGTCGAAGAATTGTATTTACTGTGACGTCATTGTTAAATTGGGGAAGAACAACCCCTACACCTGTTGTACATTTTACGGTTAGAGTATAGTTTATATTTACTTTTTTACTCATACATGTATTTTCTGCATTGGGAACTTGGAAATTATTTATTTGAATTGTCGAGCCATAGGTTGTTTGTGTGTCGAATGGTACCTGTTGATAGATTATTTGACGACCACTGATCGGAATTTTGAAAACCTCGGCGCCGGTACTTATTCGCGAATCTTGAACAAAAACTTTTTCTGTTTCCATTTCTTATATACATTAGATACATATTATTTTTAAATTTATATATTAATTTAAAAATAAATTAGACGTATTAATTTATTTAATTATTTAATTATTTATTTAATATTTTTTAATAAAATTTAGTTTTGCGCTAAATGCTTGTTGAGGATTTAAATATAATTGATAATTTGTAAAATCTGTGTAACTATAGTAAATATTTAAATCTATCTTGTCTAATGATAAATTTGAATACATTGTATAGGGTCTTAATAGGGCCGGTTGAAAATATATTACTATACCTATATTATCTATCCATTCATCAGTTAGACAATCTATATCAGTAATTACTCTATTAGATGATATGGGGCCATAATAATTTCCATTTACAAATATAGTTGTTGTCGCAAATAACAATTTATCTAATCTGTTAAATTTATAGATTGTTTTTTGATTTTGTGTTATTGAACCACTTTCTGAAAGTGTTATAACATTACTTATATTTGAAAAAGCGCATATAGTCATTAATGCCGTATTAAATTCAATTGAATTATTTATATTTGCTAAAACTGGGTCATATGTTAAAGTTAATAGACCTGTTGTATAATTTAAAGTCATTACTGGGGCTGTTTGTAATAATGCGCCTTGTGATTTTAATTCTGTGTAAATTAATACAAAAGTCGCATTTATTGCATCAATTAATTGTTTCATGAAATAAATTGAATAATCACCGGCTGATATATCTGAACCATTTTTGGCATATATCAAATTTACGTCTGTTAAAGCTAATTGATAATTTTGAACTAATGACGTCGGATTATATGAAGTTATTAAATTAGCATTTGTTAGAGGTACTAAATACTCATTATTTATCACATTGCGAGCTATTTCTTCAACTTTTTCACCATTTAAAACGACTGATGTGACAAGTGTTTGATTATTTAAATTATATAAATATAATGTTGAATTTCCATTTGTATATGCATTTTTAAAATCTGAAATATAAGCATATTCATTTATATATTGTGTTACTCTTGTAAAATCTAAAGTCGAACTCAGAGGGGCTGAATATATTAAATTATCTGATGAACCAATTACAAATAAATTTTGTCCTGTAATAGAACATGCGACAGAATTCATCGCAAAAGTTGGATTAGTTGTATTTAATTTTGTAAATGATAATGTTCCCGTTAGATCGGGAAATACTGAAATAAATGTTGATGCAAGGGTCATTGCTTGAAAATTAACCGCTTTGGCACCTGTTAATGTATAATTATTTAATGCTAATAATATAGATGTTGACGCTCTAAAAAACATATACAATAATCCACAAACTGGATTACAAGATATATTATAAATAAAAGTATCATTGTATACTAATGTATTACTTAAAACTGAAGCATATGACAAATTAAATAATATTTTAACTACATCATATGTATTTGTTGAATTTTTAAATAATATGAAAATTTGTGATGTGTCATTTATTCTTGTTACGGTGTCACTTGTTATTTGTATAACTGTTTGAACATTTGGAATTGCATATGTTAATAGGGTAGCTGATGCGCCTACATCATAAATATACATATTTTCGGTATCACAAATACACGATACGCCAAAATTTAAATCACATGTTGAAGTCATTGATAATGAACTGGGTGATGTTAATACTGATTGTTGTACTCCTGTCGAATCTAACACATAACACGTGATACCAGAACATACTAAAATAAAATTTGTAACCACTGAATATGATATTCCATTTAAATTATTATCTGTACCTGCAACAAAAAATGTTGTCACAAGAGAAAAATCTGAACAATTTCTAATATTTACAGATTGATTATTTGGCGCTCCTTCAATTGTGTAAAAATATTCTCCAATTTTTACCATTTCAATTATATCATTATGTGTATTTGTATGTGTTGTAATTAATGGGGGTGTTGGGTCATTAACTGCGGGGGTCATTGTATTTCCGTAAACTTTTGCTTGTCCATTTTGAATAGATACAAAATTTAGGGGTAATATTTGATTGTCAGATTTATATAAATTAGCATCTGAACCAATGGCATACATTATATTATTATTTCTATTTATATCCATATCAACAATATGATTACCCGCTACAAATACGTTTGAAGCCATTTGATAATATTGATTATTATTTGAACCACCTTGATTTAAACATTGTAATGTATCACCCCCGTCAATTGTGTATATTGAATATCCATCTGATGTTATCCCCCTTGATGTAATTGATGAATTAATTTGTGTCCATGTTTGGGGATATGTTACAGATGGATATGTAATTTGATATGTATTTCCATCTGTTCCGATTGCATAACCATTTCCATTATTTAAAACGGTCATTTTTGATTCTATTGATGCGCCAGAAGATATTACGGTTGATGTTTGGACATCTGATATCTGATTTGATGATGTTCCTAATAATGAATCAGATGATAAAGACGATGTTGAAACTATAAATGTACCAGCATTTTGGTTTATTTGCGCGGATATTATATTTGGTGTTGATTGAATTTGATTTGAAATAGGTTCATATGTTGTTGAATTATAATAAGTGAATATATCAAAGTCATGACCAACAATTATATAATCTGATTCTCCAACTACAAATGAAATATTTGTCAATGGATTATTATTAAAATCGACAATAAGAGTTGTCATTAAATTTAGATTTACAGAATTTAAAGATGCCATATTTGAAAAAATCGAAACGGTTGATGTTCCTATTCCATTCGAATTATCATCGCCAACATATAAATTTAAACCTTCTGATAAATGTATTGATTTAATATTATTAAATGTTAATGTTGTTATTAGTACGCCATTTTGTCCTATTATATATAATGTATCTGTAACTCCATTCGTACTATTTGAACCAGAAATATAATAATTTTCATAGTCATCAACTAACATTTGGGATATAGTTTGAACAACCGATGTAAAATCTTGTGAACTATTAGGCATCACTGCTGTTGATGTATATTGTGATTTTTCAATAATTGGAATGTTTGATGACGTATATAAATAATTATTTGTATTTGAATTTATTTGAGGAACATATGCTGAAGATGTGTATTGACCGTCAGTTATTGTTATTTGATACGTCTTTAAAGGTATATTTGACATTGTCAAAGGTACTGTATCGATTGGAATTTTTGCTTTTGTAAGAGCTATATTATAATTATCTGAATTCTTTAATAATGGATAAAGTAATTGATCGGAAGATTGACATTTTACCTGACCCGCTGTTGAATTATAATTTTGGCAGTCATAATAAACATTTTCTACTAAATAATTTGACATATATATATATATTGATAAGATTTTAAAAAAAAATTATTATATATTATATATTATAATGAATAATAATTTAAAATTAGTTCTTTGTGTTATTGTTTTTACTCTTGTATTAAAAAAAATGTATTCAAAACCAAAAATTTGTAAAAGCGAAGATATTGATATTCAAATGAAATTATATTTAAATAATAAAATATAGAAATGTATAAAAAAAAAATATTATTATATATTACTATATATATATATATATGTGTGATAATTTAGTTGGTAATGTGGCTGATGATATAGTTGATGTTATTGATATTGATATACCCGAAAAACTCGAAATGATAGGTGATATTACAAAAAAAGAATATTTCAAAAATTATTCTAAAAAATATGTTGAAAATTCAGAAAATGTAATTTGTGAATGTGGGGGCAAATATAAAGCTTATCAAATGTCTATTCATAAAAATACTAAAAAACATAAATCGCATTTTTTAAATATGAATAATGATGTTTTAATTAATAATAAAATTATTGATGATATTCAAAATTTATTAAATCAATATATTAAATAATATACCCCAAAGGGGAACATTTATATTTTATAAAAAAAAAAAATCAATAAATAAATATATTAAAATCTAATATTTTAATTTTTCAAATGTTCCCCTTTGGGGTATATTGTTTATTTTAATTGGTTCACTTTTTAATAATGCCGTTGTCTCATGACTATTTATCGGTGTTTGCGGTGTTTGCGGCGGTGTTATTTGCGGTGTTCGTGTATTCATTTTAAAACCATAACATGAACTATGTTTTATATGTGTTATTAAAGCTATTAATA